>OHIN01001137.1_pt1 | contig 14669 bp, 13 predicted proteins | sample 1568261 | NCBI WGS metagenome assembly OHIN01 (sample SAMEA3879578, study PRJEB24766) | human gut metagenome | biome: human-associated habitat; feature: feces | place: USA | collected 1985/1987
CCAAATCAGCCACACAACGAACGTACACTTGAGCCGCTTTTTCCATGATTCCATAGTCGATAGAGATAGAAGGCGACAGATTGAAAGCCTGATTGACGGCTTCCTGTTCGTCACATGTTCCATATTTCCTGTCAATGGAAGCAAAGAGAGAAGCAACTTCCGGCAAATACCGTTCAAAGGCTCCGATTATGGTTTGTGCCGACCAAATAAACATACCGGAATTCCAGAAATAGTCTCCTTCTGCCAGATACTGGGAGGCAGTTGCCAAATCCGGCTTTTCCTTAAACCGCAATACTGGCGTAATAGCCGATTCCGAATCCTGTTTCGTCTGAATATATCCATAACCCGTAGCCGGGAAAGTCGGTGTAATCCCCACCGTCAGTAAAGCCGGATGAGAAGCCGCAAAAGCCAGTCCTTCCTGCATAACCACAGCAAAACGATCCGTATTCGATATATAATGATCAGATGGAGTAACGACGGCCACAGCCTCCGGATTTATCTGCCGTAATTTATACATTGCATAGGCAATGCAAGGAGCCGTATTCCGGCGGCAAGGCTCCGTCAGTATTTGTTGGGGCGACAATTGAGGCAGTTGTTCCAATACCAAATCCTTATAAACCTCACCCGTCAACACCAAGAAGTTCTCCGAAGGAATAAAGCCGGAAAAGCGATCGTAGGTCAGTTGGATAAAAGTACGTCCGATGCCTAAAGCATCCACAAACTGTTTCGGTTTTTCCTCCCGGCTCAATGGCCAGAATCGGGATCCAATGCCTCCGGCCATAATAATACAATAACAATTATGTTTATCGAATGTCATGTTGTTTCCAGTTTTTCTGCAAAGTAAATAAAAATCAAACGTAGAACATCTCAAATACGAAAAAGATCGTGATAGGAAGTCTGATTTATACTTCTTTTCCAAAAGGAGTGCTGTCCGCACCCAGATTTGTACTCCTTTTCCAAAAGAAGTGTTATCCGCGCCCAGATTTGTGCTCCTTTTCCAAAAGAAGTGCTGTCCGCACCCAGATTTGTACTCCTTTTCCAAAAGGAGCGCTGTCCGCACCCAGATTTGTACTCCTTTTCCAAAAGAAGTGCTGTCCGCACCTAGGTTCATAGAAAAAATGCCGGATCACCGTTTGTACAAAGACAAACCTCGTGATCCGGCATCACCTTTTTGGAGAAAGATGAAAATCTATCTTCTCTCTTTATTTCTTCACCTGATAAGTCTGATGGATAGCCTTATCAAATTCAATCCAATGTTCATCCGTCATATTACCCGGTACAAACAGACAAACGCCTGTTGCCCCAGCTTCCATAGATCCTCGTACAGCCTCAGCTATTTCAGAAGGAATCAAACCATGACCTTCCGGATCTTTGATGTTGGCCTTGTTCTTCCAGTCGTGGCAAATGAACAATCCACTGTAAATCGGTTTCTCTCCATTCACAGAAGCTACTTCCTCAGCCGTTACCTTACCAACCCATGAAGCCGGTTCCAAATAGAAATCGTTGTAGTTCATAGGGAAGAAGGCATCGATATTCCATTTGTTCCATTCCTGACGTACCAACTTCTTCGCATACGAATCCGGACCCGGGAAAACAGCTGCACTCACCTTCTTACCTTTCGCGTGAACTGCATCGGCAATCTTGCCTACCAGCTTCGTAACTACATCATAACGGAACTGTTTCCATTCTTCACACTTGGAAGGATCTTCCACTGCCTTGATATCGATACCCGTAGCAGCTTGAAATCAGCCACACACTTATCGCAATAACAATAGTCGGCTGTCGGATATTCTTCATTCATGACCAAGCCATACTTTTCCCACAAGCCACGTGCCAGAATCACATCCACATAACGGATATAATCCAAATGAACATAATCAACTTCAGGAATTTCTGCAATTTTCGAATATTCGGTTACCAAGTAGTTTGCCACATCATCATTGTTGGGGCACATGCACTTGTAGTAAGGCACATAAGCCTGTACCTTATAAGCAGATTCACCCTTCCGATTCACGGCATACCAGGTAGAATCGGCATCTCCTTTCAACATAGTAGGAATCCAGGCATGATATTCCAACCCATTGGCATGGGCGATCTTGGCTGCACGAGCGTGCTTCTCTACATTAAAGCCACCGGCATTGTAACACATACCATCCAAACCATGCGCTTTCCACTTGCTGAAATCAGCCTGAATAGATGCTTCTGTGGCATCGCCACCTTCACCTTGCCAGCCATACACCGGAATCTTGGTTCCTGAACCACCCGAACAAGCAGCCAAACCCACTACGGCTGCCATCATTACTAAAAATTGCTTTACCATAATATTATTATACCTTTAGATTAAAATGCGTTTAATAGCCGAACAACGCTTCCTGAGTCAGTTTCTCTATCGGGCCATATTCAGACAATCCCTTCATGTTCAAATCCTTCTCATCACCCAAGACTACATACACGTATTTACGATCCTTTACCCATTTCTCCTGGAATGCCTTTACATCTGCCAAGCTCATTTGTTGAACTTGCTCAAACAAAGCCTTCCGGGTATCAACAGACAATCCTAAATCCTGAGCATACATATAAGCCCAAAGGACATCAGACTTCGTAATTCTTTCGGTACGCAAACGGGTTATCAATGCGTCTTTTGCCAGATCAAATGCTTTTTCCGATTCAGGCATCTGGTTGATAATCTCATCAAAGGCCTTCATGGCATCCAGCATCTTGTCGTTCTGCGTGGCGATAAAGGTACGATAAATATATGGATACTGCAACTTTGACGGAGTAATTAAATAAGCTCCAGCCGAATAAGCCAAACCTCTGGCTTCACGCATTTCCTGGAAAACAATCGAATTCATGTTTCCACTGAAATATTCATTATACAAATTCAATACCGGATCGATCGTTACATCATACTTTTCTCCCCGGTTGGAAATAGCAGAGAAGTAAATCTGCTTGGCATCATACTGGGCAAACAAGACTTTATTATCTGTTGTCTCCTGCATCTTGAAGTCTGCCGGAGCCGGAACCGGATTCAGTTTCTCTGGAACCTTATGCTGTTCGTTGATAATTGCTATCACTTTTTCAGCTGTTTCCGGACCATAATACAAGATCTTATGCTCATAGGTATTGATCTGGTGAATACGATCTACCAATTCCTGCGGATTCATCTGCTGCAATTCAGCCGTAGTCAACACATTTGTAGTCGGAGATTTAGGTCCCCAAATAGCATATTGAATCAAGCGGTTGAAATTCTGTCCTTGATTTAGCTTAGCATCTACCCGTTTCTTCAGCATATCCGAAGCCAGATTCTCGTATGCTTCCTTGTTGACCTGTGCATCAGCCAGTAATTCTTCAAACAGAGCCATTGCCTTCGGCATATTTTCTGCCAAACCATCCAATGTCACATACGTACGGTCAGAACCCGGATGAACACCGAACGAACAAGCCAACTGATAGAATTCCATATTGATTTCCTGCAATGACTTCTTCGATGTTCCCAGATATTTCAGGTATTCGAAAGCAGTGCCCATGGCTTTATCATTGTTATTACCCATATCGAATACATACAACAGCGAGAACAAATCGTTCGAAGTATTCTGCTTGTATAATACCGGAATACCAGACTTTGCCGTCAACTTACTCAAATCTTTTTCAAAGTCCAGGAATACAGGTTCGATCGGAGCGACCTGCGAAGCCTGAATCTCTTTCAAGAAGGTACTTGAACTATCACGGTTCATCACAATCGGTGTGATCTGAGGTTTCTCAATCTTCTTTTCATTCGGATCTTTTCCCTGACGTTTGTATATCAAGGCATAATTATCACCAAAATACTGATTAGCGAAATCAACCACCTGCTGTTTGGTTACCTTACTCATACGAGTCAGTTGTTCCACTTCATCCTTCCATTCCGACTTACTGATAAACGCATTCACAAACATATCAGCACGTCCGCTGTTCGAATCCAATTGATACATCTGCATCAATTTGAAGTTGTTGATGGCAGCTTCCAACAGGCTTTCGTCGAATTCACCCTTCTTCAGTTTTTCTACTTCAGCCAAGAACAAATCCTTTACCTCATCCAGCGTCTGTCCCTGCTTCGGTGTTCCTGCAATAATGAAAGCATCATAATCTGCCAAACCGTATGTTCCGGCATAGCAGTTCAACACCTTCTGCTGCTGGATCAAATCCACATCCAGCAAACCGGCCTTGTCGTTGTTCATAATCAACGATACCAGATTCAATAAATCTTCCTGATTCACAGAAGAAGATCCGGGGAAACGCCAACCCAGCATAACATTCTCGGCTTCCAAGCCCAACACTTCTTTTACAACCGGAGCCTTAATCGGAGATTCGTGTGTAACCGGTAAAGCCGGCAGGTTTGGATTAGGTTTCAGATGACCGAAATATTTCTGAATAGTAGCAATCGTCTGTTCCGGATCCAGATCACCCGACATACAGATAGCCATATTATTCGGCACATACCAGGTCTTATGATAATTCTTGATATTTGTAATCGACGGATTCTTCAGGTTTTCCTGTGTTCCCAACACCGTCTGCGTTCCATACGGATGATCAGGGAACAAAGCCGATAAGATCGCTTCAAATACTTTACGGTTATCGCTGGTCAGCGACATATTCTTCTCTTCATACACTGTTTCCAATTCGGTATGGAAGCCACGGATCACATTGTTCTCAAAGCGATCAGCCTGTATTTTCGCCCAATTCTCTATTTGGTTGGACGGAATATCCTCTACATAAACTGTCTGGTCAAAACCAGTATAGGCATTCGTTCCTGTCGCTCCGATAGCAGCCATCAGTTTATCATATTCATTCGGGATAGCCAACTTAGACGCTTCGTATGATACACTGTCGATCTGATGATAAATGGCTTCCCGTTCTGCTTCGTCGGTAGTCTGACGATAGACTTCAAACAGACGTTCGATCTCATCCAACATCGGTTTTTCCTTTTCATAATCCTGCGTTCCGAAATGAGTCGTTCCCTTGAACATCAGATGCTCAAAGTAATGCGCCAATCCCGTTGTTTCTGCCGGATCATTCTTTCCCCCCACTCTTACCGCGATATAAGTCTGAATTCGCGGAGTTTCTTTGTTTACGGTCAAATACACTTTCAGCCCGTTATCCAAGGTATAAATACGGGCTTTCATCGGATCATTGGGAACCGATTCGTAAGGAACAGAAGTACTCTTCGTACATGCCGACAGCACACATAAAGAGATAGCTATTCCTAACCAATAACTAATTTTATACATACCCATTATGTTTTTATAATACAATTGCAAATATCTACAAAAAACGCCACAAAAACACGGACTTATCCAGAAAAAATCTCACGAACGTCATTTCCATAAATCTTTACTGACGAAAAGATACTTCCGACAGAAAATAAAAGGAACGTTTCCAGACATTGAATATCCGAAAACGTTCCCTCCGTAAGAAATATAAAGTTGTACTTACTTCAATCCAAAGGCTTCTTTTACCTTATCTACATAATCCAGTTTTTCCCAAGTAAACAATTCCACTTCGCAGACAACTGGTTCCGGAATATATCTGGAATTAAATACCTTCTTCACTACCTGCGGTGTACGACCCATGTGACCATAAGAAGCCGTCTCGAAATAAATCGGATTCCGCAACTTCAAGCGCTCTTCGATTGCTTTCGGACGCATATCAAAGATTTCCCATACTTTGGCTGCGATTTCTCCGTCTGTCATATTCACATGCGAACGACCGTATGTGTTTATGAAGATATTCATCGGCTTAGCAACGCCAATAGCATACGATACCTGTACCAAAACCTCATCTGCAACACCGGCAGCAACCAAGTTCTTGGCTATATGGCGTGCAGCATAAGCTGCCGAACGGTCCACTTTCGACGGATCTTTTCCAGAGAAAGCACCACCACCGTGCGCACCTTTTCCACCGTATGTATCTACAATAATCTTTCGACCGGTCAGTCCGGTATCACCATGAGGACCACCTATAACAAACTTACCTGTCGGATTGACATGATAAGTGATCTGATCATCAAACAAAGCCTGTACATGTGGAGGATATTGTGCCTTCACACGAGGAACCAATATATTCTTAACATCGGCCTTGATCTTATCCTGCATGGCTTTGTCGGCCTCTTCCTGAGAAATACCCTTAGGACCGATGAACTCGTCGTGTTGTGTAGAAACAACAATCGTATCAATTCGTAACGGACGGCCGTTATCATCGTATTCGATCGTTACCTGGCTCTTCGCATCTGGACGTAAATACGGCATCAGGCGAGATTCCTGTTTACGAATCTTAGCTAATTCCAACAGCAAACTATGTGCCAGATCCAAAGCAAGAGGCATATAATTGGCTGTTTCATTGGTAGCATACCCGAACATCATACCCTGATCACCAGCTCCCTGATCATATGGATTCTCACGCTCCACGCCACGGTTGATATCACCGCTCTGTTCATGGATAGAAGAGAAAACGCCACAAGATTTCGCTTCAAACTGGTATTCACTCTTGGTATAACCGATCTTCTCGATTACATTACGGGCTACTTCCTGTACATCTACATACGCATTTGATTTAACTTCTCCAGCCAAGACAACCTGTCCGGTTGTAACAAGGGTTTCGCAAGCTACTTTCGAGTTCTTGTCATAAGCCAAAAACTCATCCAGCAAAGCATCCGATATCTGATCGGCTACTTTATCGGGGTGTCCTTCTGACACCGATTCGGAGGTAAATAAATAACTCATTACTCAGATAATTAATGTAAAATAAATTCGTAATGAATTGATTGGGGAAAGAAACTGTTTGCCAAACGGCACAAAAAGAAAGATTGTTTTTAGCATTTTTTCCTGTGGTTGCAAGCAATACAAATCTATCCACGTCAATTCAGGGTGCAAAGATAGTGATTTCTATGGAATAAGCTCACACCATCTAACGTTAATTTTCCCTTTATTTCTTCTTCTGTGTATTACGCAAAGCTTTTTTCAGCTTAAAGCCGGCTCTCATTTTGGCAGCTCCCGATCCGTGTGTTCCGCGTAGGAAGTCAGACATCTTCGGTTTTCGCTCTCCTTTCGGTTCAGAAGCTTTCTTCTTGAACACCATGCCGCCACCTGTTATGATTCGTTCTATATCGTTCATATATATTGAATTTGTAAGTTCTTTATCCATCAAAACTGATCAACCTGTCCATTTGTTCACAAGTCAACCGTTTACTTCATTACTTTACTTCTGAATCTTCTCCGTCCAATAAATCCATATACAGATCATACATACTCTTCTGCAATACCGGATGAACCAACGAAGGAGCGATCTCTGCCAATGGCTGCATGACAAACAAACGCTGCTGCATCAGTGGATGCGGTACGACTAAATCCTCACGATGTACAACCTCATTACCGTACAACAAGATATCAATGTCAATAATCCGGTCATGATACGAACCGTCACTTTTCTGCGTCCGTCCCATTTCCCGTTCTATCTGTTGAGTCAGACGAAGCAATTCCATCGGAGAACAGGCGGTTTCCAATTCCAACGCAGCATTCAGGAATGTATTCTCTGAAGCAAATCCCCACGGCTCAGTCTCATAAAAAGAAGAAAGGGACAGGACATCTCCTGCCCTTTCTGCCAACAGCGCAGCGGCTGTTACCATATTTTTCCGCTTGTTACCGATGTTTGTACCCAGTCCCAAGTAAACTAAAGCCATACGTTCTTACAGGATTAACATGGCGTCACCATAAGCACCAAACTTATAGCCTTCTTTCAAAGCCACATCGTATGCATCCATAATCAACTCATAACCACCAAACGAAGCCGTCATCATCAGCAAAGTAGATAATGGCATGTGGAAGTTAGTCACCATACTGGTTGCCACGCTAAAATCATACGGCGGGAAGATAAACTTATTAGTCCACCCTTCAAACTCTTTCAGATGACCATCCGTACTTACAGCTGTTTCGATCGCACGCATAACCGAAGTACCAACCGCACAAATCTGATTGTTTGAATCTTTGGCAGCATTGACAGTAGATACGACATCCGCATTGACAAACATCTGTTCTGAATCCATCTTGTGTTTTGTCAGATCTTCCACATCTATTTCGCGGAAATTACCCAAACCGCTGTGTAATGTCAAGAAGGCAAAACGACAATCCTTAATTTCCAGACGTTTCATCAGTTCACGGCTGAAGTGCATACCAGCAGCAGGAGCAACAACGGCTCCTTCTTCTGTAGCAAAAATATTCTGATACCGTTCTTCATCATCTGGTTCTACCGGACGATCGATGTATTTGGGCAGTGGAGTTTCACCCAAACTATACAATACTTTCTTGAAATCGTCGTGGTTTCCATCATACAAGAAACGCAGGGTACGGCCACGCGATGTGGTATTATCAATCACTTCAGCCACCATCGAGTCGTCTTCACCGAAATAAAGCTTGTTCCCAATACGAATCTTCCGGGCCGGATCAACCAGCACATCCCACAAACGCAACTCTTCATTCAATTCACGAAGCAAGAATACTTCAATACGAGCCCCTGTTTTTTCTTTGTTACCATACAGACGAGCTGGGAACACACGAGTATTGTTGAAGATAAACACATCTTTTGGTCCAAAATAATCCAATATCTCCTTAAAGATCCGATGTTCAATCTTTCCTGTCTTCCGGTTAACAACCATCAATCGAGACTCATCTCTGTTCTTCGACGGGTATAAAGCGATTTGTTCCGTCGGCAAATTAAATTTGAATTTAGAGAGCTTCATACTTTATTTATCAATTTATCTAGTTTTATTTTTTACTTTGTTTCCTCTGCCGGAATCTCACGATCCAAAAAGGCATCTATATCTTCCGGATTCATGCATTGATCCAGCGTTACGTCGCCAACACGGGTTCTTTCCAAAGCGATCAGGTGTGCTCCCGAGTGCAAAGCCACACCAATATCACGAGCCAAGGCACGAATATAAGTTCCTTTACTGCAAACTACCCTGATTTTAACGACCGGCAGTTCGCATGCCAACAATTCAATCTCATCAATCACCAGTGTCTTTGCCTTCAAGGGTACTTCTTCACCATTACGAGCCAACTCATACGCTCTTTTCCCTTCTATCTTACAAGCCGAAAACACCGGAGGAACCTGTTCGATTGTTCCAATGAACTGTTTCAAAACCTCTTCCACCAATTCCCGGGTTATATGTTCGGTTGGATAAACGGCATCCACTTCTTTTTCCAAATCAAAAGAAGGCGTCGTTTCACCCAGCTTCAACGTCGCTATATATTCTTTCGTCTGAAACTGGAATTCATCAATCCGCTTGGTGGCTTTTCCTGTACACACAATCATTACACCCGTTGCCAAAGGGTCTAATGTTCCGGCATGACCTACTTTTATTTTCTTTACCTTCAACTTCCTCGACAACTTATACCGAAACTTGTTCACCAAATCGAACGACGTCCAGGTCAGCGGTTTGTTGAAGAATAAAACTTCTCCAGCAATAAAATCCATCTATTATCCTTTATTCTCCAGAACAGAACAGGTCCGTCACGTACCTCTGCTGTCTGTCAAAACTTATAAACTTAAAAACTCAAGAACTTACAAACTTAAAAAGATCGTTACCGCACCGGCGATGGCACAATAAATGGCAAAATAGATCAACTTCCCTTTCTTGACTATATTAATCATCCATTTACAAGCCAGACAACCGGAAACGAAGGCTGCCAAAAAGCCGATTAACAGAGAACTGGCAGGAATATCTCCACCCAGACTTTCTCCCTGCATCATCTTCAAAGCATCCAGCAAGGCTTCACCTAAAATAGGAGGAATCACCATCAGGAATGAGAACTGAGCCAAATGTTCTTTCTTGTTTCCTAACAACAAACCCGTGGCGATTGTACTACCCGAACGCGAAAGTCCCGGCATCACCGCACAAGCCTGAGCCAAACCGATGATAAAAGCATCCCGCAAAGAAATCTTTTCCTTCTGACGAGGCTTGGCATAATAGGAAAAAGCCAACAACAAAGCTGTCAGTAACAGCATACAACCTACGACCAACAGTCCCGAACCAAAGATAGCTTCGACCGTATCTTTAAAGAAAACACCGACAATACCCACCGGAATCATAGAAACCACGATATTCAACACATAACGTGTTTCATCGTTCATTTCAAAACGGAACAAACCTTTGAAGATCCAAGCTATTTCTTTCCATAAGATAACCAAGGTACTCAACACTGTCGCTATGTGTACCAAGATAGTAAACGAAAGGCTTTCCTCTCCTTCTATACCAAATAAGGCAGAACCAATAGCCAAATGACCACTACTACTTACCGGCAAATACTCTGTCAGACCCTGCAACAATCCCAGGATCAAGGCTTCTAATCCATTCATTCTTCTGTCGTTGTCTTATCGTTACTCTTCTTCAGGATACCATATACTACGGCTATAAAGCCAATCACCGTCACAATGGGAGCTATTACAATCCGACGGGTATCAAATATAGCCGGATTAAATGTATTATCGCCCGAACCTCCTCCACTCATCAGGATGAAACCAATGATAATCAGCACAACGGCTCCGGCTATCAGGATAAAATTCTCTTTTCCAAAAGCAAAATCTTTCTTCGCCATAGTTTCTTTACTCTTAAATATAATATAATTTGTCAAAACTCATTCGCAGATATTTGTTGACCGATACGATCGTTGCCAAAACTGATAAAAAGATACCTAGCAACAAAACGGCTGCATACACTATTAATAACGTAGGAATATCCAATATTTGTATAAAGCCCGTCAATTCTGCCTGCAAATAATATAAAGAAGCCGTCAGCATACAAATAGCCAATATGGCTGCAATGATCCCGCTAACCACATTATACCAGATAAAAGGCCTTCGGATAAAACCTGCCGTTGCTCCAACCAGACGCATCGTATGTATCAGGAAACGCTTGGAATAAATCAGCAAACGGATGGTATTACTGATCAGGACAAACGAAATAATCATCAGCATAGCCGCCAGTCCCAACAGCACCAGTCCGACACGTTTCATATTATGCTGTACCAGCTCCATCATATCCTTCCGATACAGTAACTCAGACACCGAAGTATAGTTTTTAATCTTGTTCTCAATCAACTTCAGACTGTCCGGATTGGCATATTCCGAATGTAACTTCACTTCAATAGACGCCTGTAACGGATTAAACCCTAAGAAATTCTCCGGATTCTCGCCCAATTCATCCTCCAGTTCGCGGGCCGCTTGTTCTTTAGAAATATATTCAGTGGATTTAATATAAGGAAGAGACTCCAGATTCTTCTGCATCCGCTTTACATCCAGGTCGCCTACATTATCCTTCAGGACAATCGAAAACGACATATTTTCTTTCACATATACCGATAGTTTGTTTCCCAACAATCCCATCAGGATAATCAAACCCATCAGGAAAAGAACCAGCGCAATACTTATAATCGAAGTAAAGCGGGAATGAAAGAATGAAACAGCACTAACTTTCTTATTATCAGCCATCCGTAGCAATATTATTCACGTTCTTCGTATCGGGAACGCTCATACAGGCGCTTTTTTCCCAAATTTTCTGCAAAAGAACGAATATTTTGCGAGATAGCGACCTATTTTGTGTTATTTAACGATTTAAGAACAAGCTCACATTTCCAATCGGATATTGTCCCGGTCTCAGATGAAAAGACAACCCCGACCTTATAAAGCTTCCGAGGATCAGCTTCATATTCTTTCGTATATCCTTTTTCTTCAATTTGTTGTATTGCATCCTCAACACGACCGTCCAATTTGAACTCAAAAACATAAACAAACTTGGGCGTTTCCACAATGCAATCTACCCGTCCATGACTTTGTTCTTTTTCTGTATAAACCGTATAAACACTCAGCAAACGCATGATCAGATAAAACGTATAATGGAAATAGCGTTCTTTTTCCCTTTCGTTTTCTTTTCTCCGCATAGTGTACGGAATACTGGCAAGGAAAGATGCTAGACCTACACGAAATTCATCCAGTTTTCCTTCTTCTAACAGATAAGCCGCATTATTAACCCACGAATAAATACTTTCTCTGGTCTTAAAATAATTGGACGCTATCAAGGAAAGAAAGCCTTTCTTCACCTCATTATTAGGATAATCAAGTAAGAACATATTCCGTCTGATATCAAATTCCTTAATAGTCAGATAGCCACTCTGGTAAATCATGGGAAGAGGCTGTTCCACGTTGGCCTTATAATCAATAAACTCTTCCGGAGCATAATATTTACCAGTAATATCACTCATGTTCTCACCGGTATGCGAGAGCAAACGGATAAGATAGGTTGGAGTACCACTCTTAAACCAATAATCACTGATCCGTTGAGCATCAAAGGCATTCAGCAGACTGAACGGATTATATATGTCTGTCATCGAATCGCTGAAATGATAACCATCATAATGAGACTTAAGCATAGCTCTCATCTCCTCATACGAACATTTATACACTTCAGACATACTTTCGACAGGCTTTCTGAAAGTAGCATCAAGTTCTTCTTGTGAAATGCCACAAAGAGCTTCATACTTACAATGCATACTTATATCATTAGGCTGATTAAATCCGCTGAAAACACTTACCTGCGAAAACTTCGTTACACCGGTAAGGAACACAAACTGAAGATGTTCATCTGCGCCTTTAAAAACTGAATAGAAACCTTTCAGGATATTCCGATGTTCTTCTTCCAGGTCTTTGTTCACATCCAGCACATCCAGTATAGGCTTATCATACTCGTCAACCAAGACAACAGCACGCCGGCCTGTAGCTGTATGTGCATACTTAAGTATTTCCATAAAGCGCAATCCAATAGGAAGATCTTTATCCGTTTCAAATTCCAAGTCTCGTTCCCAAGAATCAATATAAGCCTTTATCCAAAGATTCAATTCTCCCGGATTGGTAAAATTTCCGCCATTAAAATCTATATGAAATACCGGATATACAAGCCAGTCTTTTTCCAAAGTCTCCATCTTCAAGCCTTTAAAAAGTTCTTTCTTCCCTAGAAAATAGTTCTTCAACGTGGAGACCAACAAGCTTTTACCAAAACGGCGCGGACGACTCAAGAAGTATATTTTACCCTCTTTGACAAGAGAATAGACCAAGTCTGTCTTATCAACATAGACATAACCATCTTCAATAAGCTGATCAAAACTTTGTATTCCGATTGGGTATTTCATATCTCATAAGTTTACATGAAACTGCTAATTACAAATGTAGTGATTATTTATAAATGATATAATAATCACTACATATATAAATTCCTATGAGCCCAATATTACATATTACATATTCCAGATTCTATCATTAACTCGGCATAAGAATGGCTTTAATTTAAAGGAACACATTCAACCATTTGTACATTTCTAGAAGGAACCCAATCAATCCAGAATAAGACTTCCATATCAATGGGTTCACCTCCTTTTGTTCCAGGTATAAAACGAGGCATATTGGAAAGGAATGTTTGATCAAACGAAGCTTTTGCGGCAACAGAGCTAACCCAAGTTCGCACATTTCCAACATTCCCATTACTCCTAATAACACATTTATACTGAGCCCTTCCTCCTGCATAAGCAATTTCTCTTGGAACATTATATTTAGAAATATATCGACGTATTTCATCTGTAAACTGAGGAGCTGTAATTTTGTTTGCTGCAGTTATCTTCTCATCATATTCAAATTTCCAGTCTCGCTGATAAGGACGAGCTTCATCATATCCATCTTTAACTAATTCATCAACAATTGTTAGAGCTTCAGCCAAATAAGTCTTTCCAGACACTCCATTTCCATGTATTTTTTGCTTATATGTGCAAGGATATGATTCGATAATATTTGTTGTACCTATTCCATCATGCAAAAATTGTGCTGTCAATAAACGAATTTCAGGAGAATATTTTACACCCGTTTGAGTCCAATATTTTAAAGCTTTTGAATAATCTTTAGAAACACCTTCTCCTTTAGCATACACAAGCCCTAACCAAGCACAACGACTTTTATTTCCTAAACTAAAAGCAGTTTCAGCATATTTAACAGCTTGTTGGATGTCTTTAGCTGTTCCTTCACCTGCAGCATAATATTTACTTGTTGCTGAACAAGCTGCCGGATTACTCATATCAGCTGATTTTTTTGCATATTCAAACGCTTTATTCATGTCTTTTTGAACTCCCTTACCTTGCTTATACATAAGAGATAATCCATATATACATGTAGCATTCCCATTTTCAGCTCCACGTTGAAACATATTCATTGCTGCCGTTGTATTTACGGTTGTTCCTAATCCTTCCAAATACATATTTCCTAAATAAGGAAGTACTTCTATGTTTCCTGCTTTTGCTGCTCGCTGCAAATACGGTAAAGCAGATGTATAACTTTTCTGTTCATAAAGACGAATACCTCTTTCTGCATCACTATTCTGTCCGTTACCATTCAACGGGATGAATAACATCAGATTACATATAAAAAACCATACAATTCTCTTTTTCATACTATTATTCATTTTTAACGTGAAATATCTATTACAACACTACTTTTCCCTTTACATTGTATATTAAATTTATAATTTCCATATCCTTTATTAAGAGCCTTCAATAAGCCATCTTTCACTTCCTCTGAACGTCCGGCTGCAACATAGAACA
>OHIN01001140.1_pt1 | contig 14650 bp, 10 predicted proteins | sample 1568261 | NCBI WGS metagenome assembly OHIN01 (sample SAMEA3879578, study PRJEB24766) | human gut metagenome | biome: human-associated habitat; feature: feces | place: USA | collected 1985/1987
GCGCGATATTCGGATCGGTAACGACAACTTCGGTTTCAGCAACCTCTACCGGTCTGTTCTGTGCAGCGGTCAGAGCCGATTCGAGCTGTTGGTTGGCAGCAGCCATTTCAGCAATCTGCTGTTGCATGGCAGAGAGTTCAAGCGCTGAAATCAACTGCGGCATCGGACGGTTGAAACCGCGTTTCGGGAAGTGGTAGGTCAGACCGAGCGTTGCACTGAACACACCGTCATAACCCTTACCGGCAACTGTTCCGTCAAACTTGTCCTCAGTCCCCATTGCACTCAGCTCCAAATTAATGTCGATCGCATTCGAAATGCGGAAGCGGTTGATAATACCGGCGTTCACCGACAGGGCCTGACGATGGGGCTTGGTATAGTTATGAGTGATACCGGCACCCAAATAAGGAATTATCTCATATACGCGGTATTGATTGTAACCGCCAAACAAGGCATTCAGATTGAACATCACATCACCATGAAAGTTCATATACTCAAAGCGTTGCTTGTACGAACCGTTTTCACGTTGAGTGCCCTTTACATAATCGGCAAACGGATCCATCGTGAAACCTTTTGCCTGAAGACCGCTATACTGCAAACGCAATCCGAGACCCGGAGTAAACCATTTGCCGACAGAGATGTTCATCGTAGGACTGATGCGCTTGCCGAAGTCGCCCAACTGCTGGTCGTTATCTCCATACATCACCGATGCACCGCCTCCGATAGAAAAGAACCAGTTGCTCCAAAATGGATTTGTGATTACTTGGTACTTGTCCTGTACCTGAATAATGTCGACCTGTTCCACAACGACAGGTTTTTGCTGCGCCATAGCGGCAGAAGATACGCCGGCCAATGCCAGCAACATTAGAATCTTTTTCATATACCTAAAATAGTTAAGTTGGTTAATTAAATTCTTTATCATTCAAACTGATTAATTAACACCAGCAAAACTAAAAGGTTCTGAAAAAAAGATTTTTTTTTAAAGAGCCTGCTTAAAGATCACTTCAAAAACAGTTTTTCAATATCTTCTTCTTTAATGGTAGAAAGCACCGTACGTCCGTCGGGCGTATAATTAGGCGTGGCACAGGCAAACAGACTGTCTACGAGGTTGGACATTTCATCATTGCTCAACACCTGCCCGTAGACGATAGCCGCCGCGCGCGCCAATGTCAGCGCAAGGATTGTCTGGACTTCTTCTTTCACATCGCTGCCTTTTTCCATAGCGGTATGCACCATATTACGCACCAGCTCCACCGGATTCAGCCCTTCGATGCCGGAAGGGATGCCGTTGATAGCGTAACTGCCTCCGCCCAAAGGACTCAGGTCGAAACCTACTGCCGCCAAATCGTCCGACAGGCTCTCCAACACCGCCGCTTCGGAAGCCGGCAACTGGACGATCTCCGGGAACAACACGCCCTGAGACACCCCCTGCTTCTGGCGAATCTGGTTCATATAACGATCGAACAGCACCCGCACATGCGCACGATGCTGGTCTATCAGCATCAAACCGGATTTTACGGAAGTAAGAATAAAACGTCCTTTGAATTGCAGATGCTGCGCTCCCTTTTCCATGGAAGAGGACTCACCGGAATACAGAGAAGGAGACTGGGAAAGCTCAGAGGCAGGCTCCTTCACATCTGAGACGGTTGTCTCGAAATCAAGAGGTTCCTCCACAGCAGGTTCGTTCATCTTGCTCGCCTTCTCCAAGCCGGAGTATAACCCTTCCCACTCCACACTTTGACGGGAATAGCTGCCCCCGCCGTAGGACGAAGCGGACGAAGTCTTGAAAGGATTGAAATCCGCATTATAATGAACTTTAGGCGGTTCGATAGGGCGACTCTGCTCGAATGTAGGGATGTCGGGCATCCCTTCCGTATCGAAATCGATGGACGGCACAGCATTGAACTTTCCAAGCGACTCCTTAACGGCAGCCGAAAGTATCTGCCAAATGGCCTGTTCGTTCTCAAACTTGATTTCTGTCTTTGTTGGATGAATGTTCACATCTATATTGGCTGGATCAACTTCAAAATAGATGAAGTAGGATATTTGCTCTCCGGCAGGAATCAGTTGCTCATAAGCGTCCATCACCGCTTTGTGGAAATAGGGGTGGCGCATGTAACGCCCGTTTACAAAAAAGTACTGGTGTGCGCCTTTCTTGCGGGACGTCTCCGGCTTTGCAACAAAACCCGAAACCTTTATCATCGTCGTATCCACATCCACCGACAACAACTGCTGGTTCAGCTTTTTGCCGAATACGGCAAGAATACGCTGCCGCAATGGCATGACAGGCAGGTTGAACAACTCCGTATCATTGCTATACAGATAGAAAGCGACATCCGGATGCACCAAAGCAATACGCTCAAACTCCGCCAGGATATTGCTCAGCTCCGTTGAGTTCGCCTTCAGGAACTTACGGCGGGCAGGGACATTGAAAAACAGGTTCTTTACGGAGAAATTGCTCCCCTTAGGACAGGACACAGCCTCCTGGCTCTCTACCTTAGAGCCGGCAATCAGCAACCGCGTACCGAGTTCCTCACCGGCAGGACGGGTCTTCAACTCCACTTCCGCCACCGCGGCAATGGATGCCAGCGCTTCTCCGCGAAATCCCATCGTGCGCAAAGCAAACAAATCGGAGGCTTCACGTATTTTGGAAGTGGCGTGGCGCTCAAAAGACAAACGGGCATCCGTTTCGGACATGCCCTTTCCGTCGTCGATAACCTGAATGCCGGTCTTCCCCGCATCCGTTACCAGCACATGTATCTCTCTGGCTTCTGCATCAATCGCATTTTCTACCAATTCCTTGATGACGGATGCCGGACGCTGGATCACCTCTCCGGCAGCAATCTGGTTCGCAACCGAATCGGGCAGCAAATGAATGATATCGCTCATGGCAAGTATTAAGTATAAAATATAAAGAATAAGAATATAAACAACTTAGATAATACCGTTGGTTATAGCATACCACAAATAAATCAGCAGGGCTATGACAACCAGTATTATCCCCAAATGCACAGGCTTGCGCCCGCTCTCTTTACGACGCTTCAGATGGGTGGTGCCTTCAACGAACTTCCCCCGGATATCTTCAGGCGAAAACTCCTTCTCCGGCAGCATGCCTAATTCGCGTTTGGCATCTTCTTCCATTTTAGCCAGCTTCTCTTTCCGCTCATCCACATAGATATATGAATGGTTAAATCCTCGCGGCTTGCGCATTGTAAACATTCCCATAGCGTTATTTTTTAGTTCGTTTTATGTGCATATCTCTTGGCGAAGTTAAAGGTTTCCGATCACTTTTCTGCAATGTCTCACCCGCTTTTTTGCCTCGCCATTCAAAGATGTCATACTTATTCAGCGGACGGATATAATCGAACCACACAAACGAAGGCAGCCGCATTTTGTCCGCCGGTATCTGATCCATAGGATACAACACCCCATTGGACTTGCCTATCAAAGCGGCTTCTTCCATCTTGCGGTCTTTCAGAAAAATGCGCAGGAAACTGCCTTCGGCATAGTTCATGCCAATCATCGTACTGTCTTTCTCTTCCGGATAGAAAACAATCAGGACATTACCGTTTACATCCACACGACGCATATCTCCATTGATGAAAAAAGCCTTCATCTCTTTGCCTGTCACCTGATTGTAGTGAACAGAATCTTTCTGCTCCACCGCCAATGCCTGATTGATGATATGCGCCCAGTCAATGGTGCTATCATTCATGTAGACTTTTATCTCTTCCCCAAGTAATTGCTGCGCGCCATGCCATAAGACCGGATCGGTGTACATCGTCATGCAGGAATCTTTGGAGTTATAGACCAAAGAGTCGCATACCGCCTGCACGTCCGTACGATAAGCACGCACTTTATGATAAACACGCATTTCACGATAAGTGGAATCAGTATTCAGATTGTAGGTCACCAGCCGCAAGGTATCACCATGCATGAAAAGGCTGTCGCCCTGAGAATAGTCGATGGCAACGGCACGCCGGGTGGCAATGGCATTACCCGTCAGTTCGTTGTAGAAGCAATAATCACCGGTAAGCATATTCTTGTTTACCGTATCATTCATCTGCACGTTATCAAAGGCTTCGCCATACCCCAGCTTACGGTCGTAGAACAGGCTGTCACCCACCAGTTTCTTACCTTCGTTGGTCAGAACCGAACGGTCCAACAGTTCCGCCTGCTCGGAAACGGTGTTATATATCCCGCGTTCCGAATAGATATGATTTTTGTCGCTGACAATATCGGACGGTCCCAGAATCGTAGCGATTTTAGATTCCGTACTGTATTTCAGCGTATCGGAAGTGAGGACAAACTTCGGATTCACCAACTTCACCTCATGGTTGAACACAGCCAGTTTGGTGGCCGGACTGTATTCTCCCCATTCGGAAGTCAGTACGTTTTCTTCATCGGTCAACGTACCGCCATCAAAATAATAGCCTAAGTTGTAAAGACGGTCGTAATTCAGGCTGTCCGTAGTGAGCTCTGTGTTACGGTTAATCATGCGCACATTCTCACGCAACATGGCAAGCTGCGACATTCCGTCATAATACAGGTAATCACCATATATGAACAAGGTGTCTCCCTGCTCCATGCGGACATTGCCGAAAGCCTCAACGGAATTGATTTTCTCGTAAATCAGAGCGCTGTCACAAAACATGTACATGCTGTCATGCTTCATCCTGACAGATCCTATCAGCACCTGTACGTCGGGACGCGACTGCTTGTCCGCCTGCGCTTCATCGGCATAGAGCAAATCTACACGTTTCTTTTTCCTGTCAGGCTCGTTTTTCCTGTCCTGCGCACTCAGCAAGCAAACGCCGAACAGACATATCAAACCAAATATCAGTCTTTTATCCATCCCGGATACTTGAATGTACAGTTTCTCCAATTTTCGTTGATGCGGACGTAGGTATGTTTCTGTTTTTCACGAATCCATTTGTCCAACATCTGGTCGCGACGTTTCTCCAGAACTATTTCTTTCAGGTTCTGGTAGTCGTCGGCAACAGTTGCCTTATGCCCGTTAGTGCGGCTCTTCAGTTTCACGATAACACATTCTTCCTTTCCGGTTTTCTGCGGAATCATCGTGAATGCTTCGGAAATCTCGCCCACCTTCATCTTATCCACCACTTTTGCTATCTCAGGCGGCAGTTCCTGCATCTCGAACTTGGAAGTATTATTATTGGGATTGGGCAACAGACCATGATTATTGCGTGTATCCTTATCCTGCGAAAGCACCGATGCCGCTTCCTCAAAAGAGAACTTTCCATTGCGAATGTCATCGGCAATAGAATCCAGACGCGACATCCCTGCCGTCAGGGCTGCTTCCGGAATATGCGGCTTCAACAAGATGTGGCGGGTCTTGATACGATCGCCCCGCTTCTCTATCAACTGGATGATATGAAAGCCATACTCAGACTCCACGATTTTGGATACTTTGTTGGGATCTTGCAAGTTGAAAGCGACATTAGCATAGGCAGGATCCAACATGCCACGTCCGGAAAATTCAATCTCACCACCACGAATGGCCGAAGCACGATCTTCGGAATACATACGGGCCAACGTAGAGAAGCTGGTCTCACCCTTTGTGATGCGGTCGGTGAAATCGCGCAAACGCTTTTTCACATTCTCTATCTCTTCCAAAGGAACCTTAGGCTGCTGAGTGATAATCTGAACCTCTACCTGTGTCGGAATATAGGGGATACTGTCTTGCGGCAGGTCTTTGAAGTAACGGCGCACCTCGGCAGGCGTAATCTTGATTTCACCAACCAGCTTCTGTTGCATCTTCTGCACTTTCAGACCTTCACGAGCGTTGTCGCGCAAAGTTTCGCGAATCTGACTGGACGTTTTATTGAAGTATTCCTCCATTTTCTCGCGTGAACCGATATTGGTGATATACATATTCGTCATATAGTCCACACGCTGAATAACCTCGGCTTCGGAGACTTCAATTGCACAGCTATTTCTTCCGGTATCACGCAATAAGGGTCGCGATCGAACTTACGTCCTTCATACAAGGCGCTCATACGCGCTTCTTCCACTTCAGACTTCAATATAGCCTCGTCGCCTACTACCCACACTACCTCGTCAATCACATTGTCTTGTCCATAAACGGTAGAACCGGCTAACAGCGTCAAGGCAAATAAAACTACAAACTTAAAGTTCATACACTGTTTCATTCTTGGTGTCTTATACTAATAATATTTAATTTTCTTTCTCTTCTCGGCACGTCGGTACAAGTCTTCTTTTACTTGTTCCATAAACTCCACCTGCTTCATGTTCAGCATCATATCCTTCACCTGAGTACGGGCGAATTCGTACGGTTCCTGTTCTCCCACCGTACGAAAATCACTCACATTCAGGAAGTAATGGAAAGCAGTATCTTTCAGCTCTACATGACGGTTCTTATTCAGGTATTCTCCGGCATCGGACACCTTCAGCGGTATCAGATCCATCACTTCGGCTATCGGCACCCACTTGTCATAAAAGTACTCGTACTTCACAGCATTCTGCAAACTGTATTTTTCCAAATGTTCTACTGCTTCGCGGGTCTCGGTTTTGTACCAACGGCGGACATTGCCCAACTGGGGAGCCTTAAGAGGAACTTTGATGAACAATCCCTTCATCAAAGGACGCTCTACCTTGAAAAGTTCCTGATGCTTCTCATAGTAATCGGCCAGTTCCGTTTCCGAAATTTCCTTGGAAAGGGTCTGATTCATCAATGCCTGCTGATAGGTATGCATAATCAACGCTTTCCGGTAGTTCTCCACCAGCTTGTCAATCTCACCACTGTTGGGAATATTGCTTTTCGCCTTCTCATACAACAGCACTTCTTCCGCCCAGTTGCGTATGTAATGCTCTGCAAACAACAGGCTGTCATCCTTCGACAACCCCGCAGGAAGTACCGCTTGCAAATCTTCATGGTAAAGGAAGTTGCCATCCAATTCCACTAACGGTATTCGCCCTCCATGATCGTGCTGTTCCTTGCATGATCCACAGACAAGAAGAATTAAAAGCCCCAAACAGATTGTTCGCATTACCAACTGATATTTACTGTTTTTAAGGTACGAAGATACTGCTTTAATCGGTTGCATCAGTGATTATTAACGGTTTTTAAAACCTCTTGGTTTATTTCAACCTTAGCCGAAGAGCGTAAACGGTCCACCCAACGGCCATCCAAGTAGGTCTGATAATCCGCAACCAGCCTGTCTTTTACTTCCTGATAGTCATCCGGCCCTTTCACTTTCTTGCCCAACACAGCAGTAAAAGGAAATGACACCAAAGGCGTTGCATCCTTACCCTTAAACACCAAATCATCAACATACGCATTGTCACCGGGAGCAAACACACCCTGTTCGACTTGTATCTGCGGTTGCGCACCGGCATTAAAAGTCAAGCGTATGGCATCTTTCCATTCTTCTTCCGGCAAGCTTTTCAAGAACTTACGCGCCTGCTTGACAACACGTTTACTCACGCCATGCAGGACAATTCCTCTATATCTCCGTTCTTCCCACTGATAATCGGACCGATGCTTCTCAAAATAGGCTTTTAAACCGGCTTCATCCGTCGCAGCCCGTTTACGGATTTCCTTGTCTATGATTTTCTTCAACAGCGCCTGTTCCTTGTAGTCTTGCACCAAACAACGTAAATCCGGATATTTCTGCTCCAAACATGTATTTTCATAATCAAGTACGGTTTTCACGATGAAAGCGTCCCGAGGCGGTCCAGCTGCTTGCGCACACCTGCCGGATAAGCCGCAGCAAAACGGGCAAAATCGGTTCCCGTATAGCTCCTTCCTGCCAATGTGAACAGAGTGCGGCTGGTATGCCCTGAATTCGTCAGTTCATCCACACCAGCCTTGTCGGGAGTGTACCGGTATTCTTTCTTTAATTTCTCCACCTGCACTTCCACCCCCCGGTCCGCTTCATGCCGGGACTGACGAGCCATTATTTCATCCTTCACCTTTTCAAAAGGCGGCAGCTCTCTACGTTCAAGTACCTTTACGATATGAATACCTTGCGGAGTAAAAAAAGGCTGCGACAGGCCACCCACCGGCAATTCAAAAGCCACGTCTTCAAATTCCACCGGCATCTGAAGCCAACTCACCCATAACGACCGTTTGTCATCAGAGAAGCGCTCTACACAAGCGTCAAAAGCATTGTCTCCCGGATTTTTCCGAAGATACTCATAAATGGAGTCCATACGGGCAACCGCATCGCGAAGCGCATCACTGGAAACATTCTGAGGAAGATATTTGAAAATATGGCGCACACGTACCTGTCCTCCACGATGATGAGCCTTCATCCTGTCATACCACCGGCGGGCAGCAGCATCCGCTTCAACCGTATCGGTCAGGTATGATTCTACCAGCCGGGCACGATAGTTCTCCACTTCCTCGCGGAAAGCAAAAGCCGTATCCAAACCGGCAGCTTCAGCATCACCTACTTTCAGTTTGAAATTCACAAAATGCTCTACATATTTTCCCGGTGTAGCGTGTTTAAGAGCGAGCAATGATTTATCCCTGTTATAGCTATACTCAAATTCAGAACGGAGCACATCCTTTCCATTAATACGCATCAACACCGGATCCTGCTGAGCAAAAACATTCCAACCCAACCAAAGAAAGATCACCGCCAAACAACTCTTTATCATAATCACCTTTTTAAAGAAACGAACAAAATCAAATGCAGATACGGCACAAAGATACAATTTCAGAAATAATATGCCCATTTCACATCGAAAAAACCATACGTACTCCTCAATAAATCTTCCGTCCAATAAGAACAATGCCCGAAAAGTATAGTTTTACTTTCCGGGCATATATCGTTAAGTGTGTATGTTTCCTTTATTCAGGACGGCTGTAATTCGGCGCCTCGCTGGTGATTGCAACATCATGCGGATGGCTTTCAAGCACGCCGGCATTAGTGATACGGGTAAATTTGGCATCGTGCAGCTTTTCGATATTAGCCGCACCGCAATATCCCATACCTGCACGCAAACCACCGGTCAACTGGTAGATAACCTCATATAGAGTGCCCTTATAAGGAACACGAGCAGCGATACCCTCCGGAACGAGCTTCTTCACATCACTTGTTCCACTCTGGAAGTAACGGTCTTTAGAACCATGTTCCATAGCCTCCAAAGAACCCATACCGCGATAAGACTTGAATTTACGCCCGTTGAAGATAATCGTTTCGCCCGGAGACTCTTCCGTTCCGGCCACCAATGAGCCAATCATTACAGAATAACCACCGGCAGCCAAAGCCTTCACCACATCGCCGGAGTAACGCAAACCGCCATCGGCAATCAGAGGAATGCCCGTACCTTTCAATGCTTTTGCCACATCGTATACGGCAGACAACTGGGGAACACCCACACCGGCAACTACGCGAGTGGTACAGATAGAACCCGGACCGATACCCACTTTCACACCGTCGGCACCAGCCTCAACCAATGCTTTCGCGGCCTCTCCGGTTGCAATATTACCTACTACTATATCAATGTTCGGGAAACGTTTCTTAGCCTCTTTCAACTTCTCGATTACAAACATAGAGTGCCCATGCGCCGTATCAATCACAATGGCGTCCGCACCTGCATCCACCAATGCCTGCATACGGTCCAGCGTATCCACTGTCACGCCTACCCCGGCAGCCACACGAAGACGGCCTTTGCTATCTTTGCAGGCCATCGGCTTATCTTTTGCCTTAGTAATATCCTTGTAGGTAATCAAACCTACCAATTTATTATCTTTATCAACTACCGGTAACTTCTCTATTTTATGTTCCTGCAGGATTTGGGCAGCAGCTTCCAAGTCGGTTGTCTGATTGGTAGTAACGATGTTACTTTTCGTCATCACCTCATCAATACGCTTGTTATGGTCTTTCTCAAAACGAAGGTCGCGGTTGGTAACAATTCCCACCAAATGTCCTTCATCATCTACTACCGGAATACCGCCAATCTTATACTCGGCCATCAAGCCCAATGCATCGGCTACCGAAGATCCTCTCTTGATAGTCACCGGATCATAAATCATACCATTTTCGGCACGCTTTACAATAGCAACCTGACGAGCTTGTTCCTCAATAGACATATTCTTATGGATAACACCGATACCACCTTCACGAGCAATGGCAATGGCCATTTTCGCTTCGGTAACAGTGTCCATAGCAGCTGTTACAAACGGGATTTTTAACTCAATGTTGCGTGAGAACTTAGTCGAGAGTTCGACTGTTTTAGGGAGTACCTCAGAGTAAGCAGGGATCAACAGAACGTCATCGTAAGTCAATCCATCCATTACAATCTTATCAGCAATAAATGACATAGGGCTATGCGTTTAAAATTTATTGCGTGCAAATATACGGTTTTTATTCCATTTCGTATATTTACACGCAATATTTTTTTCTTTTTTTTAAATCAAAGCCCGAAGGTTAATTCGCCATCTCGGAGATGAACTTAATGCGCACCAAACGCACTTCTTCTTCTGTGAAATCATCTCCCAGCTCATCCAAGGCATCGTCAATATTATCTGTGGTAGATTCTTTAAAATAATCATATATGTCCAGCAGATGATCTTCATCCATAATGTCTTCCAAGAAATAGTCGATATTGAGCTTTGTACCGGAATAGACAATAGCTTCTATCTCATCCAGCAATTCCTCAAATTCGATACCTTTCGACATAGCAATATCGTCTAAGGCCACCTTACGGTCGATAGCTTGAATGATGGCGACCTTCATCTTGGACTTGTTGGCTACGGTACGCACACGCAAGTCTTCAGGACGTTCAATCTCATTTTCCTCACAATGACGTTTAATCAGCTTACAGAACTCTTCCCCATAGCGTTTCGCCTTACCGGCTCCTACTCCCGGAATGTTCTGCAACTCATCCAAAGTCACCGGATAGATAGTTGCCATTGCCTCCAAGGAGGGATCCTGGAAAATAACATAGGGAGGTACTTCCAATTTCTTGGAGAGTTTCTTACGCAAGTCTTTCAGCATAGAATAAAGCGCGGGGTCCACTGCACAAGCACCGCCACCACGTGCCGGAGCTTCTTCTTCCACCTCCTCAAAATCATTATCCTCCGTAATCTTAAAGGATTTAGGATGCTTCAAGAATTTCTTTCCGTCTTCCGTTACCTTCAGCAAGCCATAGTTTTCAACTTCTTTAGTCAAATATCCGGCAATCAGCGCCTGTCGGATAACAGCATTCCAAGTTTTGTCTTCTTCTCCCATACCGGAACCGAATACTTCCAGATCTTCATGCAAATGTGCCTGCACTTCTGAAGTTTCTTTTCCTTGTATAATATCTATAATATAGTCTGCTTTAAAATTTTCTTTCACCGCAAGAATAGCTTCTATTACGGTACACAATAATTCCTGAGCTTCCACTTGTTTTTTCGGATTTAAACAGTTGTCACAATTTCCACAATTTTCCTCCATATACTCCTCGCCGAAATAGTGCAACAGCGTTTTTCGGCGGCATACGGATGATTCGGCATATGCAGCTGTTTCCAGCAGAAGCTGCTTGCCTATTTCCTGCTCTGCAACAGGCTTGCCTTGCATAAACTTTTCCAGTTTTTGCAGGTCTTTATTAGTATAGAAAGTAATACACTGCCCTTCGCCTCCGTCTCTTCCGGCACGTCCGGTTTCCTGATAATATCCTTCCAGACTTTTCGGGATATCATAGTGAATCACATAACGCACATCAGGCTTGTCAATCCCCATACCGAAAGCAATGGTAGCCACAATCACATCAATTTTTTCCATCAGGAAATCATCTTGGTTCTGTGTTCGTGTAGCCGAATCCATTCCGGCATGATAGGCGCGGGCATTAATCCCGTTTGCCTGAAGTATTTCAGCAAGTTCTTCCACTTTCTTCCGGCTCAGGCAATAGATAATGCCTGACTTTTCCGGGTTATTCTTGATAAACTTGATGATGTCCTTATCCACGTTTGCAGTCTTAGGACGCACCTCGTAATAAAGGTTCGGGCGATTGAAAGACGACTTGAACACTTGTGCATCCACCATACCCAGATTCTTCTGGATATCGTGCTGCACCTTTGGCGTAGCTGTCGCAGTCAATGCTATAAGCGGAGCTTTTCCAAATTCATTGATAATAGGACGAATACGGCGATATTCCGGACGGAAGTCGTGCCCCCATTCTGAAATACAGTGGGCCTCATCTACGGCATAGAAAGAAATCTTCACAGTTTTCAGAAACTCCACGTTTTCTTCTTTGGTCAAAGACTCCGGGGCTACATACAACAATTTCGTCCTTCCGGCAAGAATGTCGGACTTCACCTGATCTATCGCGCTTTTGTTAAGGGAAGAATTAATGAAATGGGCTATTCCATCCTCCTCGCTGAAATTACGCATCGCGTCGACCTGGTTCTTCATCAAGGCAATCAAAGGGGAAATCACAATGCCCGTTCCCTCCATTAACAAAGAAGGCAACTGATAGCATAAAGATTTTCCACCGCCGGTAGGCATCAACACGAAAGTATCATTACCTGCCAACAGATTTTGTATGATTGCTTCTTGATTTCCCTTAAAAGTGTCGAACCCGAAGTAGTTCTTCAGCTGGTCTGTCAAATTAATCTTCTTCCCTGCCATGATTCATTAGGTTGTTTATTGAGTTAAGCTATTAATAATGCCACTATAAAGCATTTCTTGTTTTTAAGAACTCTAACAAAGTTATAAACAACTTCTTAAATTTCAAGCATAATCCGCCGAATATTTTTCAATAAAACACAAAAAAGTCAGCTTTATTTGTATTACCTTTTGATTTTAAGCACTTTGAAGTTTTGCCATATTCGTTTTTTCCAACTGACGGCGAGCATAATCCAAAGTTACCACAAGACTTTTTTTATGTTCGGAAGGGACTTCAAACATCACATCCATCATAATAGTTTCGACTATGGAACGCAAGCCACGAGCTCCCAACTTGTATTCAACAGCTTTATCCACAATGTATTCAAATACCGCATCTTCGAAAGTCAGTTCCACTCCATCCATTTCAAACAGCTTAATATATTGCTTGATAATGGAATTTTTCGGTTCTGTCAGAATAGCACGCAATGCCGTACGGTCCAAAGGATTCAGATAAGTCAACACCGGCAAACGTCCGATTATTTCAGGAATCAAGCCGAATGACTTCAAATCCTGCGGAGCAATGTACTGCATCATATTATTCTTATCAATGGCAGCCGTATTACGTACAGCGCCATATCCTACAACATTCGTATTGAGACGCTGCGCTATCTTCTTCTCGATACCGTCGAAAGCACCTCCGCAAATGAACAGTATATTTTTGGTATTCACCGGAATCATCTTCTGGTCGGGGTGCTTACGTCCCCCCTGGGGCGGGACATTCACAACGGAGCCTTCCAACAATTTCAACAACCCCTGCTGCACACCTTCGCCGCTTACATCGCGGGTGATGGAGGGATTGTCGCCTTTACGGGCTATCTTGTCGATTTCATCTATAAACACAATGCCTTGTTCTGCCTCGGCCACATTATAGTCCGCCACTTGCAGAAGACGGGTAAGGATACTTTCAATATCCTCGCCTACATAACCGGCTTCCGTCAACACCGTTGCATCTACAATGGTAAAAGGCACATGAAGCAGTTTGGCAATGGTACGGGCAAGCAGCGTTTTACCGGTTCCGGTACTGCCCACCATGATGATATTGGACTTTTCAATCTCCACATCATCGTCACCCGCCTTTTGCAGCAAGCGTTTATAATGGTTATAAACAGATACTGCCAGAAAACGTTTTGCATCATCCTGACCGATTATGTACTGGTCAAGAAAATTCTTTATCTCTACCGGTTTGGGTAGTTCTTTCAGATTGAGTTTTGTTGCGCCTGCACCTTTCTTAGACCCCAAAGCTTCTTGAGTAATCTCATAAGCCTGGGTGGCACAGCTGTCGCAGATGTAGCCGTTCATTCCCGTTATGAGGAAGCCGACCTCATCTTCCGAACGTCCGCAGAAACTGCATCTGTTTTTATTTCGTTTAGAGTCTGCCATATTTATTTCTTCGTATAGACTTGGTCTATCATGCCATACTCTTTGGCCTCTTGCGCCGTCATCCAGTAGTCGCGGTCGGAATCGGCCCACACTTTATCGAAAGGAGTATGTGAGTGGTCGGCTATGATAGTATAAAGTTCTTTCTTTAATTTTTGGATTTCACGTGCTGTGATTTCAATGTCCGACGCCTGTCCTTGCGCACCGCCCATCGGCTGATGAATCATCACGCGCGAGTGAGTCAATGCAGAGCGTTTACCTTCAGCCCCGGCCACCAACAGTACTGCAGCCATACTGGCAGCCATACCTGTGCAGATGGTAGCAACATCACTGCTGATGAACTGCATGGTGTCGTAAATACCCAATCCGGCATATACCGAACCGCCCGGCGAATTGATATAGATAGAGATGTCCTTGCCCGGATCCACAGAATCCAGATACAGCAGCTGAGCTTGCAAAGTATTTGCCGTATAATCATCTATCTGCGTACCGAGAAAAATAATACGATCCATCATCAGGCGGGAGAATACATCCAACTGGGTTACATTCAGTTGACGTTCTTCCAGGATATAAGGATTTAAATACCCGGCTTGTGATTTAATCACATCATCCAATACCAAACTATTCATACC
>OHIN01001152.1_pt1 | contig 14552 bp, 16 predicted proteins | sample 1568261 | NCBI WGS metagenome assembly OHIN01 (sample SAMEA3879578, study PRJEB24766) | human gut metagenome | biome: human-associated habitat; feature: feces | place: USA | collected 1985/1987
GAAAACCTTTCAGGTTTACCACATTCCCACACCCCGCCGCTCACCCCCTAATCCCCCTCCGACTTTCTCCCTATCCAAGAGAGAATATTTTTTATTATTTATCATGGCCTAAAGGCCATAGGGGGGCATATATTATCAATGAAGTTAATTCCCTATTTTTCGACACACTAACCACCTGCTATCCCCTGTACCCCAGAGGGGGGCATATATTATCAATGAAGTTAATTCCCTATTTTTGCTGTTATTATAGCCTGTCTGGGCGGCTCTTGCAAGTCTCCCGGACAGGCTTCTTTTACAGCTCCATACCGCCCCAGGTATGGCCCCGTTCCTGCTCCCTTTCCGGCTGCTGCACCTCTGGCACAGGTAGCAGCTCCCGCGCCTTTTCGACCAGGGGCCGGAACTGCTCCGGCAAGTGCTGATCCAGGAAGTCCAGCACAACTCCGATCCCCTCCCGGAGCCGCGCCGAAATCCCACGCTCCCAGCTCAAATCTTCTTCCAGGTATTCCACCTGCACTTTGAGCTGCCGGTTTTCATTTTCAAGCCGCTGCCGCTCCTGGGCCTCCTTCAGCTTTTCTTTCATCGAGGGGATTTTCTGCTGAAGCTGTTGGTTTTCTACCTTCAGCTCCCGCGCCTTCTGTTCTGCCGCCGCGCCCCGGATCACCGCCGCCTTCAGCTCCTTCACCTGCTCCACTGTAACGCCCTTGACGGCTCCTGTCAGCGTTTTCTCTGGCTGGATCGCGTCCAGGTCAACCCGCACGCTCTCCGCCGCCTGGAGCCTCCGTACAGTCTTTCCGAGAGCCTTTTTCTGCTGCTCCAGCACAGCCATGTCCTGCTCCGCTGCCGTCACCTGTTCCTGGACGGCCTCCAGTCTCTGCGCTGCGGCCCGGTACTCCGGCAGCTCCATGTGGGGGCGGCCACCGCCCAAGCTGACGATCTCGAACTCATGCGCCTGGGCGATCTCTGCAAGGGACGCTTTCTCCCTCTCCATCCAGGCTTTCCATTCCGTTTGTTTGCGGCCCAGGCTTTCAAAGCCCTGCTGCTTTAATGCCTGTTTCATGGAAACCCTGGTAGACAGGCCCCGGCTCTGCTCCGTGGCCACCGGCACGAAGTCTACATGGAGGTGGGGCGTGGCCTCGTCCATGTGCAGCACCATATTGAACACCCGCAGATGGGGATTGCGCTCCTGGAAGGACTCTGCAAATTCTTTGAGAGCTGCCGCCGCCCTTTCCCCTCCAGGGGAGCCGCACCCGCAGTCCGACAAGTTGCCGATCTGGAAGATTGCCTCGTGAAATAGCTTCTCTTGTTTGCTCTGCCGGATATGCTCGTAGTAGTCTGGTATCTTATCCCTGGTCTTTTTCTTTTTGGCGTTGTAGGCGGCCAGGGCTTCATCGAAAAGCTCGTGGTACACCTTTTTCAAGTCCTCGTTGCAAAAGGTGACATTCTGCCCCGACCTGCTCCGGTCTACATTCGCCGCTGAAAAGCTCCTGTTGTTGTGCCGGATACTTCCCCGGCCCGTCATTCCCGAAATGGTTGTGCCTATAAAATCACCCGTCCCTTTCCTGTGAAAAGCCTATATCCTACTATTCCTATTTTACCATAACTGGCCGCAGGCCACAACCTCTTTGTTACTTTCTTGTGAGAAAGTAACGCAAAAGCACTTTCACACCGCCGCCCCGTTGGGGCGTCAGTATGAAAGTGCTTTTGCGCGCTCTCGCGGAGTAATACGGAAGATAAGGGGTATCACTTAATACCCCTTATCTTCCAAGAATTTTATAACCATATTAAGGTCTTGGTACATATTAAATCAGGCACTTTATTTACATATAAGTACACACTCTCTTTTATGTTCAAAACACATTTCACTAAGTTTTCTTTTGAACTATGCCCTGCCACAAAAGGTGTTACATCAAGTGAACGAAAGTACGGGTCACAAACCAAATCACACATCACTGTATTATTGTAACCCTTATCTGCTTCTTCTGCTTTGATACAGTACATTCCTTCTTCCCACTCACTTGAGTTTGTACTCATATCATAAAAATCATTCACCTCTCTTGTAAATGAATTTATCTCTCTTAGGGCGTTAAGAACAAACCTTCCCTCATCCTTTATCCCACAAACCTGGATATTTAATACTTCTTGATTGCTAAAATTATCTCTTGATATAAAACATTGAACTTTTTGAAACATCTTTAAAAGCGCAGGTAGTATTGTGTAGCTATCGTTCTTCGATACAAACAGTCTGCTCCATATTTTATCGCATTGTTCAATAGACAACACATCATAATAATAATGCTGCCCTGCTAAACTTAAGTAAACCCACCAGTTTGCTTTTACAGTATCCAAAAGCGTATCAACAGGAATGTTTATTTTTGAAAAACTCTGTGTATCTACCCGGCGAACCATAGTCAAATTAATAGAGTTTTTCTGTAATACACTCAGTGGATCTTCTTTGGCTCTTTCGATAACCATTAGAAGTCTCCAATCTCACCTTGCTTCTCACCATCTGTAACATCATACACATGTTTTACACCAGAAACAGAAAAATCATACCACTTGAAAATGATATTTTCATCTTCATCTAATTTCTCATAATCACCAAAGGCAAAGTCTTCGGAACCATGTGCTTCTCCAAACAGTGTGCCTGTTGTATATGTCTGGCGAACCTTCATCTTAGCCCAAACCGGATTAAATGGCCCAAACAGATCTTGCTTCACTTCCATAGTTCCATAAACACCCTTGATGAGATCTCCATTACTCAGTGCTACATTCCAGTCGCAATGTCCTCCAGTATTTGAGGAATTAATTTTTATATCGAATGTCGCAATGCCAGCCGGAACCCACAAGCGTTCATCAGTCTGCTCCACTAACTCTACTCGAACTTGAAAACCATCTTCTTGTGGAGTTACAGTGGAATTAACAGCCTGCAGTTCTACTACTGACCGCTGATCTTGTTCTCCTACCTCCGCAGCGCTGGCCGTCACTGGAAATACAAAAACACTTAAAACCGTTACAACACTAAGAAATAATGCTGACAGTCTCTTACTAATTTTTTTCACATCAATTACCTCTTTCTTTTATTTTTTTGGAGCAGATAAGTATTTTTGTTTATTTTATAACAATGTACATGGAAAATCTACTATATTTTGTTAACATATAACTGCATTCCTATTATTTTTTCAAAACCACTTGCTAAACCATCCAAGCTTTTGCTTCATCTTCTGCCCATGCTGATCTTGGCTGTCCTCACTATCTAAAAGCTGCTGTTGGATTGTCCCCGCATGGAGAGCCTGGGCCGCTGCCGCTGTCTGCTGGGCAGCGGCCAGCGCATCAGTGAGCCGTGTGATGGTCTGCGCCTGCTGTTCGATCTGCCGATCCTTCACCTCAAGTTGCCCCTGCAGCGTGTCAATGGTGGCCTGTAAAACGCAAACCAAATCGGAAACTTCGTGGTTTTCGGTTTGCGATTTAGTTTGCGTTTGGTTTTCGATTTCAGTTTGCGATTTTTCAGAAAACGCCTGTTTTATCAAGGCTTCCTGTTGTTCATCAATCGCAAACTGGTTTCCGTTTTTTCGCAAACCTGATCGCAAACCGAGGTTTGCGATTTGCTTATTTACTGCTGTCTTTGATACCCCTATCTCGTCGGCTATCTGCCGGATTGTTTTCATGCCCTCACACTCCCCGCACTATCGCTGGCTGGTGTGTCCGGCTGCTCTGCTATGTATTGTTTCAGATCTTCATCAAGCTCAAAAGGAAGTTTCCCAAGGCGGACGGTTTCTTCAAAAAATAAAATTGTTGCCAGTTCCAAAGTCAGCCCATTTTCTGCAAAAACCTTTTCCGCTTGCTCTTTCAGCGCCACGTCGATCTCCAGCGCAACTTCAACCAACTGCCCCATTCCCATCACTCCAACAGCCGACCATAATCCCGTTTCGCATACACTACACGAGCCACTGTCACCAGCTTTTTTTCTTCATCTACCCAATAAAACATCAGATAATTTTGCACCAAAATTTTTCTGTATTCGTGCTTCAAGGGACGGATCGGCTGGTAAGTCGGGGTTGCATACGGAAAGAGCAGCACACCTTCCGCTGCATTGACCAACTCCCCCGCCAAGCGATCCGCTGCGTCCGGATTTTGAAGTTCTCGGCTGATATACCGCACGATTTCAAGCATATCTTTCCGCGCCACAGGCAGATACTCTAATTTATACAACCTGTTCCCCTCCAATAGCAGCTTTCATCGCTTTCAGCACATCTTTGGAAGAATAGCGTTGTTCCGTCAACTCAGCCTCTCTCTCGGCCTCTTGCAGCTTGAAATATACCTCGCTCTCAAATTGTAGGTTTTCAAACGCCTCCATGCTCAGAACAACCATATCTCCATAGCCATTCTTTGTCAAAAAAACAGGTTGAGCCGTTTCATGCACCGTCTTTGAAATGTCCGCAAAATTATTTCTCAAATCAGAAACAGGTCTAATCATATTCATAACATCAACCTCCTATGTTTTTATTTTAGCATAATTGCGCTAAAATATCAATATTCCTCACGTTAATTATTTTTCAGCTTATGTAGACATTTAGAGGTCAAAAAAGTCTTGATTTATGCGGCTTTCCGGGCGCAATAGAGAGGGGGGGTGGTATGTTTACCCTCAGAGCGCCGGAAAAACCCTCCTGGACCGTCCATGGGCCGAAAACCGCCCCTAATCCTTACCCTGGCCTAATGCCTCCACCAGCAGATCACTTAACGCCTGTGACGGCCGTACCCGTGCCACCATGTGGCCGTCCTCCTGCCACACCGCAGACGGTTCGCTGTCCCACCATTTTCGGATCGTCTTGGGATCAAGACCAGTGTCCCGATGGCAGTCCACCTTACGTCCGTCCGGATGCTGCTGCCGCCAAAAACAAACTGTTTTCTCTGCTGTTGGACGTCCTGCCCACTCATGATTCGGATAATCGATATTCTGTACCGCCCTCGCACGGCGCAAGTGTTCCTCCTGCTTGCGCCAATTTCTCTTGTTGACCGGCATGGTCATGCCGGAGAGCTTGGCAATATCATCTCTCGGAAAGGTCACATAGTCCTCATTGAACATCTCCAGAGCGCACACAATATCGTCCTTCGTGAAACGGTTGATGTCCTCCTCGCTCATATCATCGTAGGGCTTGAGCAGAGCGAAAGCGTCCCTGCGCAGCTCCGCTTCGTCTATGCCGCACTTTTTAGCGTAGATGGCCAGCGTCATAATTCCGTAGAACCGATGCCCCACACGGATCTCATCGGAGATTCGGTGCAGCCACCAGTCATAGAGATCCCGCTTCACCGTCCAGCGCCCCCGGCGCTCCTTCTTCACCACCCGGCGCTCATACCAGTCCGGGTACTTTTCCTTGGCCTCGGCCAGCGACAGGCGGCTCTTTCGCATGAGCGCCTGTATGCGCTGCTGTTCCCCATTGCTGTCCGGGATATAGTCCAGCAGCTTCTCCAGCTCCACCGCACCTCCATACCGATAGGCTACCACAGGATAGTCCTTCCCCAGCTTAGAACTGCTGCCGACCACACGGAATCCCTGCAAAATGCCCTGCATCTGCGGCTCCTTAATAGACGAAGTAAACCTGTTCCAGATCTGCCGGGTGAGAGCGTATTTCAGCTCCTTCAAAATCTTCTGATTCTGCGGGTACATAGGGATCGGATCGGTCAGCACATAATACAGGTGCAGACCCGTTCCACTGTTTACCACGAAGGTGGCCTTGGGAATAATGTCCTTGTTCATCTGATGCAGCGTGTCCCGGAGCTGCGGCATTCCTACGCCATCCAGATCGAAAACCATCGCATAGAGATACCTGGCATTCTGCCCCCGGCGCTGCCGGCCAAAATATGAGATAGGAGACATGATTGTAAATTCCGTACCTTTGATGTCCTCCAGTTCACTCAGCTCGTCCGTGATCACATGACGGTTGGCTTTACCATCGCCCTTGATCTCCAGTGCAACGCCGTTCTCCTGCACCACTGTTGACTTCGGAGGGACTACCAGAGCGATACCGTTTCCCTTGGCATCCTCAAAGTGACCTCTACGCTCAAAAGATCCCTCCGGGAAGATCTCCCGGTAAAACTCATACGGCTCCACCGGCTCCAGATATTGCCGAAGATGGGCGTTCTTCTCCCGATAAAGCGCCTGCTGCCGCTCCAAAGCAGTCTGCTGATCCATAGCTACGAAAACACCTCCAGTCCAGAAAAGAAAAAAGAAGCAAAAAAGAAAAGTCCGCTGCGGCGGGGAATCGCCTGCGGGCGGGAAGGGGGAAAAGGGGAGCCAAAGAGCGCCGCCAAAGGCGGCTTAAAGAGAAAGTCACCTCCCCTTTTCCCCCTCGCTCCGGGGCATGGAAATGATGGAAAACCTTACAGGTTTACCACATTCCCACACCCCTCCGCACACCCCCTTTTTCCCTCCGACTTTCTCCCTTTCTGAGAGAAAAATTTTCTTTTTGTTTAGAGCCAACGGCTCTTAGGCAGGCATATATTATCAATACTTTTTTCCCTGTTTTCACCTGTTATTATAGCCTGTCCGAGTGCCGGTTGCAAGCCTTTCGGACAGGCTATTTTTACAGGCTCATATCGCCCCAGGAATGACCTCTCTCGTGCTGTTTTTCCTGCCGGTAAGTCTGATGCTCCGGCAGCAGATACCTCGCCTTATCGACGAGATGAAGAAGCTGCTTCGGCAGATGACGCTCCAGCATATCCAGCACCCGGTCAATACTCTCCAGCAACCGAGCCGAAAAGCTGCGTTCTTCCTCCAGTGCCTCCTTCAGCTCCTCGTTTTCACTCCAGAGCTTCCGGTTTTGGCTTTCAAGACGGCTACGCTGCGCTGCCTCCTCCATCTTCTCATAGACGGAAGGAATCTTCTTTCTCAGCTCGGCTTTTTCTTCTTCCAACGCAGTATTTTCCTTCTTCAGATCCACGACCGTCTGCTTCGCAGCGGCTCCGGTCATGGCTACATCCTTGAGCTGCCGGATCTGATCCACGGTAACGCCCTTGACAGCCCCTGTGAGCGTTTTTTCTGGCTGGATGGTATCAAAGTCCACCCGCACCCGTTCTGCGGCCTTCAGCGCCGCTACAGTGCCGGAGAGTGATTTAATTTCTCCCTGCAATTCCGTTTTCCGCTCCTGCATATCTTCCACTTCCTGCAAGGCTGCCGCTGTCTGCTCCTGCACGGCCTCGGCCTCATGGATCGCCGCCCGGTACTCCGGCAGATCCATGTGCCGCCGGTTGCTGCCAAGAGAGATAATTTCAAATTCGTGCTGCTGGGCAATTTCTGTCAGCACTTCCTTCTCCCGATCCATCCATGCCTTCCACTCGGTCTGTTTCCGACCAACGCCTGTAAACCCCTGCTGCTTGAGCGCCTGCTTCATGGACACTCTCGTTGAAAGACCTCTCGTCTGCTCCGTTGCCACCGGGATATAGTCTACATGAAGGTGCGGCGTGGCCTCGTCCATGTGCAGCACCATGTTGAACACATGGAGATGGGGATTGCGCTCCTGAAAGGTCTTTGCGAACTCTGTCAGCGCCTCCGCTGCCCGCTGGCCACCCTCTGTGCCGCAGCCGCAGTCGTTCAGGTTGCCAATCTGGAAGATGGCCTCATGGAACAGCTTCTCCTGCTTGCTCTGCCGGATATGCTCGTAGTAGTCCGGGATCTTGTCCCTTGTTTTTTTCTTACCGGCGTTGTATGCCTCCAGCGCCTCGCCGAACAGGTTGTTATAGGTCTGCTTCAGATCCTCGTTGACAAAAACGATATTCTGCCCCGACCGTTCACGGTCTACATTGGCTGCTGTGAACTCCCGGTTGTTATGCCGGATACTGCCATGTCCCATCATGCCGGAAATAGTTGTGCCGATACCTCTCACCCTCCCTTTCCTCTCGTGCTGTTTTCCGTGTTTTATCCTGCTCCCATTTTACCATACAGCTATCGATAAGGCAACCTCTTTGTTACTTTCTGGTGAGAAAGTAACGCAAAAGCACTTTCACACCGCCTCCCCTTTGGGGCTGGCAGTATGAAAGTGCTTTGCGCCCTGCCGGGGGCTAAAAGAGCCGGCCTCACAACCATCTCTAAGAACTTCTTCTGTCACTCTACTTCTTCTGGTGCAAGAGGATAACCGCATAATTCTTCTTCCTGTGCAGGAACTTCTGCGTCCTCTGTTTTTACAGGGCCGGTTTCTTCAATCAAATCCGACGGGACAAAACTTACAGCCAACTGCTGTTCTTCCGGCAAGCTATTATACCAATCCAGCCATTCAAGCGTTTCTTTGGAAAGGTCCTCCGCATCCACCATCCGATCACCATATCGGACTTTACTTCCGTCTCCTTCTCTTTGCTCAAAAACGATCCATTTCTCGTTCATAAAAATCTCTATGGTATTGTCTGCCCCGTATTGATATTCAAAGCCTGTCCCAAAATTAGATTGGTTATCCTTTGTCGGTATCTCAGAGCCATCAACCGTTGAAGTAATTTCCCCGTCCATTACCCCGCAACGACCACTTATGGTGCTTTCTTTCCCCGTATCATAGTAGAGTTTTCCATCCACCATTACCATAGGGATTTTATCCCATTCATGCGTTTCTTCAAGCGGCGGATCAGAGGGATTTTCTGACTGCCCCGGCAGCTCACTCTCACTTACAGGAACAATCTCATATTGATAGCTATCCCAACGACCTCCAATATCGGCTGATGTAAAATAATCCAGTTTCTCCGCCGGAAATTTCAGTCTGCCTGACTTTACAGCTTCCGCACAGTAGATGATCTCATAACTTGTATCGTCTGAGAGATTGAACCTAAAACTCGTTATGGTCTCCCCGACAACAGGCTCCGTTTTCTTATCGCTTACCTCCAGTCCCGAAAACAGAGAATAAAGATCAGCTATGTCTTCGCTTTCTGTGATAACTTGCTTTTCGGCGGAGTATGGCTCAGCATTGCGATACATCTCAATGTTATTTACATCAGCAACATCAAAGGGCATAGAAATAGTTTCTTTTTTTTCACAACCAGTGAATACCAAAACCATAGCCGCCACCAAAACAAGAACAATCTTTTTCACTGTATCACACCGCCTTTCTTACTTGTACTGACGAAAAAAATATACTTTTGTTTCCTATCTGCCACCAAAAACTTTTGAAAACCAGCTTTTTTTCTGCTCCACCGTCTGCCCCTGTTGATTTGGATCATCTTCACCATCAGTAAGCTGCTGCCGAATTGTTCCGGCATGAAGTGCCTGGGCGGCCTGGGCAGTCTGCTGTGCCACCACCAGCGCAGAGCTGACCTCTGCCAGCCTTGCATTCAATTCTTCAATCTGCTTGTCCTTTACAGAAAGCTGCCCTTGTAGCGTGTCAATGGTGGCCTGTAAAATTGCTACCACACCAGCCTCTTGCGACTGCTCCGGCACCGCTCCAATGGAGCGCTCCGTATGCGTATCCGTATGCGATCCATTGGGGCAGCCATCTCTCAAAAAGTCTTGTTTTATCAGGGTTTCAGCCTGCTCCGATAGATACAAGACCCCCTGTTCCGTATGCGCATACGGAGCGCAAACCGTATACAGCTTGCCTTTGTACCGCTTATAAACCGTTTGCTTCGATACGCCTATCTCGTCGGCTATTTGCTTTATCGTTTTTGCCACGCCATCACCACACTTTCAGCCGGATCACACTTCAAAACAAATCGCTGTGAGATCCCGTCCTTATCAATTTCAAAACTAAGGTCTGCCGTAAAACCTTATAGACCAGCAACCAATCCGGCTCGATGTGGCATTCTCTCATGTCCTTATAATTTCTGGAGTTCGTAAGCGCATGATCACGATATGCCTCTGGCAGCGGTTTCTCATTGCAGAGCAAAGCAATTACTTCTTCCAGCTTCTTTGGGTCGCAGCCTCTCTTGATTGCAAGCTTGTAATCTCGTTTGAACTGCCCCGTAAATTCTGGCTTAAGCATTAAGCGCCCTCATCAAATCGGCAACGCTATCAAACGGGCCATATATATCATCTCCCTTTTCAGCCGCTTCCATTGCAGCATAGGTAACAGCATTCGGCTCGTCAACCTTAACCTCAAAGGGAAGGCCATGACACCTAAGTGCCTGGCGATAAAAAATTCCCGTTGCCGTACTCAAATCCATTCCAAGAGACTTAAAGAGAGCTGCCGCCTGCGCTTTCAGCTCCGGCTCCATTCTCAGCGTCATATTTCCTTTAGCCATACATATAGCACTCCTTTCTTCGTCATTCTTAGCTTGCACCATTAGTATATTCAATATCCAGTCTATTTGCAAGTGCATTGCAAATATTTTATGAAACATTTCTGTGAACACAAGTTTTCTATATAGTCACGCCGCAGCGTGCGCATTTATGGGTTTAAAAAGGCCTTAATTTATGCGGTTTCCCGGCCTCAAAAACAGAGGGGGCAGTATCTTTACCCTCACACCATCAAAAACGGCGTAGAGGCCGTTCTGGGGCGTTTACAGCCCCTTTCGCAAGTCCTCCTGTATCAGATCACTCAACGCCTGTGACGGGCATATTTTGACCGTCAGACAGCCATCCTCATACCGAACCGTTGGCGGATTGTCCCACCACTTATAAACCGTGTTCTTTGAAAGTCCCGTTTCGGCAATACACTCTTTCGGTCTGCCGTCCGGATGCAGCTCCCGCCAGTCATATACTCGCTGCTGCGCTGATGGCCGCCCATTTCCCTTCCTCCAATTTGGATTTGTAACTGTTTGAATAGCCCGCATAACCTCCATATGCTGTTCCTGCGTTCTACCGTTTCTTTTATTTCTCTCAACTCGAACATTGGTCAATTTCTCAATATCTGCAATCGTAAAGTTATAATACTCTTTGTCGTATGCCTCCAGCGCACTCCGTATATCCTCCTCGGTCAATGCGTTCTCATGCTTCACCATCTGCAAGTCCTCAAACGCTGTCCGCATATCCTGCCGGAGCTGCTGCTTCGGCACATCGCATTTATAGGCGTAGATAGCAAGGCACATCAAATAGAAATACCGATGGCCGCCCTCGATGCTGCCGATCTGCCGCAGCCACCAATGGTAAAGGGCATACGGATCATCGCCGTGTACCTTTCCGGCTATATCCCACTTCTTTTTTCTCTTATTGCCCTCTACCACCACACGCTGATACCATTCCGGGTATGCCTCCTTCGCCTGCGCCCTCGTCATTCTGGACGGATGAAACGGCTTATTTATATCCACCCGGTTCTCCGGCTTGATTGCGTAAGCGTTCAGATAATCCAGCGTCACACGCTCCCCTGTGCGGAAGGCCACCAACTCCGTACCGTACTTGGCGTTGATGCTCCCTACCATGCGGAAACCCTGATTGATGGACTGATACTGAATCGCCTTTAGCTGGGATGTCCCCTTGTACTCCCAGATACGGAATGTGAGGTCATATTTGAGGCTCTTCAGCTGAACTTTGATGTTTGGGTACAGGTCTATCGGCTCATTGAACACATAGTACAGGTGCAGCCCGTTTCCGGACAGAACAAGAAAAGTCGGCATAGGCAGCCGCCGGACACGCTGCGGATCTCCATCAAAGCGGAGAAAGAGATTGCGCAGCTCCCCAATACCTACCCCGTCCAAATCAAAGATAAGAGCGTTCATCCGCTGTGCGTGCTCCAGCCGGTTCTTATTCCGTCGATAGACAAGACCGCTGCACAGTGTCAAGGGATTCTGCTCCACAAACTCCGTATAGTCCTGCTCCCAGGTATCGTGATACATCTTCCGCCGATGAAGCCGCTCATCTTCTCCATGGTAGAGATACACAGCACTCGGATGAGAGAAATCATCGTACTTGACCCCGTACAGCTCGTTGTCCGGAAACAGCTCCCGGTAAAAGTCATAGCCGCCCACCTGCTCAAACTGAGCCGACAGGTACTCATAGCATCCTCTGTAATTCTCGGTCATGCAAAACCACCTCCAAAAGAAAAAGAAGCAAAAAGAAAACCGCTGCGGCGGGGAAGGGGGAAAAGGGGGAGCCAAAGAGCGGCCTCCCGCTGGTCGGCCTTAAAGAGAAAGTCACCTCCCCCTTTTCCCCCTCGTTCCGGCCATGGAAATGATGGAAAACCCTGACGGGTTTACCACATTCCCACAGCCGCCACTCACCCCCTTTTTCCCCTCCGACTTTCTCCCTTTCCGAGAGAATATTTTTGAGATTTTGGGAATACGATATAAGGGGCCCCTACCCCTTACAGGTCGCTTAGATTATCAAAACTTTTTTTGGGAAAATTTCTAAAGCCATTATACCGTGCCGGACTTGCAAACGCAAGTCCGGTTTTTTACCGTTCCATTCCGCCCATGCTCATGCCTCGGTCGTGCCTATGCTTCTGCTTTGGCTCCGGCATGATATGTGCCCTTGCCCGCTGGACATATGGCCGAAACTGCTCCGGCAGCTTTTCCTCCAAGAAGTTCAGCGCAGCCTCTACTCGCTGCATCAGCCTCGCCATGAGATCCTTCTGGCGGTTCAGTTCATACTCCAGCGCCATGTTCTCATCCTTCAGGTCAGACAGCTCCTGCGCCTCCTTCAGCCGTTTCTGAATGGACGGACGGAGCTGCCGCTCCAGCGAGGTAATCTGCGCCTTCTGAAGCTCTATGGTATTGGCCTGTTGCTTGACCGTCTGCTCGGCCTCTGCGCCCCGTACCGCCAATGCCTTTAGCTGCTTAACCTCTTTCAAAGTAATGCCCTTGATATTGCCCATCATCGTTTCTTCCGGCTTTATTCTGTCCAGATCCAACGACACCTTTTTCGCTGCCTTTAACTCCTTGACCGTGCCTTGCAGCGTTTCCTTTTCCGCCTGCAGTTCCGACACTTCCGCCCTCGATGCTTCTATCTCCTGCCTTGCGGCCTCCAGCTCCCTCGCCGCCTCTTTGTACTCCGGCAAGGACATATGCGGTCGGCCTCCGTCTCCGTGGATCACCTCAAAGCTGTGCTGCTGGGCGATCTGCTCCAGCACCAGCTTCTCACTGTTTACCCAGGCATTCCATTCTGTCTGCCGTTTTGACTGGCCTGTAAAGCCTTGCTGCGCCAACGCCTGTTTCAGCGATACCCGTTTCGCAAGCCCCCGCTTCTGCTCCGTTGCCACAGGTACGAAGTCTATATGGATGTGTGGCGTGGCCTCGTCCATATGAATGACCGAATTGAACACCCGCAGGTGCGGGTTCCGTTCCTGAAACGCCTCGGCAAACTCCTTGAGAGCTGCCGCAGCCCGTTCACCATCCGGCGTCTCGCAGCCGCAGTTGTCCTTGTTGCCGATCTGGAAGATGACCTCATGGAAAAGCCGCTCCTGCTTGCTCTTTTCAATGTGCCGATAGTAGTCCGGGATCTTATCTCTCGTCTTGGTTTTCTTTGCGTTGTACTCCGCAAGGGCTTCATCGAAAAGCTCGTGGTAGACCTGTTTCAGATTTTCCCTGCACAGCGTGATGTTCTGCTCGGTTCTGGCCGGATCTACATTCTCGGTAATGAACTTGCGGTTATTATGCCCCATGCTGCCGGTTCCCATCATACCGGATATTTTGACTGCCATACTCGCACCTCCTGTCCCGTTTATTATACCATAGTCTTCCGCTGAAGTCACCTCTTTGTTACTTTCTCTGTGAGAAAGTAACGCAAAAGCACTTTCCCACATCCGCACCGTTGGTGCAGCAGTAGGAAAGTGCTTTGCGCCCTACCGGGGGGTAACTGATACTGACTGTATCTATCTACTTCGTGTGTACTACCTCGCATATCTATTTGATTTAATTTCACAATTTCACTTCTTTTTCTATCGACCGTGTAGGTAAAATTTCGCTTTCCGGCGGCTTCAACATCGTCAGCTACTATGTGCAAGACACCGGCTATGTTTCTATCAACTGGTAAGAAGAATAAATAAAAAGTGGATGGAGTATATACTCCATCCACTTTTTATTTATTCTTCTTAATTCCAATAATCCCACATATCCCAGCAATAATACATAAAATTGCTGGAACACTTGTTACTAAATTATTCATCTCCATCGCACCTGCACCGATAAGTACAATAGCCGATATAAAATTCATCGCAACACAAAAAATTAAGTTCTTCATTTTCATTGCATCTCCTTATTTGTCTAACCGCGAAACCACCGACTAAACCATCCTGATTTTTTCATCTCGTTTCCACTTCCATCACTCAGATCAGCGCCAGAAGTAAGCTGCTGTTGTATCGTTCCGGCGTGGAGTGCCTGGGCAGCCTGTGCCGTCTGCTGCGCCGCCACCAGTGCCGAGCTGACTTCTGCCAGCCTTGCATTCAGTTCCTCGATCTGCTTGTCCTTTATCGCAAGCTGCCCTTGCAGCGTATCGATTGTGGTCTGCAATACTGCTACCACACCCGCATTTTCCGACTGCTCCAATACCGCTCCATTGGAGCGCTCCGTATGCGCTCCAATGGAGCACTCCTTTTGCAGAAAGTCTTGTTTTATAAGAGTTTCGCCCTGCTCCTCTATATACAAAACCCCCTGCTCCGTATGCGCATACGGAGCGCAAACCGTATACAGCTTGCCTTTGTACCGCTTAT
>OHIN01001165.1_pt1 | contig 14430 bp, 12 predicted proteins | sample 1568261 | NCBI WGS metagenome assembly OHIN01 (sample SAMEA3879578, study PRJEB24766) | human gut metagenome | biome: human-associated habitat; feature: feces | place: USA | collected 1985/1987
CTAAAAATTTCAAAGAATTTAAAACGAAAAATGCGAAAAACCGAACAAAACGAATATTGACGCGCAAAGTTTTTTCAAAAGCCTTGACATACAGGCGGAAATATGGTTTAATCTGCAACGCAGTATTAACCCGAAAGTTTTGTTTTACTAAACCATGGGGGCGTTTTTGTGGAAATCAATATCGGCGGCAAGCTGAGAAGCCTCCGCCAGAAAAACAATCTGACGCAGAAGGAACTGGCGGATCGATGCGAGCTTTCCAAGGGATTCATTTCCCAGCTGGAACGGGATCTTACTTCTCCTTCTATCGCCACACTGGTTGATATTCTGCAGTGTCTCGGCACCAATCTGAATGAATTTTTCAGCGATGACGAGGAAGAACAGGTTGTCTTCGGTGATGAGGATTATTTTGAAAAAAAGGATACTGATCTGAAGAATACGATTGAATGGATCATTCCAAATGCCCAGCGCAATATGATGGAACCGATCCGTCTTACCCTGGCTCCGGGCGGTGCAACCTACCCGGATCTTCCACACGAAGGTGAGGAATTCGGATACGTGCTTCAGGGTTCCGTCAAAATCCACGTAGGCAATAAGGTCTACAAAGCTAAAAAGGGAGAATCCTTTTATTTTACTCCCCACGCAAAGCATTATATAGAAGCATCGTCTTCTTCCGGGGCACGCCTGATCTGGGTCAGCACTCCCCCAAGTTTTTAAGTACACAGGAGGATTATACATATGCCAAACAAACTGATTGACATTGTTGGTGTTTCCAAATCATATGGAGACAATCTGGTTCTGGACGACCTGAACCTTTATATCAGAGAAAACGAATTTCTCACACTTTTAGGACCTAGCGGCTGCGGAAAGACAACGCTTCTGCGCTGTCTGAATTTTCTGGAGCGCCCGAATGGCGGAACGATTACGGTTAATGGAGAGAATTTGTTTGATGCATCAACAGCCGGAATGGAAAAGGATGCGGATCTGCGCAGAAAACGTCTGCATTTTGGCATGGTGTTTCAGTCATTCAATCTGTTTCCACAGTATACAGCGTTACAGAATGTGACGCTTGCGGAACAGCTTCTGGCACAGGAACGTCCGGATTTCAAACAGAATAAGAAAAAGATCTTGGAAGAAATTGATGCACACGGCCGACAGCTGTTAGAGCGCATGGGACTTGCGGAGCGTATGGATCATTATCCGCATCAGTTGTCCGGCGGACAGCAGCAGCGGGTGGCAATTGCGCGTGCTCTTGCCTTAAAACCGGATATTCTCTGTTTTGATGAGCCGACATCGGCGCTTGATCCGGAGCTGACCGGTGAGGTTTTAAAAGTCATCCGCACACTGGCAGAACAGAAAACAACGATGATCATTGTTACCCATGAGATGGCATTTGCCCGTGATGTGGCAGATCAGCTGATTTTCATGGATGGTGGTGTGATTGTGGAGCAGGGAGACCCGCACCAGGTGATCGATCATCCGAAGGAAGAGCGGACAAAGCAGTTCCTGACACGGTATGCACAGGGATAATTTTTACAAAACAAAATGAGATGGGAGCCATCGCAGAATCGTTACAGAAAACGAATCTGCGGTGGCTTTTTTGCATATATTTTACAATCTTTTACAGTAGCGCGATAACAGGAAAAACGGAAAAGAGGTATGATAATAACAGTAAGAATTGTAAAGGATAGAAATGAAAAAGGAGTGCTTTTGCATGGTAAAAATTTATGTGGTAGATACCAATGTTCTGATTCAGGCACCTTATGGAATGCAGTGTTTTGAAGACAATCAGGTGGTGCTTCCGGTAGTTGTACTGGAAGAACTGGATAATCTCAAAAAAGCGGAAGGAGAGACTGGCGCAAATGTCCGGACAACGATCCGGATGCTGGAGGAACTGCGGCTGCAGGGAGATTTGCTGGAAGGAGTAACGCTTCCGGGAGGAGGAACGCTTCGTGTAGAGAAAAACTACCGTGATGTCGAACTGCCTTCGGATCTTCCAGAGACCAAAAGTGATAACCGGATTTTAAAAGTATGTCTGGGATTATCGCAGGAGAAACCGGAGCAGGTGGTGCTTGTCACAAAAGATATTTTACTGCGCATCAAAGCACAGATTATAGGAATTAAGGCTGAGGATTTCCTGACCGAGCAGGTACTTGGACATGACGCACAGTATCGTGGAAGAATCTGTGTCTATGCACCGGAAGAAAACTTTAAGGATTTTAAGAAAAAGGGGATTCCGGTGGAAACCATATATCAGGTGGATGAAGAGGGGAAAACTGTCATTCCGCAGTTGTATGAGAATGAATTTGTAATCATCCAGAGTGACCAGTCCACAAAGAAAACGCAGCTGGGAAGGGTAGAACATGGTGTGATCCGCAAACTGGAATACCGCAAGGCACAGCCTTATGGGGTAAGCCCGCGCAATGCCGGACAGTATTTTTTACAGGAGGCGCTCATGCAGCCGGCAGAGAAAGCACCGCTTGTGATTGTAAAGGGGATGGCAGGAACCAGTAAGACGTTTTATTCGCTTGCGGTCGGTCTGGAGAAAATGCTGAATAATCCGACAGGAGAGTACAGAAGAATCATGATCTGCCGGCCGAATGCACAGTTTGATGAGGATATCGGATTTTTGCCGGGAGATGAACAGGAAAAAATAGGACCGCTGATGCGCCCGATCATTGACAATTTAGAGCAGCTGATTGATTCCAATGAGCAGAGCCGCTATGAAAACGAGGCAGAGCTGCAGGATAAGGTGGAAGAAGTGTTTGACCGTGGAATTATTCAGGCGGAGGCGATGAATTTTATCCGTGGCAGATCCATTGTAAAAACGTATCTGATCATCGATGAGGCACAGAATATGACGCCGAATCAGATGAAGGGTCTGATTACCAGGGTTGGAAAAGACACAAAAATAATTCTGCTTGGAGATCCCAATCAGATTGACCGTCCGTTTCTGGATGAGAGGACCAATGGACTCAGTTATGCGGCGGAACATATGAAAGGAAGCCCTCTTTGCTGGCAGATCACTCTGACCGCGGAAGAATGTGAGCGTTCAAAGCTTGCGGCGGATGCGATCACACGAATGTAAGGAGGGACATCTGTGAACAGTTACTTATACGGATTTACAGAAAATGTATGATTACATACAGGCAGGTATGGAAAAAATAGAAAAAAGAAAGCAAGGAAACAGGTATGAAGGAAACAAAAAAAGAAACAAAAAGAGAAACGAAAAAAGCAGCATGTGCTTTTTCGTATGACGCGATAAAAAAAGATGAAGAAATTAATTTATTGATCGAGCGTGGAAATCAGGTACTCGGTGAGCTGGGATTTACCGAGCATTCCATCAAACATGCAGCCAAAGTGGCACAGGAAGCTGCCCGCATCTTAAATGAACTGGGGTACAGTGCCCATGAGATAGAACTGAGCAGGATAGCCGGGTATATGCATGACATCGGAAACAGCATTAACCGTAACGATCACGCCCATACAGGCGGCATCATGGCATATCAGATCCTCAAGGAGCGCAAAATGCCACTGTCAGATGCAATTCTTGTGGCAACTGCCATCGGACAGCACGATGAGGCAACCGGTACAGCAGTGGATGCGGTTTCTGCGGCACTGATTCTGGCAGATAAGACGGATGTGCGTCGCAATCGTGTGCGGAACCAGGTCATTGCCAATTTTGACTCTCATGACAGGGTCAATTATGCGGCATTGGGGTCGCATCTGGAGATTAAGAAGGAAAAGAAAGTGATTCAGATGGAACTGGAGATGGACGATACGATGTGCACGGTCATGGACTATTTCGAGATTTTTTTGCAGCGTATGCTGATGTGTAAACGTGCGGCAGAGGTGCTGGGATGCAGGTTTAAATTTCTTGTAAACGGCAACAAGCTGTGTTAATTATAGGACTTATCGCCTATTGTGGTTACATCCTGAAATGTTTACAATGGGAGAGTCGGACGAATTGTGTAGGACAATTGGTTCGGTTAAAATGTAAACAAAAAGGAGAATACTATGAAAAAGAAATTAGCTGCGATGATACTGACACTTGCGCTGGCAGCAGGTGTAATGGCACCGGTACCGGCATATGCCGATGGAATTACGGTTGAGGAAACTTCCATGGACACGGCAACGGAGAAGTCGTTTGATACTGATTATACCGTAAAATGGGATGCGGATAAGGTATACTGGAACAAGGTTACGCTGGATCAGCAGGGAATCCTTCGGATTCATTTGAATGAGGAGGATCCGAAATCCCTGGAAAATTATGATGTAGCTGTTTATACAGCCAAAGGGGAAAAGATCTGGAAGATCATGGTGGACTGTGCAGGGGCAGCAGCAGATAATTATGTGGGGCTTGCAAAGGGAACTTATTATGTATCACTGCAATCACATTACCAGTTTCGGCCTTCTACAACGTATCGTTTTTCGTTTGAAAAAAATAATGCCTGTGAGCTTGAGCCGAACGAGAAGAAAAATGATGCTGTAGATATGAAAGTAAACACCATGTATACAGGATTTATGGAAAATACTTATGCCGGTGAGAAAGACAATGATGATTTTTATGCAATTACATTGAAAAAGGGACAGAGCTATAAATTTATCTGTGATGCAGACTCTTACAGTGAAAAAACAACGATTGTAAAATTGCTTGGCAAAACAACAGAATTATCGTCTTTCTGGCCATCTGTAAAGAAAAAAGATTTCTGTGTGGCATCCGGTGATGTGTTTATTGCGCCTTATACAGGAACTTATTATGCATATGTAAATAATTATTATGGAAAACAGTACAAGTACGAAATCGGAGTGAAAAAAATAAATCTGAAGGCTCCGACCGTATCTGTTTCTGCCGGAAAGAGCAGTGCAAAAGTAAGCTGGTCGAAAGTAAATAATTACAGATATGAGGTACAGTATGCAACCAACAGCAAGTTTCAGGGCGCAAAAAAAGTAAGTGTTCACGATCAGAAGACTTCTGTTACAATCAAATACCTTACTTCAAAAAAGAAGTATTACGTGCGGGTTCGTTCCTGTGCCAAGACAGAAAATGATAACAATAAGAAAGCATATTCTGCATGGTCGAAAGTAAAGACCGTTACCGTAAAATAAGAATAATAGACAGAATGAAAACCGTTGCAGCCGCAGCGGTTTTTTGTCTGGATATAGGATGAAATTTGTTCTTTACAAATAATAAATAAAAGCATATGATACTTTTATAAAATACTTTATTTAAGAGGAAGATTATGCCGGAAAAAAGAGAAAAACGCAATATAGCAAGAACTGAAATTATTAATTACATGTTGAACCATTCCGTTACATCAAAGGCAGAACTGGCAAAAGAACTGGGGCTTAGTATGCCTACAGTTCTGACAAATGTCAATGAGCTGATTGCAAAGGGACTGATTGTAGAAAATGGAGAGTATGCATCTACCGGGGGAAGAAAAGCCAAAAGCATAGGAATTAACAAGGAATATTGCAGGGCAATGGGACTTGTAATTACCGCTAATCATCTGGAAATGGTACTCGTAAATCTGGGATATGAAATCGAACATCTGAAACGTGTCCGTTTAAAATTTTCACCGGATATCGATTATAGTGTAAAAATTGCCGGGCAGGTACAACAGTTTCTGAAAGAATGCAAAACGGAGAAAGATATTTTAGGGATTGGAATTGCAATTCCCGGAATTATCGATCAGAATGAGAAGACAGTTCTAAAATCGCATGCTCTTCAGGTAGAAAATTACAGTCTGCGTTTTTTGGAACAGGCATTGGGATTTCCGGTTTATTTTGAGAATGATGCTAATTCCGCTATGCTTGCGGAAGATACACAAAAATATAACAATGCGATATACCTCTCCTTAAATCATACTCTTGGAGGGGCATTTTGCATTGATGGAAAACTGTTTCGTGGACAGAACCAGAAGGCAGGAGAGTTTGGACATATGATCCTGATTCCCGGAGGGGACAGATGTTATTGTGGAAAGCAGGGGTGTGCAGATGCTTATTGTGCGGCAAGTGTGCTGACTGGGGACGGAAAAAATTCTCTGGAAGTATTTATGGAACAATTGAAACAGGGAAATAAGGAAGCTGAACAAAAATGGGAAAGATATCTGGATCATCTTGCTATCCTGATATCCAATCTTCGGATGGCATACGATATGGATATTATACTTGGGGGAGATGTCGGAGGTGTACTGGCAGAGTATATGATTCCATTGGGACAGAGGGTATTGTCTTACAATGGATTTGACAGGGATATTTCTTATCTGAAAAATTGTTCTTATGAAAAAGAAGCATCGGCGGTTGGTGCGGCAAAACATTTTTTGTATGAATATGTAAAAGAATGCTGTTCGTAATGATGAAATTAAAAAAGTTCCTTCTTTACTGGCGTGTACATGCGGTAAAGAGGGAACTTTTTTGTTTAAAAATTTAGAAAAATTGTACAAAAAGTAAAATAAAAAATTGTGCAACTGGTAAAAACTCTCAAAAACTATTGACAAAACAGAGGAATGGGACAATAATGTAATTACTTTAATAAAACATTTTATAAAAGATAAAACAAAAGAAGGACAAATATAAAGGAGGAAACAATTATGTTACAGCAGGTAATGACAAATCCAGGAGAAATTACATTTAGAGAGGTTCCGGTTCCAGAAGTCAAGGATGATCAGGTACTGGTAAAAATCAGAAATATAGGTATCTGTGGTTCTGATATCCATGTATATCATGGAAAGCATCCGTTTACGAAATATCCGGTGACACAGGGACATGAGGTTTCCGGAGAAATCGCAGAAATAGGGAAAAATGTTTCTGGGTTTCAGATCGGACAGAAAGTTACGATTGAACCACAGGTTTATTGCGGACACTGCTATCCGTGTCGCCATGGAAAATATAATCTTTGCGAGGAATTAAAGGTTATGGGATTCCAGACCACAGGTACGGCTTCTGAATATTTTGCAGTAGATGCATCTAAGGTAACACCGATTCCGGAAGATATGTCTTATGAAGAAGGGGCGATGATCGAGCCTCTTGCAGTTGCAGTTCATGGAGTAAAGCAGATGGGCGATGTAAAAGGAATGAATATCACAGTAATCGGCGCAGGTCCAATTGGAAATCTTGTTGCACAAACAGCAAAAGGGATGGGAGCAGCAAAGGTTATGATTACCGATGTCAGTGATCTGCGTTTGGAAAAAGCAAAAGAATGTGGAATTGATGTATGTGTCAACACGCTGCACAAAGATTTTGGAGAGGCTATGGTAGAGGCATTTGGTCCGGATAAGGCAGATGTGATCTATGACTGTGCAGGAAATAACATTACGATGGGGCAGGCAATCAAATATGCAAGAAAAGGAAGTGTGATCGTACTGGTTGCAGTATTTGCAGGAATGGCAGAGGTGGATCTGGCAGTCGCAAATGATCACGAACTCGATATTAAAAGTACCATGATGTACCGGCATGACGATTATGTAGATGGTATCCGTCTTGTCAATGAGGGAAAGGTACATTTGAAACCATTAATTTCAAAAACGTTTGCATTTAAAGATTATCTGAAAGCATACCAGTATATTGATGATAACCGTGAGACAACGATGAAAGTCATTATCAATGTGCAGGAGGATTAAACAGATGAAAAACGAATATGGAATTGTCGGAGTAGCCCACATAGGGCTCCCGACGAATGATTTAAAAAAGACAATCGAATTTTATAAAAGTCTTGGATTTGAAGTGATTTTAGAAACCTATAATGAAAAGGCAAAAGAAAAGGTTGCGTTTTTGCAGATTCAGAATTACTGTATCGAATCGTTTGAGAACGGACAGGCGGTAATGGCAGACGGGGCATATCAGCATGTCGCACTGGATGTGAGAGATATTGAAGAAATGTATAAAAAGATCTGTGAAAATGGATATGAAGTCATTACGGATGGAATTGAGCAGCTTCCGTTTTGGGATAATGGTGTAAAGTTTTTCATGATTAAAGGACCGAATGAGGAGAGAATCGAGTTTTGCCAGAAACTCTGATGAAGTAGGAGGAACGTATGGGTAGCGAGAACAGAAGTGGAAAAGTGCCGCTGATCAGCAAAATTGCATATGGTTTTGGTGATGTGGGATGTAATTTCAGTTGGATGTTTGTCAGCAATTTTTTAATGATTTTTTATACCGATGTATTTGGAATCAGTATGGCAGCAGTGTCTGCACTGATGCTGTTTTCCCGATTCTGGGATGCCATTAATGATCCGATTGTCGGGGGACTGACCGACAAGACAAAGACAAGATGGGGAAGATACCGTCCATGGCTTTTGGTGGCGGCACCGATTACGGCGGTGCTCCTTGTAATGACATTCTGGGCAAGACCAGACTGGAATCAGACTGCAAAAATTGTATATATGGTAATCACATATTGTCTCCTTGTTTTGGGATATACCTGTGTGAATATTCCATATGGAACACTCTGTGGAGCAATGACACAGGACATTGATGAGCGTGCAAAAATCAACACTTCCCGTTCCGTTGCAGCAATGATTGCAATCGGTGTGTTAAATATCATTACCGTTCCTTTGATTAACAAATTTGGAAGCAGCAGTGCAAAAACCGGATATCTGACGGTGGCAGTTATTTATGGATGCATTTTTGCAGCATGTCATTTCTTTTGCTTTGCAAAGACAAAAGAGGCTGTGATCACACCGGAAAAAGAAAAAATTTCTATAAAAGTCCAGCTAAAAGCGGTGCTTCAGAATCGTCCGTATCTGCTGGCTCTGGTAGGACAGATTTTATTTGGTTTTACTTTATATGGAAGAAATGCGGATGTCCTGTATTATTTTACTTATGTAGAAGGAAATGCCTCGTATTATACCACTTATTCGATGTGCATCATTATTCCTTCCATTATTGGAGCAGCCTGCTTTCAGCCGGTATTCCGTAAACTGAACAATAAAGGAAGAACTGCCAGTGTATTTGCACTTTTGACAGGAATTTCGATGCTTTCCATGTTTTTCTTTAATGTAAAAGAAGCTCCGGTTATCTTTTATGCATTGTCTGGAATTACACAGTTTTTCTTTTCCGGATTCAATACCGCAATTTATGCAATCATTCCGGATTGTGTGGAGTACGGTGAGTGGAAAACCGGATTGCGCAACGATGGATTTCAATATGCGTTTATTTCGCTTGGAAACAAGATTGGAATGGCAATTGGAACAGCACTTCTTGCCGGATTACTCGGAAAATACGGGTATGTGGCAAACCAGACACAAAATGCAGCCGTACTTTCCATTATGAAACATGCATTTACAACCATTCCGGGGGTTCTCTGGATTGTGACTGCTGTGGTATTATTCTTTTATCGGCTGAATAAAAAGCGTTATAATGAAATTGTGGAGGAACTAAAGAATGGAAAAAGAGGTTGATATTGTAGCATTGGGTGAACTGCTGATCGATTTTACCGAGGCAGGATACGGAAAAGATGGAATGAAGCTGTTTGAGCAGAATCCCGGTGGTGCACCGGCGAATTTATTGACGGTTGCAAGCCATATGGGATACCGGACATCGTTTATTGGAAAAGTCGGAAAAGACATGCATGGTGCATTTTTAAAAAGAACCTTACAAAATGAGGGGATTGCAGTGGACCATCTGATCGAAGATGATAAGTATTTTACTACACTTGCGTTTGTAGAAATTGATGAAAACGGTGAGCGGAAATTTTCATTTGCAAGAAAACCGGGCGCGGATACACAACTTCGGAAAGAAGAACTGGATCCGACGCTTTTGCAAAAAGGTAAAATTTTTCATTTCGGATCGCTTTCCCTGACGGATGAACCGGCAAAAAGTGCAACTTTAGAAGCTGTTCATATCGCAAAAGACGCTGGAGCATTGATTTCTTATGATCCAAATTACCGTGCATCCTTGTGGAGAAATGAACAGACTGCAGTACAGGAAATGAAAGCAGTGATTCCATTTGCGGATGTGATGAAGGTATCGGATGAAGAAAGTCTCCTGCTGACGGGAAAAAACAGCTATGAAGAAGCTGCGGAGGAGTTGCTTTCCATGGGACCAGAGCTGATTGCCATTACACTTGGCAGTGACGGCGTACTTGTGGCAACTACGGATGGAAAAGAACAGATCAGGGGATTTGCAACAGAGGCGGTTGATACAACAGGAGCCGGAGATTCATTCTGGGGTGGATTCCTGAGCCAGTTTTTATCCCTGAACAAAGCAATTGATGAGATGGACTGGAATGATTTGCGTGCCTGTGCACGGCAGGGAAATGCAGTAGCATGTCTGTGTGTGCAAAAGAGAGGTGGAATTCCTGCGATTCCAAAGAAACGAGAAGTAATGGAGTTTTTAAATCAACATATCAAAAAATAAATTTGATTTCCGTGCATAGACGGACCGGTCAGGTGAATACAGACAGGAAACGCAAAAAGAAGCTGACACACGAAAAGAAAATTTCGTGTGCAGCTTCTTTTTTGCTGGTTATTAGCATCCAAAACACTTATGGATCAGTGCTGAGAAATCGCAGTTGGAAAAAAATCTAAAACACATAGTTAAGTACCTCCCTGTTTGTATTTGTATTAGCTAAGTACAAATGCATTGTAACAAGTCTGTAATATTTCTGCAATAGGAGAGTATTTCCAGTTTAGGAAAGTTCCAGTTTTCCGGTATACAGCTGATAATAGGTTCCCTTCTGCTTAATCAGATCCGCATGATCCCCGCGTTCAATGATCTGTCCATGGTCAAGCACAATAATTGCATCACTGTTTCGGATCGTAGACAGACGGTGGGCGATAACAAATACCGTACGCCCTTTCATCAGATTATCCATACCCTTTTGTACAATGCTTTCGGTACGGGTATCGATGCTGGAAGTTGCCTCATCGAGGATGAGAACCGGTGGATCAGCCACGGCAGCTCTTGCAATGGAAAGCAGCTGGCGCTGTCCCTGGGAAAGTTCTTCGCCGTCACCGCTTAACATGGTATCATAACCGTTTGGCAGCATCCGGATGAACTGGTCTGCGTGCGCAAGTCTGGCAGCTTCGTAGATCTGCTCATCGGTTGCATCAAGATTTCCGTAACGGATATTGTCACGGATGGTTCCGGTAAACAGGTGGGTATCCTGCAGGACAATACCGAGAGAACGGCGCAGATCATCTTTTTTGATCTTGGTGATATTGATGCCGTCATAGCGGATTTTTCCTTCCTGAATATCGTAGAAACGGTTGATCAGGTTGGTAATTGTTGTCTTTCCGGCACCGGTAGAGCCAACAAATGCCAGTTTCTGTCCCGGTTTGGCGAACAGACTGATATCCTTTAAGATGACCTTATCCGGATTGTAGCCGAATGTAACATCTTCAAAACGGACATCGCCGGTCAGAGGGGTGTAAGATACACTTCCATCTGCGGAATGTGGATGTTTCCATGCCCACATGCCGGTACGTTCTTTACATTCGATGATGTTGCCATCGGCATCTCTTTTTGCATTGACAAGTGTTACATAGCCTTCGTCTGTCTCCGGTTTTTCGTCGATCAGGGCAAAGATTCTATCAGCTCCTGCCAGAGCCATAACGATGGAGTTGAACTGCTGTGCCACCTGCATAAACGGCTGGGTAAAACTCTTGGTAAACTGCAGGTAGGAAGCCATGACGCCGAGCGTAATGCCGCCCACACCGGCAACCGAGAGAACACCACCGAGAACAGCAGTCAGCACGAATTGTAAATTTCCGATATTTCCGATAACCGGTCCCATCATGTTTGCGTATTTGTTTGCCTGTGAGGCACTGTCAAACAGTGCTTCGTTGAGCTGGTCGAATTCCTCTTTGGATTTCTGCTCATGGTTGAACACTTTTACCACACGCTGGCCATTCATATGTTCTTCCACAAATCCGGTCACGTCGGCAAGGGAAACCTGCTGGCGCACAAAGTATTTTCCACTGTTTCCACCGATTTTTTTTGTGACAAATACCAGAATCCCGATGACAACAATGGCAAGCAGTGTCAGCAGGGGACTTAAGACCAGCATGGAAATAAATGTAACAATGATGGTGAAAAACGACATCAGTGCCTGTGGGATTGCCTGACTGATCATCTGGCGCAGGGTATCGGTATCATTTGTGTAAAGACTCATGATAGAGCCATTCGTATTCTGATCGAAATAGCGGATCGGAAGGGTCTGCATATGCTCAAACATATCATCACGCACACGCTTTAACACACCCTGGCCGATATATACCATCATACGGGTATAGATAAATGTTGCAATAACACCGACAATGAAAATACAGCCAAGTACAGCAAGTGCACGGTAAAATTCGGTATAGTCCGGACTTTTTTGTCCAATCAGGGGAAGGATGAAATCATCAAGCATGTATTTTAAGGACAGAGATACCGAAATGGATGCGACTGCACTTAAGAAGATACATACAAATACAAGAATAAAGCGGGCTTTATAGGTTTCTGTTACATATTTCAACAGACGTTTTGCGGTAGCAATATTGTATTTGGAAAGCTTTGGCTTTTTGTTATTCATGATCTTCATCTCCTTTGACCTGTGATACATATACTTCACGGTAAATTGCATTGGTTTTTAACAGTTCTTCGGATGTACCGATGCCGGAAATCTCACCGTTTTCAAGGACAATGATCAAGTCGGCATCTTCAATGGAAGAAACACGCTGTGCAATGATGATCTTTGTCGTGTTTGGAATTTCCTCGCGGAAAGCCTTGCGGATCAGCGCATCGGTTTTGGTATCCACGGCGCTGGTAGAATCATCAAGGATCAGAATTTTTGGTTTCTTCAGCAGGGCACGGGCAATACAAAGACGCTGTTTCTGCCCACCGGATACGTTGTTTCCACCCTGGACAATCTGTGTATTGTAACCATCCGGAAATTCGCGGACGAATCCGTCGGCCTGTGCCAGTTTACAGACATTCTGTACTTCTTCATCCGTAGCATTTTCGTTGCCCCAGCGGATATTGTCGTAAATTGTTCCGGAGAACAGGATGTTTTTCTGCAACACCATGGAAACCTGATCGCGCAGGGCTTCCAGATTATATTTGCGCACATCGATACCGGAAACTTTTACACTTCCTTCGGTGACGTCATACAGACGCGGAATCAGCTGTACAAGCGTTGATTTTGCACTTCCGGTTCCGCCGATGATCCCCACGGTCTGACCGGATTTGATATGCAGATTGACATCTTTTAAGGAAAGATTTCCACCTTCACCGGCATAACTGAAACTGACATGGTCGAAAATAATATCACCATCGGTAACGGAAGTTACAGCATCAGCAGGATCGCGCATTTCCGGAATCTCATTTAGTACTTCCGTGATACGGTCGGTCGATGCACCGGCAATCATGATCATGACAAACACAGATGTTACCATCATCAGGGAACCGATGATCTGTAAGGCATATACAATAATGGAAGTAAGTGCACCGGTTTCCATGGTTCCGGTTACGATGCCTTTTCCGCCAATGTAAATAAGAATCATAATCACAGCATACATGACAAACTGCATAACCGGGGAATTCCAGGCAACGATCTTTTCCGCTGTGGTAAAAAGTTGATAAACATATTTGGAAACACCGTGGAATTTACCAATTTCATAATCTTCACGGACAAATGCCTTTACCACGCGGGCGGCATTTACATTTTCCTGTACGGAATTGTTTAATTCATCATATTCGTCAAACACCTTAATGAAATGTGGATGGGCTTTTTTTGCGATAAATAACAGCGTGCCACCGAGTACCGGAATGACGATTAAAAATAAGAGCGCAGCTTTTCTGCTGAGCGTCAGGGTCATAACCCAGGATAAAATAATCATGATCGGAGCCCTTGCCAGCAGGCGGATACTCATCATGTAAGCCATCTGGATATTTGTGATATCGGTAGTCATACGTGTTACAAGACCGGACGTGGAAAAATGGTCAATATTTTTAAAGGAAAAATCCTGTACTTTATAATAAATATCGTGCCGCAGGTTTTTGGCATATCCGGCTCCGGCAATTGCTGCAAAGTTTCCGGCCTGTACACCGAAAAACAGGGACATCATTGCCATAATTACAAGGATAAGTCCTCTTTGGATAATATATCCGAGATTTCCTTCTGCAATGCCAATATCAATAATTTTTGCCATTTCCAGAGGAATCAATACTTCCATCAGTACCTCTAATGTAACCAGAAGAGGGGCAATGATGGATTGCTTTTTGTATTCCCGGACGGATTGTAAAAGTTTCTTATTCATTTTTTTTACATACCTCCTTATGTTCTGATACGTTATAGAGCATCTGGCAGAGCACTTTTTTACAGGTCAGAACATCAGCTTCGGAAATATCTGTCGTAAGCTGTGTTTCCGACTGCCTTATGTGTGCAAGGATGCTCGGACGGAGTGCTTCCGCTTTCTTTGTAGGAATGATGCGTTTCAGACGGGCATC
>OHIN01001173.1_pt1 | contig 14322 bp, 9 predicted proteins | sample 1568261 | NCBI WGS metagenome assembly OHIN01 (sample SAMEA3879578, study PRJEB24766) | human gut metagenome | biome: human-associated habitat; feature: feces | place: USA | collected 1985/1987
TTTGTATATAGCGGCATTAACACCCACACGGTAAGCTTACATGCCGTTGTCGCTAACGCTTAACTCACAGACACTACCACCGCGAAGTGTCGATTTTGATTCATGCCATATGTCTCCAGTATAAAAAAATGGTATGGATAATCCCATACCATATTCTGACTAACAAAGTGACCTCGCTGGTCAAATTATTCTTTCAAATGTAGTCTCAACAATCCAAAAACAATTTAACTAACTATCCATTTATATTTTAGAAAAATATACTTTTTTTATCGGTGGTCATGTCGAAGAAGTGCTTCACACCATCACAACTAAATTGTAAGCTGTCCGTGTGGGTGTTATGCCGCCATATATAAAAGTTCGGTGCTGGAAATCTCGTTCAAGCGAAGCGCGTTTGATTTCCAGCACCGTTATAAACTCTGTATATGGCGGCATTTACAGCCACTAGGACCGCTTACCTTAGTTGTGATGGTGTGAAGCACTTCTTCGACTCTCCAACCGTTAAACAACTATACTCTTATCTTAGTCCCCTTAGTATCCCTGTGTGCCGTCTTCATCTTGGCAAAGCTGATACTCTTGCCCTTATATTCCATTGTGAACTCGTCACCTTCTGTAAGCAGGAATACATCTTCTATATAATCATCCTTTGAAAGCTTGATTCCTCTTACGCCAACAGCACTCTTCTTCTTCATTGGAATGTCTGTTAATGGGAACTTTAAGAACACTCCGTTTTCTGTCTGTACAATTACATTCTGGTTGCTCTCGACAACCTCTTCTTCCTTGATTTCTCCATCAAGTGAGAACTTTGAATAAATCTCTACTCTTGCGTCTGTTGAATACATTCCGATTAGCTTGTCGTCATCTGCTAATTTTGTACATGCAACTGTACGCTTTGCAACCTGGAATTCTTCGCTGTCTACAAGCTTCATCATTCCCTGTCTTGTGACAAAAAGCATTTTCTGATTCTTAAGTCGTTCAAATGGAGTAATGTACACAATTATCTCCTTAGAGCTGTCATAGTTACACAGATTATCAATCGGTGTGCCTTTATCTCTGAACTTAGTGAATGGCAGATCCTTTATCTTTAACTGGTGCAGATCTCCCGTATCAGTAAATATGCAGATTTTATCTGTGTTCATTACCGGAATGACATATTTGTTCTCATTAAATACAGCATCTTTATTTCTCTCAAATGCAGCCATATCAATGGTTCTTGCATATCCGAATCTATCCATAATAAACATAACTTCCATCTCTGGAATCTTCTTTTCCTCAAATACAGCAGCTTCTCCGTCTTCAATTACAGTTCTTCTTGCAACACCATATTCCTTCTTAATATTAAGAAGGTCAGACTTGATAACCTTAGCCATCTCTTTTCTGCTGCCAAGTATCTTTTCATACTTCTCAATCTTCTTGACACATTCATCATATTCTTTCTGAAGATTAAGAATTTCAAGGCCAATCAGCTTGTACAGACGCATTTCTAATATTGCGCCAGCCTGTTTCTCTGTGAAATCGAGACCTGCAGCCTGCTTTTTTGACTGCTCTGACTTAAACTTGATTCCCTCAACATTACCATTAACAAGGCAGTCCTTAGCCATCTTAAGATTAGCACTGCCTCGTAATATCTCGATAATAAGGTCAATAATATCACATGCTCTTATAAGACCTTCCTTAATCTCCCTGTTAGCCTTCTCCTTTTCAAGAAGTGTTGTGTACTTTCTTGTAGCAAGCTCATACTGGAAATTAATGTGGTGTTTTATTATATCCTTAATACCTAAGGTCTCAGGTCTTCCATCAACGATAGCCAGCATATTTACGCCAAATGTATCTTCCAACTTGGTCTTCTTGTAAAGAAGATTTTCAAGATTCTTGACATCAGCGTTCTTCTTAAGTTCAAGGACAATTCTTATTCCTTCCTTAGAAGATTCATTGGAAATGTCGACAATATCGGTAGTTTTCTTAGTTTCTATAAGGCTTACTACATCAGATATAAATTTACCTATGTTAGCACCAATCATTGTATATGGAATCTCTGTAATAACAAGCTTGTCCTTCTCAGAACGGTTCTTGGCAGGCTCGAATACGACCTTGCCTCTTAACTTAATCTTACCTGTTCCAGTCTCATATATTGCACCAAGCTCGCTTTTATTAATTACAATTCCACCTGTAGGAAAATCCGGTCCAGGGCAGAGCTGCATAAGCTCGTCTGTTGTGATATCCTCATTATCCATATATGCACATACTGCATCAACAACCTCTGAAAGATTGTGTGGAGGGATATTAGTTGTCATACCAACCGCAATACCATCTGCACCATTTACAAGCAGATTAGGTACTCTTACAGGAAGAACCTCAGGCTCTTTTTCTGTCTCATCAAAGTTAGGCACGAAATCCACAACATTTTTATCAAGGTCAGCAAGATATACGTTCTGTGTGAACTTTTTTAACTTAGCTTCTGTATATCGCATAGCGGCAGCTCCGTCACCTTCGATAGAACCGAAGTTTCCGTGTCCGTCAACAAGAGCCATACCCTTCTTAAAATCCTGTGAAAGTACAACGAGTGTCTCATATATTGAACTGTCACCATGTGGATGGTATTTACCCATTGTATCACCAACGATACGTGCAGACTTTCTGTGAGGCTTGTCGTAATTAAGCCCCAACTGGTCCATGGCATACAGCACCCTTCTCTGTACCGGCTTTAAACCGTCCCTTACGTCAGGAAGTGCTCTTGCTGTAATAACGCTCATGGAATAATCTATATAGGACTTCTGCATAACCTCAGAATACTCAGTCCTTATAATCTTCTCAGCCATTTTCTACTCCTTTAGCTTTTACGCATCAATCTCAGCTTCATTAGCATGCGTATATATAAATTCTCTTCTAGGTGGTACATCTGTACCCATAAGCATTGCTGTAACCTCAGTTGCAAGCCTTGCGTCCTCAATCTCAACCTGCTTTAAAATTCTTGTTTCAGGATTAAGAGTTGTCTCCCATAGCTGGTCAGGATCCATCTCTCCAAGACCTTTGTATCTCTGAAGTGTAAATGTTCCTGACGTATGCTTCTTTCTGTAATCCTCAAGTGCCTTGTCATCATATAGATATTCACCCTCGCCCTTCTTAGGAACAACCTTATAAAGAGGTGGTGTAGCAATATATACATGTCCCTGATTAATAAGCTCAGGCATGAATCTGTAGAAAAATGTAAGAAGCAGTGTATCAATATGTGCTCCATCCACATCGGCATCAGTCATGATAATAATCTTATTATATCTTAATCTGCTAATATCAAAGTCATTACCGTAGCCCTCTAAGAATCCACAGTTGAATGAATTAATCATTGTCTTAATCTCGGCATTGGCAAGTACCTTATCAATACTTGCCTTTTCAACATTAAGAATCTTACCTCTGATTGGAAGAATTGCCTGAGTTCTTCTGTTTCTTGCAGTCTTTGCTGAACCTCCAGCTGAATCTCCCTCTACAATGAACACCTCACATTCCTCCGGATTCTTGCTCTCACAGTTGGCAAGCTTTCCGTTGCTGTCTATAGAGAACTTCTGCTTTGTAAGCATATTTGTCTTAGCCTTTTCTTCTGCTTTTCGTATCTTCGCAGATTTTTCAGCACATGCAATTACAGCGTTAAGGTCGTCCAAATGTCTATCGAAATAAAGCTGTACCTCGTCTCCTGTTACATTTGCAACAACTGTACCAGCATCCGGATTATCAAGCTTGGTCTTGGTCTGTCCCTCAAATCTTGGTGCAGGGTGCTTAACTGCAACAACTGCAGTCATACCATTTCTTACATCAAGACCTGTAAAATTCGCATCCTTATCCTTTAAGATGCCAAGTTCTCTCGCATACTGGTTGATAATCATTGTAAACTTGGTCTTAAAGCCTGTAATATGCGTTCCACCCTCCTGAGTGTATATGTTATTACAGAAGCCAAGAATATTTTCCTCAAATTCATTAACAAACTGAAATGCTACTTCAACCTCAATATCTTCCTGCTTCTTCTTAAAGTAGACGATATCGCATACTGTCTCTTTGCCATTGTTAAGGTCTTTGATATATGCCTTAAGTCCGTCAGGCTCATGGAAAGTTTCCTTATCCTCGCTGCCCTTTCTCTTATCTTCAAACTCAATTGTAAGCCCCGGATTAAGATATGCAGTCTCATGAAGCCTGCTCTTTATCGCGTCTGCTTTGAATCTTGTCTTTTCAAATATTTCTCCATCAGGAAGAAATGTAACAGTTGTACCAGTATCATTTTTTCTGCATGTACCAATCTTTTCAAGTGGCGCTGTTGCTTTTCCACGCTCGTATCTTTGCTTGTACACACCACCATCAACTCTTATCTCGACCTCAAGCCATACAGAAAGTGCATTAACTACAGATGCACCAACGCCGTGAAGTCCTCCAGATATCTTATATCCGCCATCTCCGAACTTGCCGCCTGCATGAAGTACTGTAAATACAACCTCAACCGCAGGTATTCCGGCTTTAGGATGGATTCCGATAGGAATACCTCGTCCATTATCCTTGATAGTTGCTGTTCCATCATCATTAAGAGTTACATTTATCTGTGTACAAAAACCCGCAAGATGTTCATCCACTGAATTATCCGCAATCTCATATATAAGATGATTAAGACCTTTTGTTCCGACACTTCCAATATACATACCTGGTCTCATTCTAACCGCTTCAAGACCCTCGAGTATTGATATACTGTTAGCATCATATTTATTAGCTGCCATTATTAATTACTCTCCTCTTTACTTTCCAAAATACGCATTGAAAATATCCTCAAAGCTGCTTCCCAACGTATACGCATCCTGAATACTTAATTTCTTCCATTCGCTATTATTAAATTCCATATATATACCAGCTTCATATTTCTCAAAATCAGTATTAAACTGCTCTAACTTTCTCTTTTCAAGAATTGCAGACTTATTAACCTCAGTCTTAGCCTTATCATTATCCGATGTACATCTTATAATGTAATATCTGCCTGCTGACTCAACTATACTGCTCATCTCACCAGTAGACAGATTGAATGCTGCTTTTTCAAATGCTGCATCCATCTCGCCACGTTTCAGTTCGTACTCATATTCGCCATCCGCATTGTACTCCTTGGCAACAGCAAAGAATGAACTTCCTGAATTCACAAGATTATATGCTTTATTAATATCTTCCTCTGAATCTGATACAATATACTGGATATCAATAACTCTTGCCTCATCTGCGCTTACTTCAATATCCATGCTGGAAGTAAGGTCATCGTAGAGTTTCTGTGCTATTGCAAATTCAGTAAACATTGTATTCAGTTTATCCTTAGTTATTCCTGTACTGCTTATCTGCGATTCAGTTAATTCATTGTAAAATGCATCAACAGCCTTACCCACAGAATCTTTTTCTTCTCTTCCAAGCACAACACCGCGTTCCTTAGCCTTAACATTCATAGCCTTGACGCGCATTAACTTACTCTTAATCTGGTCCTTAATATAGCTTTCAAAATCAGCATCACCAATTTTCTCTCTCCATATATTACTGCCAAACATTTCCTCATATTCCTTCTTCACATCAGACATGAGAATATCTGCCTCGCATGTATTAGTTGTCTTCTGTCCTGCTGTCTTAATAAGCTCACCGCTCTTCATTCCTGTTGTGAAATATATCAGACGTCCATTAAAGAACTTAATATATCCTGCAACTAACAGAACTACAACAAGAATAACTGCTAATATAATAAATGTTTTTTTTCTTCTTTTCATATTCTATCCTCTTTAATTATTTGTGATATGGCTCATTCTTCATAATCCTGTAAGCCCTATATATCTGTTCCAAAAGAATAACTCTCATAAGCTGGTGCGGAAATGTCATCCTTGAAAAACTCAGCTTATAATCAGCTCTCTTAAGTACTGCATCTGCAAGTCCCAAAGAGCCTCCTATTACAAATGTTATGTTACTTGTTCCTTCTATTCCAAGTCTTTCAATCTTTTCTGATAGTTCAACAGAATCAAGCATTTTCCCTTCTATTGCAAGTGCACATACATAAGCATCATCTTTAATGGCAGAAAGGATTCTCTCCCCTTCCTTATTCTTAATCTGTTCATTGACTATATCACTTGCATTATCCGGTGTTTTCTCATCAGGTAGTTCAACAATATCAAGCTTACAGTATCTTGAAAGTCTCTTAGAATACTCTTCAACTGCCTGGGTATAAAACTTTTCCTTAATCTTGCCTACACATACAACATTTATACGCATCTGTACTATCCTTCCACGAAGAAATATCCGCCATTATCAAGCCTGAATACTTCTAACTGCTCAAGAAGCTCATCATTGCTTAAGTCAGATACATCCATTCCCTCATCATCCATCACTTCTCTTAATTCTTTAATATCCTTGCAGTATACCGCCATACAGTCCTCTAAGAATTCCTTAGCTTCCTCTAAATCATATGCAACAGGCTCATCGAAAAGCTGTTTCTGATCTCTTAAAAACACCTTCGCACACTCATCAATATGTTTATCCATAACTTAAATCTCCTTATCTTATCTCTTTAAATTGCTCTCTTAATGTTCCTTCTACCCATCCTGTTACGAAACGCCCGTGTTTCTTAACATCTTCTACAGCTTTCTCCATAACATATGAATAATATACCTTATCCAACATAGCGATATCATTATAATTATCACCAAATGCCATGCATTGTTCAGGTTTTAGTCCAAAATACTGCTGAACCTGCTCAATTCCTCTTCCTTTATTAACATTAGTGTCCATAAGGTCTAAGTAAAGTTCTCCCGATACAAGTACTGAAGCCTTATCACTCCATTTGTTAATAAAATGTTCTTTAGAGTTCTTAATTCCTGTCATATCACACACAGCTATCTTTAATATATCCTCGTCAATGTCTGTGAACTTATCAACTAATGTAGTATGATAATTGACCACCTTGGTCATCCTGTAATAATATTCTTGAGACTTAGGCTTAATATATGACGTATGTTCTCCTGATACAAGCACCTCACAATTAGGCTGTTCAATTACATCCTCAATTATCTCTAACGCAAGCTTCCTATCCATCGCAGTCTTTCCAATAGTTTCACCCTTGTATTCCACAAGTGCACCATTCTCTGCAATATATGCAAGCTTATCACTGACAGCCCCAAAAAGTCTCTTAAGACTCGTTATCTGCCTGCCACTAGCCGGTGCAAATATAACGCCTTTATCAACAAGTTTATTGATATACTGTATCGTAGATTCATCGACGCTCTGTGCTCCGTTAAGAAGCAATGTCCCATCAAGGTCACTTGCTACGAATTTAACCATATATTTTCTCCTTAAAATGTTTTAAGCTCATGTACAAGTCTTGCAACAGGCAGACCGACAACATTATTATAGTCGCCTTCAATACCCTTAATGTATGCTGCGAATTTTCCCTGAATACCATATGCACCAGCCTTATCCATAGGCTCTCCTGTGCTTATGTAATCCCTGATTTCCTCATCAGTCATATCATATACCCACACATCAGTCTTTTCATAAAAACTTACATTCTTATGTGTGCTGCATATAGTTACACCTGTATACACCTGATGTATCTGACCTTCTAAAGACTTAAGAATTCTGAATGCATCCTCTTCATCCTTAGGCTTGGTAAGAATCTCTCCTTTATGATAAACAATAGTATCTGCACCTATAACGATTACAGAATCATCTTTATCTGCATATTGCTCTAATACAGACTGTGCCTTAATAGAAGATAATTCTCTTACATAATCTTCAGGCTCCATCTCTTTAATATTCTCATCTGCATCACTTGTAACAACAGTAAAATCAAGTCCTACCTGACTCATTAATTCTCTTCGTCTTGGTGAACCCGATGCAAGTATCAAATGTTTCATAAAACTTCCATCTCCTTGTTCTTCACTGTATTTTGTGTTCAAAGCCTACTTCGACTCATACATATTGCATTATAGCATAAAAAAGCAGAGTGCTTCAATACCACCCCAATAAAAAAGGCACAACATTACTGCTGTGCCTCTCTGATATCATTAACATTTATTATCTTTTATTGCTCTTTTTGCTTATCACAATAACAGTTCCAGAAATAACAGCTGCTGCTACAAGAATCACAATATATACCCATACATGATTATTGTCACCAGTCTTTACAACCTCTTCATCAGCCGCAACTTCACCAGCTTTTCTGACTCTTGAGCCATCAACAGTCTCATCTTCTTTTCCTGTAACTAATTCTTCATCTCCTGCAACTTCACCAGTCTTCTTTGTGACCTGAGTTGATGAAGTTGTATGTTCTTTTGTCTGTTTATTAGAATCTACTGTTGTTTCATTTGACTTTGTTGTCTCATTAACAGCTGTTGTTTCGTTTGATTCTGGTTTTGTCGGCTTAGTTTCCTTACCAGCATCAACTGTTGTCTCATTCGACTTTGTTGTCTCCTGCGCAACTGTTGTCTCATTCGACTTTGTTGTCTCCTGCGCAACTGTTGTCTCGTTTGACTTTGTTGTCTCCTGTGCAACTGTTGTCTCGTTTGACTTTGTTATCTCCTGTGCAGTTGTTGCCTCGTTTGACTTTGTTGTCTCCTGTGCAGTTGTTGTCTCGTTTGACTTTGTTGTTTCCTGTGCAGTTGTTGTCTCGTTTGACTTTGTTACTTCCTGTGCAGTTGTTGTCTCTTCTGACTTTGTTGTTTCTGATGAAGACTGTGCTACAGATGTTGTTTCCTTTTGTGTCGTCTCCTGCTGTTGATTATCTGATATAAAATGCATTTGTCCATTGACATTAACAAATGACTTAGAAATTGCTCTTCCATTACATGTAGATGTTAAGGTAATATCTGCTTTTGGTGCAACAACTATACCACATACCTCACCTATATTAATATTACCAGTTACATTAACAGCATTGAAAATAACCGTGTCTGATACATCAACATCTGTTAATCCGCCTGTATTCTTTCCATTAATGCTGAATCTTTTAATGTCTGCATCACCATCACCGCCAAGCAGATTAATGATAACAAACTGTCCCTGTGCTTTATTTGTTATGTTGAGCTGTCCTTCTCCATAATAAGATGAAACTTCTTTTCCCTGCCAGTCAATATAATTATTAGCATACATATTTACCACTACAATCTGCTTATTCTTAAATGAAGCAAGATCAATCTTTCTATCATCATAAGCACCAATAACTATATCAGCCTCCGAATCTGGTGTATCTGCATACGCCTTGAAATTATCGTATACATTATCAAGTGCTGCAGTTACATCCATATAATCCTCTGCATAATAAACATTGATTGTATCCTTGCAGTTAGCAACATTAATAACAGCACCTGTTCTTTTTCCGTCAGCATCTTTAATATAATATTTATTCTCTCTGGGTTCATAATCATAATCAGTTCCAAGCACAAGATTATTAAATGCATTCCTATCCACATTAACCTCTGATGAACCAGAATTATCAAAACTCTTGATATATGTTGTTCCAACGCTCATATCAAGCCATGCACTCATCCACTGATCTGTTATTACAAGCTTGTTAGTCGCGAAACATGTCTGATTGTGATTACCATTCTTAAATTCTTCAGCAACTACACCGTAAGGTTTTGCTGCTCCTAATAATTCATTAAGGACATCCTGTGTTTTTGAATATGCGCCAGCTCTTAAAGACGTACCAGCAAACACAGAACCTGCAACTATTGCAACCAAAAGAACGCCAACTGCAGTTTTCTTAATCTTTGCATTCAAACCACTTAATCGTTTTCTAAAAAGCATTACTATCCCTCCAAAAATGTCTGAACCAATAGTTTCCCCTTAACTATATTTCCCTCTCTCAGCGTATAATAGCATTAGTACCAAAGTACTGCTTCCCCCTTTTTTGGGGGTTTTAATTCTACATTAATAAAACAACCCATATCCTGAATCAGTATCATTCTAGTATACGTTCCGGACATGGGTTATATTACACATTATTCAATTTAAATATTATGCTTCAAGGCTTCTGTTCATAGCTGACTCTAACGCATCAATAGAAGCTCTGATGATATCATGGTCAATACCAATACCAAAGTAATTCTTTCCATCCTCTCCTGTAATACCAACATATGCAATGGCACTAGAATCAGAACCCTTCTTTAATGAATGTTCTTCATAACAGAAGATATCACAAGGCTTTCCAAAATGACTGGCAAGAGCATTACTTACAGCATCAAGACGACCATTACCACCATCTTCAACATTGTACTTCTCACCATTCTCATTAATAGTTACGACTGTCTGTATTCCATTAATCTGCTTGAAATGTACTTCAGAAATCTTGAATACTGGTGTGTATTTCTTATATCTCTTCTCAAATATTTCAAGAACTTCATCTGCTGAAAGCTCCTTATGATTAACATCCGATACATCCTTAACAGCATAACCCAGATCTTCTCTCATAGCCTTAGGTACAACCATTCCATAGTTATGTTCAAGAACATAAGCAACACCACCCTTACCAGACTGGCTATTAATTCTTATAACATCTGAATCATATGTACGTCCTACATCTTCTGGATTAATTGGAAGATATGGAACTGTCCATTTATTAGGATCATTTTCAATTCTGTAATGCATTCCCTTAGATATAGCATCCTGATGTGAACCTGAGAAAGCTGCAAAAACAAGCTTACCACACCATGGATGACGGTCATCAATCTTCATCTGTGTAAGTCTTTCAAATACTTCTGCAAGATGTGGCATATCAGAAAGATTGAGTTCAGGATTAACACCCTGCATATACATATTCATCGCAAGTGTAATAATATCTACATTACCTGTTCTCTCACCATTACCAAAAAGTGTTCCCTCAATTCTGTCTGCTCCTGCAAGAAGTCCTAACTCTGCATCAGCAACACCTGTCGAACGGTCATTATGTGGATGAAGAGAAATAATAACATTTTCTCTGTTGTGCATGTACTTAGACATATATTCAATCTGGCTTGCAAATACATGTGGAAGTGACATCTCAACTGTAGCAGGAAGATTGATGATACATTTCTTATCAGGTGTTGGCTGCCAGATATCAACAACAGCGTTGCATACCTCAAGTGCATACTCTGGTTCTGTTCCTGTAAAGCTCTCTGGACTGTATTCAAAAAGGAAGTTTCCTCCATCAGCTTCAGCAAGTTCCTTTAATAACTTAGCACCTTCAATAGCAATCTGCTTAACTTCTTCCTTAGATTTCTTGAATACCTGTTCTCTCTGTGCTAATGAAGTAGAATTGTATACATGAACTATTGCTCTCGGAGCACCCTTTACGGCTTCAAATGTCTTCTTAATAATATGTGGTCTTGCCTGGGTAAGAACCTGAATTGTAACATCATCAGGAATCATATTCTTCTCAATAAGTGTACGGCAGAACTCATATTCTGTCTCAGAAGCTGCAGGGAAACCAATTTCAATTTCTTTAAATCCAACTTCAACTAACATCTGGAAGAATTCAAGCTTTTCATCAAGACTCATAGGTTCAACAAGAGCCTGGTTACCATCTCTTAAATCAACCGAACACCAGATTGGTGCCTTATCAACATACTCCTTGTTAACCCAGTCATTGCACTTAACTGGTGGCATAAAATAGCCTCTTTCATACTGTCTGTAATCAAACATTCCTAAAACCTCCTGAAAATATAAATATGTATTGTTAATAAGTAAAGGCTTCCTTAAAGATAAGCATAAAAAAATCTTTCGTCCATGGGCAATTCCACCCAAAGAGACGAAAGATAAATCTCACGCGTTACCACTCTTCTTCATAGCTATGCTATGCACTCACTGAATACGTACAACAAATGTGCTGCATTATATTCTGTCCACTATAACGGTTGGCTTCCGGCTACTCCTACTTCTCATAATGATTTCAGGTAGCAGCTCCAAGGCGAGTTCAATAAGTTCCTTCGACTGCCTCGCACCACCCGGCAGTTCTCTGACTCTGGTTCCTATCTAATAGTCCTCTTCACAGCATTTACTTATTATGTACGCTTATTATACTTGTCATTTTTTATAAAGTCAAGCATAAATTCAAGTTCTTCTTTGGAAATATTCTTATCAGAATATCTTGCTTTCTCATAACTTGCTGTAATTCTGTCTGCAGCATCAGCATCGTTAGTTATTCTGTTTATTGTTATGTCCTGTGGCTGCATATTTTCAAGTGATTTACCATCCGAATCCCTGGCTGCCTTTGATGATTTTATTGCTGCTTTTCTGAATGCCTTCCTGTACTGCATATTAACAGGCATATTCTTAGCTTCTTCTGCTCTCTGACGTCTCTTTATCCTTGCTTCTGTTCTTCTGTCATTGCCAATGAATTCAATCTCATCACCATTATTATCCTGTGACTTTTTGAAATTCTTGGCATATCTGATAATCATATAGACAATAAATACAACAAGTGCAATTACAAGAACTATTGCAAATGCTGTAAATAATGCACTCATAACAGGATTATCAGTAAATGCAAGGTCGTTATCTCCCTTTACCACATCATCATCAGTGACTGGATTCACGGAATCTTCGGGCATCGTAGAGACTTCTTCTTTCTCTCTTATAAGTCTTAAGAACAGCTTCAGCACTATCCTTACAACTGCTACAAAACCTGAACCAATCAGTGTAAATATATTGCCATAATCCCCACTATAGAACAGAATCATGCCAAGAATCATAAGTCCTGACACAACCATGACCATTATCATGTTAATTCCTGTAATTCTCTCAGCAGGAAATTCTGATTTGCCAGCATTACTTATAAACAGAGAATTAAGCTCTTTTAACTGGTTTGCAAGAAAAGCAAGCAGAACAAACAGCACAAATAATACTGTTTCATAGTTAACAAGCAGTCTGTTGCCTGCTGAACCGCCATAAAGACTTCCTGCGACCATAACCACACAATACAGAGGTGACATTCTCTCTCCTGCCTGCAAGGCAGCTTTCTTATCTTCCTGAGTCACATCAGCAAACTGATTCCCATAAAGCGGTTCATTCATATATTCAGTTTTTCTTGCATTAGCCACTCTTATGCTTACAGACCTTATACACACAGCAAGTACACTTACAAAATATGCTGTAGACTCTGCATCTCCATTACCAATTATAATGGCTGTTATAAGCAAAGCAGCATGAATCAGCATAAATAGAAAATTCTTATGTATATTCTTTCTTGCCACATAAGTTATAATAACCGGAACTGCCATAAGCAGTGTTGCAATAATATAACTGTCAGATTTATTCGTAAGTCCCAATATAACAAATGCAGAAAATGCGAACGCTACAATACACTGGCTTATTATATCTGTCAATGTTCTTATTGTTCTCAGTTTATTATACTTATAAACTTGTCCCGACTCATTCATATGTTATCTCCTGATAAACTTATTTCACTTCCCAGCCCTCTGGTCTGATACCACAATAATCAAGGCTGTATTCTCCACCAGTCATATATGGAACAATCCATATAACCTGTCCATACTTTTTCTCAAACTTCTGCATAGTCTGCTGCAGCTTCTTTCTTCTGCTCGCTGATATAACAACATATACACTGTTGTCACTACTCTGGACAGAAACATTTTCTATAAATGTTCTGTTAATAAGCGCTGCAAACTCTTCTTTTTCAAGCTTTAAATCCATTCTTGCAAGTACAGTATTAATACTTCCAAGATGTCCAACTCCTGCTCCTTCTCTTATACCAACTGCTTCCTTTGTGTCAACATCACATGCATTACTAATTAGAGAGACATTAATTCCCTGTCTGATGAACTCTTCTGCCACAGAAGCTACAAGACTTATTGCTTCTTCATTAACCGAATCATATGTAAGCATTCCATCATCCTCAAGATTAAGAAGAATACATACATTACGGCTAACTGACTCATTATATTCATTAACACACAGATTACCTGTTCTCGCTGTTGCCTTCCAGTTCACATTCTTTAGGCTGTCGTTGCTTGTATAATCTCTTATTCCTCTGAACACAAATGGATCTTCAAGCATATATTTCTTACATTCTGCTTCTCCTGATATTCTGCTTCTTATAAAGCTGAATCTCTTACTATCCACAGTCTTAGGATAAACTGTTATCTCACAGGTACTACCCACTTTGAGAACATTAATCTCATTCATAAATGGTCCGGCAAATGTAAGCTGTACGCCTGATATTTTGAACACACCTCTGTGATTGCATTTAACAGGAATTCTTCTTGTAATTCTCTGATTAGCCAGAAATGAGAACACATCATTGCGGTATGCAAGGTCCGACACACTTGAATTAGTATC
>OHIN01001182.1_pt1 | contig 14265 bp, 10 predicted proteins | sample 1568261 | NCBI WGS metagenome assembly OHIN01 (sample SAMEA3879578, study PRJEB24766) | human gut metagenome | biome: human-associated habitat; feature: feces | place: USA | collected 1985/1987
ACATCTTCCTGGCGGCTTGCCCTTTGATATATTCTTCTTTTATTTGCACTGTTCTAAAAATTTCAAAGCATCCCTACTCCTTCTGTGCCGTCAGGCATAGGGATGCTTCTACAAAAAATAGCGATACTGTACGAGGTGTAATCACCTACCTACAATATCGCTGCTTTCCTGTAGATTCTATCTACAATAACCGTTCTCACAATTACCATTCCCTCTGTGAAACCAGGCAGAACATATTCCTGTATACCACAATGTTATACAGGGTGTTCGACTTGTTACGGTTTAGTGGAGTAGACGGGAGTCGAACCCGTGTCCAAAAGCCCATTCACTGTTCTTCTACTATTATAGTTGATTGCTTCGGTTTCCCTCATTCCCTCCGGCATAAGAAAATCAACATCCTCATGCTTTCAGTAGCTTCATGATACGCCCACAGTCTCAAAGCTTTGACTGAGTCGTTTCCTACATGGTCGAAGCCTGGGTCCTAAAGTGTAGGTGCTCTAGGTCAGACTGCTGCCATTAGGCAGCGTAAGCTAAATTTTCGTTAGCGTTTATATTTAGATTTGTGATTTGACGCATCACCTGCGAATAGCTTCACCAGCTTCAAAACCCCTGTCGAAACCTTTACTACCCCTTGTGGATAGCTGTGAGATAAATACTATCACTGTAAATTTATATTGTCAACCCCAAACAGGACTAAAAACACCAAATTAAATCAATAGTTTAATTCATAAAATTCAAATTATATCTTCAGCGGTAGCTTTGAATACAATTATCCCAGATTTCTTACCTTAAAGTCTTTTAAAGCTTCTCTTTGCTGGTCTTTCTTTGCAATAGAGTCTCTCTTATCATAGAGTTTTTTACCTCTTGCAAGACCAATTTCCATTTTTACACGTCCTTTGCTTAAATATACCTGCAAAGGTACTATTGTAAATCCCTTCTGTGCCGTCTGTCCCTCAAGTTTATTAATCTCAGACTGATGAAGGAGCAGCTTTTTCGGACGAAGCGGGTCTTTATTAAAAATATTTCCTTTTTCATAAGGTGTAATATTCATATTAATAACAAAAACCTCACCGTTGATTATCTGTATATATGCCTCTTTTATTGAGCATTTTCCCTGTCTTAAAGACTTAACCTCAGTACCGTGAAGTACAAGTCCAGCCTCATATTTCTCGTCTATAAAATAGTCATAATAAGCCTTTTTATTATTAGCAATCAGCTTATTTCCACTTGATTCTTTCATATTATCTCCTTATTCTGCCAGTTCAAAATCTATAGTTCTAAGAATCTTATCACAGTTGATAACCTTAACATTAAGTCTCTGACCCAGCTTGAATGTCCTTCCTGTTGTCTCATTTACCATCTCATAATGATTCTCGTCATAAATATAATATCCGTCACGAAGCGAGGCTACACTAATCATTCCTTCAATTGTATTCGGAAGTTCTACATATATTCCCCATGCGGTCATTCCGGATACAACACCCTCAAATGTCTCTCCGATATGTTTTTCCATATACTGTACCATTTTCAGCTTATCTGTATCTCTTTCTGCATCATCAGCCCTGCGTTCTGTAGCACTTGTCTGCTTTGCGACTTCAGGAAGTATAGCAGCAAAATGCTCACTTCTCTTATCACTCATACCACCATGCAGATTTTCTTTAATAATTCTGTGAATCTGTAAATCAGGATATCTTCTGATTGGCGATGTGAAATGACAGTAATACTTGGCAGCAAGTCCGAAATGACCTACGCACTCCGTTGTATATGATGCTCTTTTCATAGAACGAAGTGTAAGGCGTGCAATTAAATTCTCCTCGTCGCTTCCCTCTATTTTCCCCAAAAGCTTCTGAAGCTCCTTCGGATGAATCTCATCACCTATTTTTATCGAATATCCAAAATTATTGATAAATGTTCCAAGCCTTCTTATCTTCTCAGGATCAGGATTTTCATGACTTCGGTAAAGGAATGGTATTTCCTGCCAGAAATAATCTTCTGCCACTGTCTCATTTGCAATAAGCATGAAATCTTCGATAATTTTTGTCGCTGTATTTCTGTCATACGGCTTTATTTCCACCGGTTCACCCTTATCGTTAAGCGTAATCTTTGTCTCCGGAAAATCAAAATCAATCGAACCGCGTTTGAATCTTCTCTGACGCAGTATCAGTGCAAGCTTTTCCATAAGTCTGAACATATCAGCAAAATCTTTATACTCGTTTAAAATTTCTTCATCTTCATTTTCAAGAATCTTTTTTACATTTGTATAAGTCATTCTTCTGTCAACGTTGATTACAGACTCACATATCTTATGTGAAATCACATTGCCTTTTTCATCAATATCTATAAGACAGCTGAGTGCAAGCCTGTCACAGCCCTGGTTAAGTGAACATATTCCGTTGGACAGCTTATGCGGAAGCATCGGTATAACTCGGTCAACAAGATAGACACTTGTTCCTCTCTTATATGCTTCTTTGTCAAGAGGACTGTATTCTTTTACATAATTGCTCACATCTGCGATGTGAACTCCAAGGTGATAGATTCCATTTTCCTCAGATACAGTTATTGCATCATCCAGGTCTTTTGCATCTTCACCATCTATAGTAACTGTCTGCAAATCACGCAAATCAACTCTTCCGGCATAATCTTTAGGCGACAGTTCATCTGGAATATCATTTAATGATTTAATTACACTTTCAGGAAATTCCATCGGAAGGTCATATGCTTTTATTATAGACATAATATCCGTTCCCGGGTCATTAATATGCCCTATAATCTCCTTTACGCGACCTTCCGGGTTCTTTTTCAATGTACCATAAGAAGTAAGCTCTACAACAACTTTATGTCCTGTCACGGCCCCCATGGACTTTTCCTGTGGCACAAAAATGTCATAACAGATTTTCTTATTGTCCGGAACAACAAATCCAAATGTTTTACTCTTCTGGTATGTTCCGACCACCTCTTTTATCTGATGCTCAAGAATCTTGATAATCTTGCCTTCACATCTCTTATCTCCATGTTTTTCTGCTGTTATGGCAACCATAACTTTATCCATATGAAATGCTCCGCCATCGTCAGATTCTTTGATAAAAATATCATCTTCCCTGCCTTCGACAACAACAAAACCAAAACCACGGCTTGTCTTCTGGTATATTCCAATAATAGCTGTATTTTCAGGCTTACTGTATTTACCTTTTTTTGATACGCCTATTCTGCCCTCTGCTACAAGTGAATCAAGCACTGCCTGCAGCTCATGTCTGTCCTCTTTCGGAACCTGCATAAGTATTGCAAGCTCCTTAGTTTTCATTGGTACATAGAGGTCGTTATGCAAAATAAGATCCTCCAGCATATTTTTTCTGTCTTCAAACACTTTATCATATGTTCTTTTTGATTTATGTCCCATAACAATCCTCCCTGTTTTTGCCGTGATTAACTTGTCGTCTGCATAAAAAAGGATGCCCTTCAAGCTATCCTTAAAGAGCATCCTTATAACTTTTTAGAAATTAATATTCAATATAGCAGCAATAACAATAAATGCGATTGCAAGTATCTTTGTAAATAATACAAGCTTACCTTCTATTGAACGTCCTTTATTCTTACCCCAGTAAGTATCAGCAGCACCGCTGATTGCACCAGACAAGCCTGTCTGCTTGCTTTCCTGCATAAGAACTACAATTGTTATTGCAATACAAACTAATATAAAAAGTCCCATAAGTAATACTCTAAATGTATCTGCCCATGACATTCCAAACATCAGTAACACCTCCTACTTGGTTAAAATCGTCACACAATAGTATAATCTTAACACAAGCATTTAATAATATCAAGTATTTATTATTTCTTTATCAAGAGAGATTCACCAGTCATTTCTGCCGGCTTCTCAAGTTCCATAATATCTATAAGAGTAGGAATAATATCGCAAAGCTTGCCATTCTCTTTAAGAGTATATGCCTCATCATAATTTACAAGTATAAACGGAACCGGATTTGTTGTATGTGCTGTATATGGTTCGCCATTGTCATCAATAAGCTTTTCAGCATTACCATGGTCAGCACAGATAAACATTACACCATCAACTTCCTTAACAGCCTCTACTACCTTGCCTACACACTCATCAACAGTCTCTATTGCCTTAACAACAGCGTCCATGATACCTGTATGTCCAACCATATCAGGATTAGCAAAGTTAGTAATTATTACATCATACTTTCCTGAACGTATTGCATCTGTAAACTTCTGGCACACTTCAGGTGCACTCATTTCAGGCTGAAGGTCGTATGTTGCAACCTTTGGTGATTTAACAAGAATTCTGTCCTCACCTTCATTTGGCTCTTCAACACCGCCGTTAAAGAAAAATGTTACATGTGCATATTTCTCTGTCTCAGCAATTCTTGCCTGCTTTAAATGATTCTTTGCAAGGAATTCGCCGAATGTATTTGTAATTTCCTGCTTTTTGAACGCAACATACTTATTAGGAATTGTAACATCATAATCTGTGAAGCATACATAATGAACTTTCTTTCTTGGACCTCTGTCAAATCCAGCAAAATCATCATCACAGAAACATCTGGTAATTTCTCTTGCTCTGTCAGGTCTGAAGTTAAAGCAGATAACTGAATCGCCATCTTTGATAGTTGCAAGTGGCTTGCCATCTTCCTTAATAACTGTAGGAACAACGAACTCATCAGTCTTTCCGGCTGCATATGAATCGCTTATTGCACATCTTGCACAAGCAGCTTCATTACCAACGCCCTCTGTAAGTGCCTTGTATGCTGCTTCAATTCTGTCCCATCTGTTATCTCTGTCCATCGCATAATAACGACCCATGATTGAGGCAATCTTACCTACGCCGATTTCGTCCATCTTGTTATAAAGCTGGTTAATGAAATCTTTTCCTCCGTCTGTTGCCGTATCACGTCCATCCATAAAACCGTGAACATATACATTTTTAAGACCATTTCTCTTTGCAAGCTCAAGAAGTGCAAATACATGTGTAAGATGGCTGTGAACGCCACCGTCTGAAAGAAGTCCATAAAGATGTAAATCAGAATTATTCTTCTTACAGTTCTCAATTGCACCAAGAAGTTCTTCATTTTCAAAGAAATCACCATCTTCAATAGACTTTGTAATTCTTGTAAGCTCCTGATATACAATTCTACCTGCACCCATATTAAGATGTCCTACTTCTGAGTTACCCATCTGACCATCAGGAAGTCCTACTGCAAGCCCGCTGGCATATCCTTTTACAAATGGATATTCTGCCATCAATTTATCCATTACAGGTGTATTGGCATTTGCAATACCATTACCCTCTTTTTTATCACTTAAACCATATCCGTCAAGTATCATTAAAACCACTGGTTTTTTAGACATATCAAAATCCTCCTTGTTTTTGCGAAGCAAAAATTTTATCTTCATTTTTTACCGAACGTATCATACCATATAATCCCGAAAAAGTAAAGAAAAAGCGGACACAACACTGTGTGTCCGCAATATTATAATTACTTGTCGTAATGAACTATCTTTGCAAATTCAGGCTTGAGGCTGGCACCGCCAACAAGACCTCCATCAATATCAGGCATTGAGAATATATGATTGGCATTGCCTGCATTGACACTGCCGCCATATAAAATTCTTATTCTCTCAGCAACAACCGCACCATATATATCACGTATATTAGTACGAATTGCAGCACATACTTCCTGTGCCTGTTCTGCTGTTGCAACTCTTCCTGTTCCTATCGCCCATATAGGTTCGTATGCAATAATACAATTAATAACCTTTTCCGGTGGTATGTATTTGAAAGCGTTGACAATCTGTTTTTTGATAAATTCAAGTGTAACTCCGCTCTCACGCTGTTCAAGACTCTCTCCACAGCAAAGAATCGGAAGAAGCTTATGTTCTATAGCTTTCCTCATCTTTTTATTAATTATTTCATCTGTTTCATGAAAATATTGTCTTCTCTCCGAATGTCCGATTATAACATATGACACTCCGGCATCAACAAGCATCTCAGGCGATAACTCACCTGTATATGCTCCTTTTTCCTCATAAAACATGTTCTCAGCACCGACTTTTATATTGGTATCCTTCACTTCATTAACAACTGGGACAATATCAATTGCCGGCACACAAAATACGACGTCTACGTCGTCATTCTTTACCATTGGCTTTAGTTCTTCTGCAAGTTTAACAGCTCCGCTTGGAGTCATATTCATCTTCCAGTTACCAGCCACCATTTTCTTGCGCATACAGATACCCCTCCTGTAACATTAATACATTCGCAAAAATATCACGATTGATTTTATTTAATTATATCATACAATTTCTAAAAATGCCACTTATTTTACAGAATTTACGTAAAAATTCCCGGAATTTCTTATATGAAATCCCGGGACATATATAAAATTTATGTCAGTCGGTTTTTACTTGTCGTTAGCAGCTTCTACACCTGGAAGTTCTTTACCCTCAAGGAACTCAAGAGAAGCACCGCCACCTGTAGAGATATGTGTCATCTTATCGCCAAAACCAAGATTATTTACAGCTGCAGCTGAATCACCGCCACCAATAATTGTTGTAGCGTCTTTTAATGCTGCAAGTTCTTCTGCAACAGCGATTGTACCCTTTGCAAAGTTAGGAAATTCAAATACACCCATTGGTCCGTTCCATACTACAGTCTTAGCATCTTTTAATGCATCCTTGTAGAGTTCACATGACTTAGGTCCGATATCCATACCCATATCATCATCTTCCTGATGACCTGCAACTACGATACGGCTAGGTGTATCATTCTTAAATTCCTTTGTTACAACTGTATCAATAGGAATCAAAAGCTTAACGCCTTTCTTTTCAGCCTTTTCCATCATCTCTTTAGCATATTCAAGGTAATCATCCTCTACGAGAGACTTACCTACATTACCACCATGAGCCTTCTGGAATGTATATGACATACCACCACCGATGATAAGTGTATCAACCTTGTCAAGAAGGTTATTGATAACTGAAATCTTAGATGAAACTTTAGAGCCACCAAGAATAGCTACAAATGGTCTTACAGGATTATTTACTGCGTTGCCAAGGAAATCAATTTCCTTCTGCATAAGATAACCAACAACTGCTGTATCAACAAACTTTGTAACACCAACATTTGAACAATGTGCTCTGTGAGCTGTACCAAATGCATCATTTACAAATACATCACAGATAGAAGCGAGATCTTTAGAAAACGCTTCACCATTCTTTGTTTCTTCAGGACGGAAACGTGTATTCTCAAGAAGAATAACATCACCATTCTTCATATCTGCTATTGCAGCTCTTGCATTATCGCCAACAACTGTGTCATCAGCAGCAAACTTTACTTCCTGACCAAGAAGTTCTGAAAGTCTCTTTGCAACAGGTGCAAGTGAAAATGTTGCATCTGGTCCCTTAGGTTTTCCGAGATGTGAACAAAGAATAACCTTACCACCATCAGCGATAAGCTTCTTGATTGTCGGAAGTGCAGCAACAAGACGTGTCTCATCTGTTATTCTGTCTCCATCAAGTGGTACATTAAAATCACATCTGCATAATACTCTTTTGCCATTAACGTTGATATCATCAACAGACTTTTTATTAAGCATAGTTTATTTCCTCCAAATTCATTTCTGACATACGATGAATAAATCCATCACAAAATAATACTTGATATAAGATAAAAACCAGAGAATATCATAATATATATTCTCTGGTTTTTTCTCTCGTTACTTATATGTTAAACGATTAGTTTAATTCAGCAAAATACTTGATTGTTCTAACCATCTGGCTTGTGTATGAATTTTCATTATCATACCAAGAAACAACCTGTACCTGGCATCCACCATTAGGAAGCTCATTAACCATTGTCTGTGTAGCATCGAATAATGAACCAAATCTCATACCAACGATATCGCTAGATACGATCTGCTCTGTGTTATAACCGAATGACTCTGTAGCAGCAGCCTTCATAGCAGCGTTAACTTCATCAACTGTAACCTTCTTAGCAACTACAGCATTAAGAATTGTTGTAGAACCTGTAGGTGTAGGAACTCTCTGAGCAGCTCCGATAAGCTTGCCATTAAGTTCTGGGATAACAAGACCGATAGCCTTAGCAGCACCTGTTGAGTTAGGAACGATGTTGCAAGCACCTGCTCTTGATCTTCTTAAATCACCCTTTCTCTGTGGGCCATCAAGAATCATCTGGTCACCTGTGTAAGCATGAATTGTACACATGATACCTGATTCGATTGTTGCACAATCATTAAGAGCCTTAGCCATAGGAGCTAAACAGTTTGTTGTACAAGAAGCAGCTGAGATAATCTGATCATCTGCTGTAAGTGTCTCATGGTTTACATTGTAAACGATAGTCTTTAAATCATTACCAGCTGGTGCAGAAATAACAACCTTCTTAGCACCTGCATTGATATGAGCCTGAGCCTTAGCCTTTGATGTATAGAAACCTGAACACTCAAGAACTACATCAACGCCAATCTCTCCCCATGGGCAGTTATTAGCATCTGGCTCTTTGTAAATCTTGATAGTCTTACCTTTAACTGTGATTGTACCAGCCTCATCATCAGCTGTTACCTGATCTTCCTCACCGAAGTTAACATATCTTCCCTGTGATGAGTCATACTTTAAAAGATGAGCAAGCATCTTAGGGCTTGTTAAATCGTTAATAGCAACTACCTCATATCCTTCTGCACCAAACATCTGTCTGAATGCAAGTCTACCGATACGACCAAAACCATTGATTGCAACTTTTACTGACATAAAAACAATTCCTCCTAAAATGAATTTTTATAACATAGTTTGTTAAAATTTCAACTACCGTGTATTTTACATAAGAAGAAGCAAAATATCAAGGCTTTCTTCCCATTTTTTACATTTTTGCACTTTTTTCAATAATAACTCATTATCAATTAGTCATTTTGACGAAATTTTAACAAATTCTGTATCCAATATTATCTACTTAACACTAATCCCCGCTTAATACTGACTTAAAGGAAACATTTCTTTGTATTCCTCAAAATATTTATCAAAATTAGTTCCGTTATCCTTCTTGAGATTAATAAGATACTCATGTGTATCAAACACATTTAACTCAAGCTCAATAATCGCAACTGCCACGTTAGAACAATGGTCAGCAATTCTCTCGAAATCTGTAAGCAGATCATTAAATATAAAGCCCTGATGAAGTGTACATTCACCTTTCTGGACACGCTTGACATGATTCATCTTCATTTCATCACAATATATGTCAACGAGTTCTTCTAACGGCTCTGTCTTATAGGCATATTCTACCTTGTTCTGTTCAAATGCATCTATTACATTTCCAACTATTTCTTTCATAATTAATGACATCAGTTCAACATCTTCAACAGCACAATCAGAAAACCTAAGCTTTTCATTAAACAGTTCTGCTGCTGCCTGTGATATGTTAACAGCATGGTCACTTATTCTCTCAAAATCTGAAATTGTATGGAGAAGCTTTGAGACCTCCTTGTTCTGCCCAGAAGTAAGCTCCTGCTGTGTAATCTTTACAAGATAAGTTCCAAGCTTATCTTCATATCTGTCAACCTTATCTTCTCTTCTCTGAATCTTGTCATATTTTTCCTGCGAAAATGTATCCAGTAGTTCCATGGAACGAATAAGATTTTTCTGTGCCATATGTGCCATTGAACAAAGAACTGTCTTAGCCTGTTCAATAGCAACTGTAGGATGAGCAATAAATCTGTCATCAAGTACACTGATTTCAACAATATCTTTATCTTCCTCATCAACAACCTCCTTGAAAATTGCACATACCATCTTTTCAAGGAATCTGATAAATGGAAACAGTACAGCAACTGTTGCAACTCTGAATAATGAGTTCACAAATGCTATCGAAACAGTTGTCATCGTTCTGTCCATAAATGAAAAATGCACAAAATGATTAATACTATAAAATACTACTGCCCATATTAAAGCACCAAGTGCATCAACAAGAAGATATACAAATGCTGTTCTCTTACCATCTGTAGTCGCACCAAATGAAGAAATGATAACAGGCATGGCAGCTCCGACAGCAATACCCATTATAATAGGCAGTGCTACTGAAAATGAAATAGCTCCTGTAACTGATAAAGCCTGAAGAATACCAACTGTAGCAGACGCACTCTGCAAAACAGCAGTAACCAAAAGTCCTATAAGTATTCCTATAAATGGATTAGAAAACTTAGTAAGCATATCAATAAATGCCGGCTCAGATCTTAATGGTGCAACTGCTGCACTCATGTTCTGCATTCCTACCATAAGGATACAGAAACCTATCATAATATCACCTATATGCTTTTTTGTAGGGTTCTTACAGAACATCCTAAACATGATTCCGATAACACCAATAACAGCAGCAAGAACCTCTGTTGAAAGTAAATCTACCCATCCGGCACCACCACTGATATCAGAAAGACATAATACCCATCCAGTAACAGATGTACCTATAATTGCGCCCATAATAATACCGATAGCCTGTTTCATTTTAATCATACCGGCATTAACAAAACCAACAACCATAACAGAAGTTGCCGACGATGACTGGATAATTGCCGTAACACCTGTACCAAGCAATACCCCCTTAAGAGGTGTATTACTTAATCTGTACAGAATAACTTCCAGTTTTCCTCCAGCCACTTTCTTTAATCCATCTCCCATAAGCTGCATTCCAAAAAGGAAAAGCGCTATTCCTCCGAGAAGAATAATCACAATGTGTATCAATTCAAAACTCACGAAAGCTCCTATCTGCGCATAAAAGTCAAGGTCGGACAGCGTAGTTGGTACTTCTACATCTATGCGCATTCACATAATCAGAATTTATACGCTGTCTTCTTAATAATATCAATACTAATAATCATTTTCAAGGAAAAATTACCTATATTTTACATTAGCTTACATGTTCTACATAAACATCAAAAATATCAATTGCGGATTAATTATGTTTATGTATAATGTATATTGACATTTAAGCATATGACTAATATTTGATGGAGGACATTACTATGCTGTTATCAGATTCACATATACATACTATGTTCTCTTCCGATTCAGAGGAGAACCCTGTAAATGTTGTTAACAATGCTATTTCACTGGGATTTAAGCACATCTGTTTTACCGACCATAATGACTTTGATGCTCCTTTAGAAGATGGAAAAGTCATGTTTGACCTTGATTTTCCGGAATACATTAAGTATTTCCAGAATCTGAAAGAATCATACAATGATAAAATCAATATTCACATAGGTGTTGAACAGGGACTTATGAGAAGCGTCGCAGACAGAGTCAATTCATACGATTCTGCAAAACAGCTTGATTTTATAATAGGCTCGTCACATCTTGTATATGGAGAAGATCCATACTACCCTGAGTTTTGGGAGAAACGTTCTGCAAAGGATACTGTTTTAACTTATTACGAAAGTATTCTTGATAATCTTAGCTGCTGTCACAACTTTGATGTATATGGTCACCTTGATTATATTGCAAGATATATACCTGCCAATTCTTACACATATAACTGGCACGATTTTAATGATTTAATCTGCGTAATTCTTAAAACAATCATTGAGCAAGGAAAAGGAATTGAAATCAACACTGCCGGTCTTAAATACGGCATGCCTGAACCTAATCCTTGCCTTGATATTGTTAAAATGTATCACGACCTCGGAGGAGAGATAATCACTGTAGGTTCTGATGCACACGAAGTTAAGTTTTTTGCTTACAGATTTGATGTCGTGGCTGATATGCTTAAGAACGCAGGATTTAATTACTACACAATATTTAATGAAAGAAAGCCTGAGTTCATCAGATTATGATGAGCTCAGGCTTATTTTATATACATGTATCTTATCTGCACCTTCTACATACATCTGTAAAATCTGAAGCTGTAAGGTGGAAGAACTATTTTCCCAGATAAGTCTTCCTTCTTACCTGTTATAAGATTAAGTGCATCTGCACATTCTGTATCAAAGTACGCTGTGTACTCATTCTCATCTGCATTAATTGCAACACTTTTTCTCCATCTGCTTCCCTTTTGAATACATATTGTCTGTTTGTAAGCACTTTCTTTGTGTAATCACCATAGCTTAAAGCCCTGCTGTTATGATACATTTGTCCTAATGAACTTATTGTATCAGTCAGCTCATTGTATTCCGGCTTATCAAATGCCGGACGCAGAATATTGTCATTGCCGCTGCCCTTAACTGCCTCGCATCCCCATTCACTTCCATAATATATACATGGAATTCCCGGCATACCGAACATAAGGGCATATATAAGCGGCAGATGTGCTTTGTTAGTAAGTGTGCTGGCAATCCTTGAAACATCATGGTTATCAACAAATGTAAGCAGATGTTTTCCTGTATACAGACACCATGGTTCTTTTCCAAACTGCCTTTCTATGCTGTGTGCAATCTCGAACATATTCATTGAATTAAAGCTCGAATACAGCCCCTTATAACACTCATAATTAGTTGCACTGTGCAGGCATTCATTACCCACAATTGTGTTGTAATCACCATGAAGCATTTCTCCTACAAGGAAAAACTCCTGCTTCATCTGGTCTGTTTCGTATCTTAAACGCTTCATGAAATCCCTGTTAAGGCAGTACGCAACATCAAGTCTGATTCCATCAATATCAAATTCATCAACCCAGCCACGCACCGACTCAATAAGATAATTAACCACATCCGGATTATTCAGATTGAGTTTCACAAGATTGTAATATCCTTCCCAGCCCTCATACCAGAAGCCGTCATTATATGGTGAATTGCCATCAAAGCTGATGTTAAACCAGTCCTTATAGGCAGAATCCCATTTTTTCTCACATACATCCTTAAATGCAAAAAAGCCCCTTCCGACATGATTAAACACACCGTCAATGACTACCTTTATTCCTGCCTCATGCAGCTTTGACACAAGCTCTGCAAAATTCTTATTACTTCCTATTCTTTTATCTATCACACGGTAATCCCTTGTATCATAGCCATGATAATCGCTCTCAAAAATTGGAGAAAAATACACCGCATCAGCTCCTAACTTCTGCAAATGCGGTATCCAGTCTGCAAATTCTGATATGCATCTGTTCATCACCCCGTCGTTGTCTCTTAATCCATCACAAAATCCAAGTGGAAATACCTGATAAAACACCGCTTCTTCGTACCACATATTATTTTAACCTCCGTAACTGTCTGATATATTAATATTAAGCCAATTCCCGCAGTCTGGCAACATCTTTCTTAATACACTCAACCACATAATCAGCTTCCCTGTGTGTAATTGTATGGTTAATTGTCAGCCTTAGTGAACCTTCTGCTATTTTTTCATCAAGTCCAAGTGCAAGAAGGACATGTGAAGGCTTTCCTGAATTAGATGTACACGCTGAACCTGCAGATGCGCATATTCCCTGTTTGTTAAGCATTACAACCAGCATTCCGCCATTAACATACTGAAAACTGAAATTCATATTGCCCGTAACACGGCTTTCCCTGCTTCCATTAAGTCTTGAATAAGGAATTTCTCTTAGTATTCTCTTAATCATATAGTCGCTGATTTTCTTTTCCTGCCTTGCCCTGTCAGAAAGTGTTTCATAAGCAATTCTTGCCGCCGTCGCAAGTCCTGCAATCCCGGCTACATTTTCAGTGCCTGCCCTAAGTCCGTTCTCCTGTCCGCCTCCATGCATGAACCGTTCTGGCTTTCCGCCCCTGACATACAGAAATCCTACGCCCTTTGGTCCGCATATCTTATGTCCGCTTACATTTAAGAAATCCACGCCCAGCTTTTTCACATCAACATCAATATGTCCAAATGCCGCCACTGCATCAGAATGAACCTTTGCACCATACTCATGCGCAATTTCACATACATTTTCTATCGGCTGGATAGTTCCAATTTCATTATTAGCAAGCATAACTGACACTAAAAATGTATCATTTCTAATCATTTTTTCTAACTGTTCCAGCTTAACAATTCCCTGCTCATCAACTGGTGCAAATGTGACATCTATTCCATAATTCTTAAGCCACAGTGCCGATTCCGTCACCGCATGGTGTTCTATTGAACTTACTATTATATGTCCCTGTTTTCTTTTCAGGCTCTCTGCTTTAACTGCCCAGTTATCCCCTTCTGTACCACCAGAGGTGAAAAATATTTCATTTCTGTCAGCATTTATTATATCTGCAATAATATCTCTTGATTCCTCAACAACATTTTTAGCTTTTTCAGACA
>OHIN01001205.1_pt1 | contig 14089 bp, 12 predicted proteins | sample 1568261 | NCBI WGS metagenome assembly OHIN01 (sample SAMEA3879578, study PRJEB24766) | human gut metagenome | biome: human-associated habitat; feature: feces | place: USA | collected 1985/1987
TGCTGGAGGCATTGGGCAAATTGGTTTAATATGGACGCAATTTTTAATGTATTAAAACCACCACAGATGACATCGCACGATGTTATCGGCTTTTTGCGGCGCGTGCTTAACACAAAGAAAATCGGACATGGGGGAACTCTTGACCCTGACGCGGCAGGAGTTCTTCCTGTTTTTGCGGGCAGTGCGACCCGTTTGCTGGAGTTCGCTGTGGAAGGCCGCAAGGAATATATTGCCGAATTTACGCTGGGAGCGCAGACAGTTACCGGCGATGACAGCGGCGAGGTTGTCAAAACGATGCCTGTGCCTGCATTCGGCAAACAGGAGCTGGAAGCGGTGCTGGCGCAATTTACCGGCAAGCAAATGCAGCTGCCGCCGATGTATTCGGCAATCAAAATCAACGGCAAAAAGCTGTATCAGCTGGCTCGTCAGGGCGTAGAGGTGGAACGCACCGCACGTCCTATTGAGGTCTATAAGCTGGAGCTTCTGCATTATACAGCAACTAGCTTTACCGTGCGCGTGGCCTGCTCCAAGGGCACCTATATCCGCGTTCTTGGCGAAGATTTGGCAACGGCGCTGGGAACCTGCGGTACGATGAGCTTTTTGCTGCGCACGCAGGTGGGAGCCTACACGATTGACAAGGCCTGCACGCTGCAGGAAATCGCGGAGAATCCCGAAGCCTGTGCTGCAGAGCCGCTGACTGCCGTTGCCGAGCTGCCCAAGCTCAAGGTGAACGCTCGTCAGGCGGCGCGTATCACTAACGGTGTACGCACCACGGTGGCGCAGACTGCCGACGGCAGATACGTTCTGCTGGGTCCGGGGGATGAATTCTTAGGCATCGTCCGCTGTGAGCAGGAGCGCCTGCAGGCAGAAAAAATCTTAGAGCATTACCCGATGCCAGAGGAATAAGCATGGAGATTATTACTTCTTTAGAACAACTGCATAAATTTTCCGCTCCCTGTGTGGTAGCATTGGGTACCTTTGACGGTTTGCATCGCGGTCATCTTGATGTAATTGAAACCGCAAGGGACAAGGCGCATGAATGTAATTCGCAGCTGGCGGTATTTACCTTCAGCAACCATCCCTTTGAATGGATTCGTCCGGGCATGGTGCCGCCGGCGCTGATAACAGGCGCGCAAAAGCAGGAGCTTTTGCAGCAGCTTGGCGTGGATGTGCTGGTGGACATTCCCTTTAATCAGCAGGTAGCGGACCTTTCGCCGCAGGAGTTTTTGCAGCGACTGCAGCAGCTTGATTACAGCTGTCTGGTAGTCGGTGCCAACTTCACCTATGGCTGCCGTGGACAGGGAACTGTCTATACGCTGGCTGCTTCTGCCAAGGCCATGGGCTTTGAGCTGATTGTGCGTGAACTGGTAAGCGAGGGTGCAACCGTTATCAGCAGCACCGCTATCCGTCAGCTGATTGCCGCAGGCGAGGTAGCAAAGGCTGCTGCTATGCTGGGGCGCAGCTACAGCATTTGTGGCACTGTGGCGCACGGCAATGAGCGTGGTCGCTTGCTTGGATATCCTACGGCCAACATTGAGCTGGAGGATGCTCATGTTGCGGTTCCTCTGGGGGGAGTGTATGCTGTGCGGGTAATTGTCAACGGCAAAAGCTATCACGGTATGGCCAATATTGGCTACAATCCCACCTTTGGCGATGTTGCCAAACCACGTTTGGAAACGAACATCTTTGATTTTACCGGTGACCTTTACGGTCAGCAGCTCACAGTGCAGTTTGTGCAGCGCATTCGCGGCGAAGTAAAATTTGCCGGGATTGAGCAGCTCAAACAGCAGCTGGCGCAGGATAAAAACGACTGCGAAGCGGCTTTGCGGTAAATTAAAGCTGTTTTTATAAAAATCTTTACAAAATACTTGCTATACAGTGGCAAGATATGGTATACTATCATAGTATTTGAACCAAGGCCTGGCAGTTCGATTCTCCAACGGCTGCTACGCTTATGGCAATTTGAAATTTTAGGAGGAAACAAACAATGTTAACTAGCGAAGCTAAACAAGCAGTAATTCTGGCAAATGCACGTCATGAAGGTGACACCGGTTCTTCTGAGGTACAAATCGCAGTTCTGACCGAACGCATCAAATATTTGACCGAGCATCTGAAAGAGCACAAAAAAGATCATCATTCCCGCCGCGGTCTTTTGAAGATGGTTGGTAAGAGACGTGGTCTTCTTGACTATCTCAAAAAGAATGACTTGGAAGGTTATCGTGCGTTGATCGCAAAACTTGGAATTCGTAAATAATGATGCTGCTCATTATGAGCTGAATGAAATGGTACTGCTGATATGCTTTTACCCGATATCAGTAGTATCATTTTTGACTATGTGGAGGATAAATTATGAAGAGAGATCGAAGTCAGTCCATGGTAATCCGTGGCAATCGCATCTTATTGGTAGAGCATCAGCTGTTTGGAAGAGATTTCTTCAATCTGCCGGGCGGCGGAATCGAGGAAAATGAGACGCCGGAGCAGGCAGCCCTTCGTGAATTAGAAGAAGAGTGCCAGGTCAAGGGAACTTTGGTAAGACCGTTGACGGTGGAATATAAACCGGATCTTGAGAGCCGTGTATTTACCTTTTTGGTGGAGATTCCGGAAGATGCTGTAGCAAAAGCGGGAATTGATCCGGAACTTCCTGCAGACGAACAATCTATCATCGGAGTAAAATGGATGCGTCTGGATGAGATTGCAGAACGCGATCGTGCCTATCTTTTTGGTGCCGGGTTGATGCGTGTTCCGTATTTTCATGATGAGGTACTTATGTGGGATGGAGAAGACATAAGCTATCCGATCAAAAAAATGATATAAAAAGAGGTTTGATTTATATCAAAGATATGATATAATGAAGTGTGTTGATACACACGCAGGTCATCAAGCTCCGCTTGGTGACAAATGATATAATGAAGTGTGTGCATTAAAAAGAGCATTATCCGAGACTTCTGAAAAGCCGATTTATCATAGGATAAGTAGGTTTTTCAGTTGTTTCGGATGCTCTGTAAAAAGATAAATAAAGGAGAATATAAGTATGTACAAGACATTTTCAATGGAACTTGGCGGACGTACTCTTTCCGTAGATATCGGACGAGTTGCCGCTCAGGCAAATGGTGCTGCTTTGATGCATTATGGAAATACTGTTGTTCTTTCCACAGCGACAGCATCAGAGAAGCCAAGGGAAGGAATTGACTTCTTCCCACTTAGCGTAGAATATAGTGAAAAGATGTATTCCGTAGGAAAGATTCCCGGAGGATTCACAAGAAGAGAGGGAAAACCTTCGGACAACGCGATCCTTACAGACCGTGTTATCGACAGACCGATGCGTCCGTTGTTCCCAAAAGATTACCGTAACGATGTAACACTGGAAAACCTCGTTATGTGTGTAGATCAGGACTGCAGCCCGGAACTTACGGCAATGCTTGGTTCCGCATTGGCAACCTGCATTTCTGATATTCCATTTGACGGACCGACGGCAGCAACACAGATTGGTCTCGTAGATGGAGAACTTGTAATCAACCCAACTTCCGCACAGAGACAGGTTTCTGACCTTGCTCTTACGGTAGCTTCGACAAGAGAAAAAGTTATTATGATCGAAGCCGGTGCCAATGAAGTGCCGGAAGATAAGATGATCGAAGCGATTTACAAAGCTCACGAAGTCAATGGACAGATCATCGAATTCTTTGATAAGATCGTAGCAGAATGTGGAAAAGAAAAACACGAATATGAGCATTTTGATATTCCGGAAGACATGTTTGAAGACATGGTGAACTTCATTACACCGGAAGCGATGGAAGAGGCTGTATTTACTGACGTAAAACAGGTTCGTGAAGAAAATATCCGTCAGATCAAAGACAAATTGGAAGAACGCTATGAAGAAGAGCATCCGGATTGGTTTGCTTTGATTGATGAGGCTGTATATAAATTCCAGAAAAAGACCGTTCGTAAGATGATCCTGAAAGACCACAAACGTCCGGATGGCCGTGAAGTAACACAGATCCGTCCATTGTCCGCAGAAGTCGATGTACTTCCTACCGTTCATGGTTCCGGATTGTTCCAGAGAGGACAGACACAGGTTCTCAATGTTACGACATTGGCTCCTCTTTCTGAAAAACAGAAGATTGATGGCTTGGATGAAAATGTAACTTCTAAGAGATACATTCATCACTATAATTTCCCATCCTATTCGGTTGGTGAAACTCGTCCTAGTAGAGGTCCGGGACGTCGTGAGATCGGACATGGAGCTTTGGCAGAGCGTGCCCTTCTTCCGGTAATTCCTTCGGAAGAGGAATTCCCATATACCATCCGTACCGTATCTGAGATCATGGAATCCAATGGTTCTACTTCTCAGGGAAGTATCTGTGCTTCCACATTGTCACTGATGGCTGCCGGTGTACCGATCAAAGCTCCTGTTGCCGGTATTTCCGTAGGACTTGTTACCGGAGAAACGGACGATGATTATCTGATTCTTACCGATATTCAGGGACTGGAAGATTTCTTTGGCGATATGGACTTTAAAGTTGCCGGAACACACAAAGGTATCACAGCCATTCAGATGGATATCAAGATCCACGGTCTGACTCGTGAGATCGTAGAAGGTGCGATCCGCCGTACAAAAGAAGCCAGAACGTATATCCTTGATGAAGTTATGAGCAAAGCAATCGCTGAGCCTAGAAAAGAAGTAAATGAATACGCTCCGAAGATCAAACAGATCATGATCGATCCTGCGAAGATCGGAGAAGTAGTCGGACAGCGTGGTAAGACGATCAACACATTGATCGAGCGTACCGGCGTGAAGATTGATATTACCGATGACGGAGCTGTTTCCGTATGTGGTACGGATAAAGCGATGATGGATGAAGCCCTCCGCCTGATCCAGATTATCGTATCTGACTTTGAAAAAGGACAGATTCTGGAAGGAACTGTTGTAAGCATCAAAGATTTTGGTGCATTCATCGAGTTTGCTCCGGGAAAAGAGGGAATGGTTCATATTTCCAACATCTGCCAGAGAAGAATCAATCATGTAGAAGACGAACTTACTTTGGGTGACAAAGTCAAGGTTGTATGTCTTGGAAAAGACAAGATGGGAAGAATTTCTTTCAGCATGAAAGATGTAAAACAATGATCTTGGAGATGAGAAAAGAGTGAAGATTGCACTTACCAATATGGACATTATCTGGGAAGATAAGTCTGTAAATCAGGATAAGTGTTTGGAATTGATAAAGCGAGCTTCGGAATGCGGGGCTCGCCTTATCCTTTTTCCGGAGATGACACTGACCGGATTTACGATGAATCCGCAAAAATACGGCGAGAAGGCTGGAGAAGATTCGGAGACAGTCAAATTTTTTGAACACCTGTCAAAAGAATATGACATTGCGATCGGCTTTGGTTATATTGAAAAAGGGAAAAAAGACGGTTTCGCAAAAAATCATATGGCAGTCGTAGATGCCGGAAAGATTCTTGGAGATTATACAAAAATTCATCCATTTTCCTATGGAGAAGAAAATGAGCATTATTGCGGAGGTGACCGACTGGTTACAGTATCGATCGATGGGGTGACCTTCGGGTTATCCATCTGCTATGATCTGCGTTTTCCGGAACTTTATCAGGCGATGCGAAGCTGCGATGCGATTGCCGTGATCGCAAACTGGCCGAAAGGACGTGTCGCACATTGGAACACGCTGCTTCCGGCAAGAGCCGTTGAGACACAGGCATATGTTTTAGGTGTCAACCGGATAGGAAAAGATGTGTCGCTGGATTATGAGGCTTCCAGTGCCGCATATGATTATGATGGCAGACCACTTTCTGTCGCTTACAAAGCGACCTCTTATGGAGATGAATGCCTTATGATAAAGATAGAACCGGACCACGTTCGACGCTGGAAAAAAGAATTTCCGGCTGCTAACGATCGGAAACCTGCTTTATATGCGTCCTTTCTCCAAAAAGACGTATAGGATCTTCGAAAAATTGTCATACTATTTCTTAACAGGAGGTATGACATATGAATACAGAGCAGATTAAAGAATTTGGAGAATGCCGTATCGGAGGCATTGAGATCATTACGATCATTGGAGAGATTGAAGGTCATGAAGGCAGTTCGGGAACTGCCAAAACGACAAAATATGAACATTTGCTGCCGATGTTGGCAGCTTATGATGAAAATAGTGAAATTCAAGGGATATTATTTATTCTTAATACGATTGGCGGCGATGTTTCCTGTGGACTGGCACTTGCCGAGATGATCAGCGGATTAAAAACGCCAACGGCATCTTTTATTATAGGAGACAGTCATTCAATCGGAGTTCCCCTTGCGGTAGCGACAGACTTTTCTTGTATCGTACCGAGTGCAACGATGATTCTTCACCCGGTGAGGATGAGTGGCATGATTCTTGGGGCACCACAAAGTTATGATCAATTTGAAAAAATTCAGGCGAGAATCGTTGATTTTATCGTCCGAAAACGAGGGCTTACGAAAACTCATGTGGAAGAGTTGATGATGAACACTTCCATGTTTGCAAAAGATCTGGGAACGCTCCTTGTAGGCGGACAGGCTGTAGAAGAGGGGCTTGTAGACAAAGTCGGAACTCTTTCCGATGTGATGGATTATTTGAAACAATGTCCGCATTAATTCCAGAAAATAAAGAGAGGTTTGAAAGAGTATGGCGTCAAAGACAAAAAATTCGAAAGCAAAAAAGAACAGACAAAATTCAAAACAAACAAGTTCTCCATTGGCAAAAGAAATCACATTGCTTGCGATCATTATATTTTCCTTACTGGCACTGCTTAGTTTATTTGGAATGTGTGGTCCGGTAGGAAATTTGATCGGAAGTCTTTTGTTTGGATTATTTGGAGCCACCGCTTATATTTTTCCGCTGGCATTTCCCATCGGAAGCGGTTTTTTTATCTCCAATCCGGAACGACCGGAAGTACGGCGCAAGATTATTTATCTTGCCCTCCTTTACATATGTTTATGCGGTATCTTTCAGTGGGTGGTCGATCCTGAAATATCAAACTTGATTGATATTTTTAAGGAATCCAGTTCCGAACATATCGGCGGTGGATTTATGGGTGGAATTCTTTCCACGCTATTTGGTACGCTGCTTGGAAGAGCCGGCGCGATTATTATTATTTTGGGACTGACGCTTTTGTTTGTCATGCTGGCGACGCGAAAGCTGATCTTTTCGGCGATTCGCGAATTGTACGCAGAACACAAAGAAGACCGGGAAGAATATATCGAGTATGAAGAACCGGAGATCCGTTATCCTGAAGATCATGCTCGTACGATGCAGACGCACACTTTTGCGAATAGAAAACGTCGCAAAAAGGCAGATAAAGGTAAGATGAAAGAAATCTCCGAACCACAAAAAGCACCTGAAAAACCGGCAAAAGAGATGCCGAAAGAAGAAAAACCGGTGAAAGAGGAGATTCCGGAAATCTCGATCATACGTGAAGGCCAGCAGGAGCCTACCGTTTACAAAGAAGAATTAGAGACAAAATTTGGAAAAGGCAAAAAAGAAAAACAGGAAGCGAAAACTGCCGCTGCTGAGAAAAAGGAACCACCAAAACAGGAGAAAAAGACGTCGGTTTCTGCTATGGCAGAGCCTGCACAAAAGTCGGTGGAACCAAATACCAAATCACAGCCGGCTTCCTCTCAAGATTCCGAATATCAATTTCCATCACTGGATCTGCTTTCAAAACCGAAAAAGGGAAGTGGCGGACAAAGTGACAGCGACTTGCTGCAGACAGCGAAGAAACTTCAGGATACATTGGATAGTTTTGGCGTCAAAGTAAAAATGGGAGATGTCAGCTGCGGCCCGAGTGTCACCCGGTATGAACTGGTTCCGGAGCAGGGGGTTAAAGTAAACAGTATTACCCGTCTGGCAGACGATATCAAACTTAGTCTGGCGGCATCGGACATCCGAATTGAGGCTCCGATCCCCGGAAAAGCAGCTGTCGGAATTGAAGTTCCAAACGCAAAAAGAAATACGGTTACTTTGCGTGAACTTTTAGAAAGCCCGGAATTTATCAATGCAAAATCCAATGTGACGTTTGCCGTCGGAAAAGATATCGGTGGAAAGACGATTGTAACCGATATCGCAAAAATGCCGCATATGCTCATTGCCGGCGCCACGGGTTCCGGTAAATCAGTATGTATCAATACCCTGATCATGAGTATCTTGTATAAGGCGAACCCAAATGATGTCAAATTTATTATGGTTGATCCGAAAATGGTAGAATTGACGGCATATGCCGATATTCCGCATATGCTGATTCCGGTCGTGACAGATCCGAAAAAGGCATCCGCCGCATTAAACTGGGCAGTTCAGGAAATGACGGTTCGTTATGAAAAATTTGCTGCTCTCGGAGTACGCGATATCAAGAGTTACAATAAAAAAATCGCCGGTCTGAAACACAACGACGACAATACATACGAAAAGATGTGCCAGATTGTCATTGTGGTTGACGAGTTTGCCGATCTTATGATGGTTGCTTCCAATGAAGTAGAAGATGCGGTATGTCGTCTTGCACAGCTTGCCCGTGCAGCGGGAATCCATCTGGTACTTGCTACGCAGCGTCCGTCCGTCAATGTTATCACCGGACTGATCAAGGCAAATATCCCATCACGTATCGCCCTTTCTGTATCCTCCGCGATCGATTCACGTACGATCATTGATGGTTCCGGAGCAGAAAAACTGTTGGGAAATGGGGATATGTTATTTGCTCCGCAGGATTATCCAAAACCGGTTCGTGTGCAAGGTGCATTCGTCTCAGACGAAGAACGTGATCAAGTCGTTGCGTTTCTGAAAGAGCATATGAATGGACCGGCTTACAACGAAGAAATCAGTAAACATATTGAAGAAAATCCGGTTGGCACGAAATCAGCCGGAGCTTCCGGAGCTGTCGTAAGCGGTCCGGAGCGCGATGAACTATTTGTTGAAGCTGCTAAATTTATCATTGAAAAAGACAAGGCCTCGATCGGTATGCTGCAGCGAGTATTCCGCATCGGATTTAATCGTGCCGCGAGAATTATGGATCAGCTTTCCGATGCCGGTGTCGTAGGACCGGAAGAAGGCACCAAACCTCGTGTGATCTTGATGTCAATGGAACAGTTTGAAAATTATCTTGAGGAAGAGGGCTAAATTATGTATGGCTGGATCATTGTAAACGGCTTTTTATATACGTCTAAGTTTTCCGAATTAACGGATCTTTTTATGGAGGCAGCCAAAGAGCATAAGATAGATCTTTTTGTGAAAACGAACAGTGAATGTTTCTTGGGAATGTTTGAACTGACAACGGAAAAAAAGCCGGATTTTGTTCTCTTTTGGGACAAAGATATCCTTTTGGCAAAATACCTTGCTTCGTGTGGCATTCCGGTCTATAACTCGGCCGAGGGGATTGAAATCTGCGATGACAAACGAAAGACCGCATTGGCACTTTCGTTGCAGAATCTGCCACAGCCATTGACTTTTCCGGCACCCATGACCTACGAAAATATAGGTTTTCCGCAATTGGATTTTCTATCGCAGATTGAAAGCAAGTTAGTCTTTCCAATTATTGTAAAAGAAGCGTTCGGTTCTTTTGGACAGCAAGTATATATGGCAAAAGACCATAAAGAATTGTCTGAATTAACAAAAAAATTGGAAAACGTGCCGTTCTTATATCAGCAATACATTCGTGAGAGCAGCGGTCGCGATATCCGTCTGCAGGTCGTCGGAGATGAAGTCGTCGCTGCGATGGAAAGAACGTCCGATACCGATTTTCGGGCAAATGTTTCCAATGGGGGCAAGATGCATGTCTATCAACCGGATAAAGAAGCTGTCGAACTCGCTGTAAAAGCCTGTCGTGCAGTAAAATGCGATTTTGCCGGGGTGGATCTCCTGTTTGGCCGGGAAGGATATTTGGTATGTGAAGTAAATTCCAATGCGCATTTTAAAAACCTTTTGGATTGTACCAAAGTAAATACTGCCTGGTATATTCTACAATATATAAAGAAGCAAGGAGGACCGCATCATGCCAAATGAATTATGGATGATTTATGACAAAACAGGTCTTGATCGGAATTCCACATTTGTCGAAATGTTTGCCGAACGGGGAAAACCTTATAATATTGATGTAAAAGCGGTTCTTGATACCGAATATCTTTCGCTGCTGAAAAAAGGAATACAGCCATGTGCCGTTCTTGTCCGTGCAATCCGTCCGTCGATCAATGCCGAATTTGAAAAGCGGAAGATTCCTGTATGGAATTCCTCGTTTGTCAGCGGGATCTGTAATCACAAAGGAAAGACACGAGAGTATCTGAAAGATACGGTGTTCTGCACTCCGACGGTATCTTGCAATAGTGACAAGGTAAATGAAATTTTAGGCTGTTCTGCGGAAGAAGTCAGACAGTATTTATTAGAAAATATGGATTTTTCTTCCAAATTTAATGAGCAGGAAAAAAAAAGAATCTGTTCTGCAAAGGATTTTGTGATTAAGACCGCAGATGGACACGGTGGAAGCGAAGTCTATTCGTTCCGAAACGAAGCTGCCAAACTGAAAAAGGTACTGAGAGAGACGGATTATGTTATCCAGCCCATGCTTCCTGTCGGAAAAGAGAGCAGCGATATGCGTGTTTATGTATTGAAAGATCAGATTTATGCTGCCATACTGCGGCACTCTGATAAAGATTTTCGTGCTAATTTTTCACGCGGCGGCAAAGTGAAGGTGGTTTTCAAAGACCAAATACCGCAAAAAGAAGTCGAAGCCATTTTGAAAAAATTTTCGTTTGGCATGGCGGGGATTGACTTTATTTTTGAGGAAGACGGAACTCCTGTTCTCAGCGAAATTGAGGATGTCGCCGGTACACGGATGCTTTACCGGTGCTGTCCGGAACTGGATATTGTGGCAGATTATATGAAAGAAATACAGAAAATGCTTTTCGATAAATAAATATTATGTTATACTTATTAAATACACGATTCTTTTAGGAGGAAGTTGAAATGAAATCAGATATTGAAATCGCTATGGAGGCAGACCTGCTTCCGATTCAACAAGTAGCCGAAAAATTAGATATTACAATGGACGATCTGGATCTTTATGGAAAATATAAAGCAAAGATTACCGATGATCTTTGGGATCAGATCAAAGACCGCCCGGATGGAAAATTGATTCTCGTAACAGCGATCAATCCGACACCGGCAGGAGAGGGAAAGACAACGACGACCGTAGGTCTCGGTCAGGCGATGGCTAAAATTGGAAAGAAAGCCATCATTGCCCTTCGTGAGCCATCTCTCGGACCATGTTTTGGATTAAAAGGTGGTGCTGCAGGCGGCGGTTATGCGCAGGTTGTACCGATGGATGAATTGAATCTTCATTTTACCGGAGATTTTCATGCCATTACTTCTGCCAATAACCTTCTCGCAGCGATGCTTGACAATCACATCCAGCAGGGGAATGCTCTTCGCATCGATCCAAAGCAGATTGTATGGAAACGCTGCGTCGATATGAACGACCGTGTTCTTCGAAATATCACTGTTGGCTTGGGAAGAAAAGTAGATGGTGTAACTCGAGAGGATCATTTTATCATCACGGTAGCTTCCGAGATCATGGCGATTCTTTGTCTGGCAGATAATATGAAAGATCTGAAAGAACGTCTTGGACGTATTATCGTTGCTTATAATTATGATGGGGAACCGGTAACTGCGAAAGAGATCAACGCCGTTGGTGCGATGGCAGCTTTGTTAAAAGAAGCATTGAAACCAAATCTGATTCAGACATTGGAGCATACACCGGCGCTCGTACATGGCGGCCCATTTGCCAATATCGCACATGGATGTAACAGTGTAAGAGCGACAAAAACAGCCCTTAAATTAGCAGATTACACAATCACGGAAGCTGGATTTGGTGCAGACCTCGGAGCCGAAAAATTCTTTGATATCAAATGCCGTATGGCAGGTCTGAAACCGGATGCTGTAGTTCTTGTGGCTACGGTACGTGCCCTCAAATACAATGGCGGTGTGAAGAAAGAAGACCTTGGTACAGAGAACTTAGAAGCTTTGAAAAAAGGGATTATCAATCTTGAAAAACATATTGAAAATGTATCCAAATACGGCGTACCTTGTGTCGTGACATTGAATCAGTTTGTGACCGATACCGAAGCGGAATTGAATTATGTAAAAGAATTCTGCGAAGAGAGAGGCTGCGAATTTGCATTGTCACAAGTATGGGAAAAAGGCGGCGAAGGCGGTATTGAACTGGCAAATAAAGTGATCGATACCATTGAAAACAAAGAAAGCAATTTCCACTGCCTGTATGAAGATTCCAAATCTCTGACGGAAAAAATCGAGACGATTGCCAAAGAGATTTATGGAGCAAAAGATGTGGTTTATGATAAAGCGGTAGAAAAAGAACTGGTCAGACTGGAAAAATTAGGATTTGGCAATATGCCGGTCTGCATGGCGAAAAATCAATATTCGCTTTCCGATGATCCAACACTGCTTGGTCGTCCGAAAGACTTTACGATCCATATCCGTGAAGTTTATGTATCGGCAGGTGCCGGATTTGTCGTAGCAATCACCGGAACGATTATGACTATGCCTGGGCTTCCTAAGGTACCAGCAGCAGAAGGCATTGATGTCGATGACAATGGACAGATCACCGGATTGTTCTAAAACAAAAGTTTGAATACTTAATATAAAAAAGGACTGCTACGCAGTCCTTTTTGTATAGAAATAATGATATTAAATCGCTTTAATAAATGCTTTCGTTCTTTCATGCTGAGGGTGTTCGAAGATTTCTTCCGGCGTACCTTCCTCTAAGATCACACCATCTGCCATAAACAGTACACGATTGGCAACTTCTTTTGCAAATCCCATTTCGTGGGTTACGACGACCATCGTCATCCCTTCTTTGGCAAGATTTTTCATAACATCCAAAACTTCGCCGACCATCTCCGGATCAAGCGCAGAAGTCGGCTCATCAAACAACATGACCTGCGGATTCATGGCAAGAGATCTTGCGATGGCGACACGCTGTTTTTGTCCACCGGATAGGGTAGAAGGATATACTGATGCCTTATCTTCAATCCCAACACGGCGAAGAAGATCAAGCGCCGCATCCTCGGCCTCTTTTTGCGGCATTTTCTTTAATTTGATCGGTGCAAGCGTCACATTTTCCAAAATGGTTTTGTGAGGAAACAGATTAAAATGCTGAAATACCATTCCAATCCGCTGGCGCATCTCATTGATGTCCGTGTGTGGAGAGAGAAGGTCCGTGCCCTCGATATCAATTTCACCGCCGTCCGGCTCTTCAAGACGATTCAGGCAACGAAGAAAGGTACTTTTACCGGAACCGGAAGGACCAATGACGGCTACTACTTCTCCCTGACAGATATCTGTTGTTATTCCATCGAGAACCTGATTTGTACCAAAAGCTTTCTTCAGATCCTTTACCTGGATCAGTACATTCTTATCGCTCACTGGTTCTTAATCTCCTTTCCAGTTTATTCATCCCCCATGTAAGGATTCCAACGATCACAAGGTAAATCGCTGCTGCTGCCATCAGAGGCCAGAACGCATTGTATGTACGGCTCTGGATCAGCATAGCTCCTTTTGTCAGGTCCATCATACCGATATAACCGATGATGGATGTCTCTTTGATCAGCACGATAAATTCATTTACCAGCGCAGGAAGTACATTCTTAAATGCCTGCGGGATAATGATCAGTCGCATGGTCTGGCTGAAATTCAGACCAAGGCTTCGTCCTGCCTCTGTCTGTCCCTGTGGTACACTCTGGATTCCACCGCGGTAAATAACAGAAAAATAACAGGCATAATTAAAGATAAATGCAACGGAAGCCGCCACAAAACGCCCCGATTCTCCTCCTCCCCAGACTACATTATTCAATACCAGTCCCGGGAAATAATAAATAATCAGCATCTGGATCATCAGCGGCGTTCCTCTGACTACCCATACAATAATGTTCGTGATATATTTCAATGGCCGGAAATGCGACATTGAGCCAAATGCAATGATCAGCCCAAGAGGCAATGCCCCCAAAAGCGTCACAAAGAAAAGCTTCAATGTCTGTAAAAAACCAACATTCAGCGATTGA
>OHIN01001211.1_pt1 | contig 14056 bp, 10 predicted proteins | sample 1568261 | NCBI WGS metagenome assembly OHIN01 (sample SAMEA3879578, study PRJEB24766) | human gut metagenome | biome: human-associated habitat; feature: feces | place: USA | collected 1985/1987
CAAACTGAGTAATTTTATCTTACATCAGTTTGGAGGTTTACACAAACTTTGGGATGCTCCCTTTTAATTAGAATCCTGGAACGAACCATTTTTAAGGCAGCTTAGAATCCAGAAACATCTGGCCCCGCCTGGTCTCTTCTTTACTTTTCCATTACACGCATCAGATTCACCATCTCGATCGCACCCACAGCGCATTCATATCCCTTATTTCCCGCCTTGCTTCCGGCACGCTCGATTGCCTGTTCAATATTATCTGTCGTGAGAACGCCAAACATAACCGGAATTTTGCTCTGTAAGGAAACGCTTGCAATCCCTTTGGAAACTTCATTGCACACATAATCATAATGGCTCGTTGCCCCGCGTATCACTGCCCCAAGGCAGATCACCGCATCATACTTTCCACTTGCCGCCATCTTTTCTGCAATCACCGGAATCTCAAACGCTCCCGGCACCCATGCCAGATCAATCTGCTCCTCCGGTACATCATGGCGCTTCAACCCGTCAAGTGCACCCCCGATCAGTCTTGACACGATAAATTCATTAAACCTCGCTGCCACGATCCCAATTTTAATGTCCTCTGTCCCTGTTAATTTTCCTTCTAAAACGTTCATTTTTTTATCTCCTTTTTTATAATGTTGATGTCAGGTTGATACCATAGATACTTAATATTATATTTATCCTCTTATTCAAAACGAAGCATATGCCCCATCTTTTCCTGTTTTGTCCGCAGATAAAACAGATCATACGGTGTCGCCTTCATCTGGATCGGCACGCGCTCTTTGATTTCCATGCCATAATCTTTCAACTGGTAAACTTTATCCGGGTTATTGGTCAGAAGCCGCAGTGTTTTTACTCCGAGATCTTTTAAGATCTGTGCTCCAATGTAATACTCCCGCTCATCCCCTGCAAAACCGAGCGCAAGGTTCGCCTCTAACGTATCCATTCCTTCCTCCTGCAATGTATAGGCGCGCAGCTTGTTCAGTAACCCGATGCCTCTTCCCTCCTGCCGCATATAAAGCAGGATTCCGCGGCCTTCTTTTTCGATCTGTTCCATTGCCGCAGCAAGCTGTTCCCCGCAGTCACACCGAAGGGATCCGAATACATCTCCCGTCAGGCACTCGGAGTGTACACGGCACAGCACATCCTCTCCGTCTCCGATCTCACCTTTTACCAGCGCAACATGATGTTCCCCGTTTAAAATATTCTGATAGCCATACACTTTAAATTCTCCATATTTTGTCGGGAGTTTTGCCACTGCTGCACGCTCCACAAGCCTGTCATATTTTTTGCGGTATTCAATGATGGCGGCAATCGTGATAAAACAGATATTCCATTTTTCTGCAAGTTCCATGAGTTCTGTTGTACGCATCATTGTTCCGTCCTCACGCATGATTTCACAGCACAGTCCACATTCTTTTAAGCCCGCAAGACGCATCAGGTCAACGACCGCTTCTGTATGACCGTTACGTTCTAACACACCATTCTTTTTTGCAAGCAGAGGAAACATGTGTCCCGGTCTGCGAAAGTCTTCCGGTTTTGCATCCTCACTGATGCAGTGCCTTGCTGTCATGCCGCGTTCCTCCGCCGAAATTCCGGTCGTTGTACCGGCATAATCGATCGATACGGTAAATGCGGTCTCATGGTTGTCTGTATTGTCTGCCACCATCTGCGGGAGTTTTAATCTTTCACAAATCTCCTTTGACATCGGCATACAGATCAACCCTTTTCCATATGTCGCCATAAAATTCAGATTTTCTGTCGTTGCAAACTCTGCCGCGCAGATAAAGTCCCCTTCATTCTCACGGTCTTCATCATCTGTCACAAGAATAATTTTTCCTTTTTTCAATTCTTCCAATGCCTGTTCCACTGTATCAAATTTCCTCATTATACTTCTTCCTTTCAAAATCCGTTGGAAAGTAAAAATTCCTTCGTGATCTTACTCTCCGTTGTTTTTTCTTTCTTCCGGTTCAAAAAATGCTCAATGTACTTCCCGATACAGTCATTTTCCAGATTTACCGTATCCCCCGCCTTTTTGTGTGCAAGAACCGTACACTGCGCCGTATGCGGGATGACAGACACCATAAAACTCGTCTGTGTCGTTTTTGCAACCGTAAGGCTGATCCCATCCACCGCGACAGAACCCTTTTCAACAATGTAGTGCATGATCTTCTCCGGTGCTTTCATGGAATAACAAATCGCGATTTCGTCTGATTTGACCTCACAGATCGTTCCGGTTCCGTCAATATGTCCTGTCACGATATGACCGCCAAATCTGCCGTTTGCCGCCATCGCACGTTCCAGGTTCACCGGACTTCCCGCCGCTGCTTCTCCAATCGATGACCTCCGCAGCGTTTCGTGCATCACATCAGCGGTAAAATAATTTTTCCCGAAAGATGTCACTGTAAGACAGATTCCATTTACGGCAATGCTGTCACCAATTTTGATATCCTCTAATACTTTTTCTGCCTCTATTTTCAGTCTGGCAGAATTGCCTTTCCGGTCTGCTGTTATGATCCTTCCGACCTCTTCCACAATTCCTGTAAACAAGTTTTCTCCCCTCCCTGCTTTTTACGGTATGTTCAAACCTTATGTATCTGTTTTCCTCTCATTTATTTTTCAGTTCCCCGGCGATCAGAATGTCCTCCCCCACCTGCTGTACCCTCTGACTGACCAGGCAATACGCGTCATCGGGATAATCCACGCCTATTCCTGCAACCGGACTTTTGGCATCTGCTCCGCCAAACAGTTTCGGTGCCACATACGCATACACCTCATTGACGATCCCGGCTTCTAACGCCGACCAGTTCAGCATGGCACCGCCCTCAAGCAATACGCTCTCGATCCCGTCTGCTCCGAGCTGCCGCATCAGTTCTTTTAAATCCACTTTTCCATCCGCATGTTCTGTCACTATGATCCGGCATCCATATTTCTGATATTCCCTGATCTTCGCCTCATCCTGACAGCAGGTTGCAATGATGGTATTCTGCTCCTCTGCAGTCTGCACGATCCGGCTCTTAAGCGGTATACGCAATGTCGTATCACAGACGATCCTGACCGGGTCTTTTGTCTGCGGCAGACGGCAGTTTAACATTGGATCATCCGCGATTACCGTGCCTGCCCCAACCATGATTCCGGTCATTTCATGCCGCATGCGGTGTACCTGTTCTCTTGCCGCCTCTCCGGTGATCCATTGCGATTTTCCGGATGCCGACGCTATTTTTCCATCCAGTGTCATCGCATATTTCATCCGCACATAGGGCAGTTTTGTCTGGATATAATGAAAAAATACCCGATTTTGGTACTCACATTCCTCCTGTAAAACTCCTTCCGTCACCAGGATGCCCTGCTCCCTTAACTGCCGGATCCCGGCTCCCGCCACAAGCGGATTGATGTCTTCCGCCCCAACAAACACATGGCTGATCCCGGCTTCTATGACCGCCTGTGTACACGGAGGCGTTTTCCCGTAATGGCAGCACGGTTCTAATGTCACATAAAGATCTGCTCCTGCCGGATCCTCTCCCCTGCTCCTGCAATCCGCCAGCGCTTCCCGCTCTGCGTGAAGTCCGCCAAATTTTTTATGATAGCCTTCCCCGATGATTCTGTCCTCTTTTACAAGAACCGCACCGACCACCGGATTTGTCTTTGTCCATCCTCTGCCAAGCTCTGCAAGTTCCATTGCCCGGCGCATATATCTTTCCTGCTGCATGAATACCTTCCCTTTCCTGCAAGATAAAATCTGCAATCTCTGTTGCTTCATGACGATAGAATACACGCTCCGGGAATATTCTATTGCCATAAAAAGAAGCTCTGAACACGATCGTTCAGAGCTTCTTAAAACCGGATTTTAGGGATTTCTAAAATGACATATTTTAAAAACCGGGATACCATGCGAAACTTTTTTCCGTTTCTGATATCCGGCAGGATATCTAATTTTTGCAGCAATAAAATACGCGCTCCGCGAACATTCTATTGTCACAAACAAAAAGACTCTGAAATAAAACTATTTCAGAGCCATGTATGCATTATCTTACCAACCGTTTAAAACGATCCTTTAAATCCTGCTTATCCATATCTTCTTTCATCCAGACTATACTGTCGGCTTCGGAATTACACCGAATCATGCCTTACGGCTCGTGGGCTATACCACCGGTAGGGAATCACACCCTGCCCTGAAGATCATATTCTATTTTTATGTGTCTGAGTATAACACGCTTTCTTAAAATGTCAATACTGTTTTTCAGACCAAATTTTACTGCAGCATATAAATAAGTCCAAAACAGCCGGCTCCACAGTTACTTGTAATCGCTGCTGATGCCTCCTGCATGTAGATCTGATCAAATTTTTTATACTTTTGCACTTCCTCTAAAATCATATCTTTCGTCTCTTTCGAACAACCCGCAGATGTTATAAATAAGACTTTCTGATCAATCGGCGACCATCGCGCCATCTGCGCGTGTATATATTTTTTATAAACATCCTGTGTATTTCCAAAAAAGATCGCTGCCGGTACAATTTTCTTTTTGTGCAATGCCAGAACCGGATGACACTGCAGCATCTCTGTCATTTTCCATACCTGCTTATTTAAAAGTCCACTGCGGTAGAGCTGTTTTGAACTGTCTAAAATAAAGCTTGTCTGTATTTTAGGCTGTATTGCTTCCAGACTCTGTAATATTTCATCCAGATCCTTATTTTTCAGCACCATATTGGCTGCATGCATAACCATCAGGCCTGTACCGCTCGACAAATGACCGGAATCAAACACCTGCACATGGGAAAATCCGGCTGCCGCCTGGCTTGCATTCTCAAATCCCTTTCCGGATTCTGAAGCAATACTGATATGCAGTACCTGTTCCGCCTCCTCAAGCAGATTTCCAAAAAATGTCTCATATTCCCCGACTGTCGGTGCTTCCGACTTGGCATACTGATCTTTTTCAATATAAGAAAGCAGACTGTCTGAATGGATTTCCACCATATCCTCGTAATGCCCGTATTCCGTATTTACAAAATAATGCATAACCGGTATTCCAAGCTGCCGGATCACATCATTCGGCAGATCCACAACATTGTCCGTGCTGACGATCAGCCTTTGCTTTTTCTTCTGCCCTAAGATACGGAATCCGTCCATCTCACTGATTTCATCCGGATCGATCATATATTCAATGCGCTCTTTCGGCAGATAACGGAGCAGCATTGCCTCAAAAAGGATTCCATTGATCGGTTTCGCCAGATAATCAGAAAATCCCATTTTACGATACTTTTCTTCCGCACCTGACATTGCATTTGCCGTCAATGCAATAATCGGCGTTTTGCGGCAGAATCCACCCTGCTGGTTGCGCACCAGATCCATGGTTTTTTCACCATCCATCTCTGGCATCATGTGATCCATAAAAATCACATCGTAATTATTTTTTGCCGTCAGCTTCAGACATTCCATTCCACTATGCGCCAATGCAAGCTGGACTTTGGTTTCCCGAAGCAGTTTTTTAGCGACAAGCAGATTCATATCATTGTCATCCACAACAAGAACTTTTGCTTCCGGTGCTTCGAAACTCTTTTTATAGGAGGATCTCTGATGTCTTGATGAACTGTTGTAATTGAGATTTCCAAGTGGCGTGGCATTTACAATTTTCTGCGGAATCGTAATCGTAAATGTAGAACCTTTCTGATAAATACTGTCAACCGTGATCTGACCACCCATCAGATTTACAAGCTGGCTGCAGATTGAGAGTCCAAGTCCTGTTCCCTCGATTCCTTTTGTACTGCCTTCATTGACCCGTTTAAAACTGTCAAACAGGTATTTCATATCATCCTGACGGATTCCCATACCGGTATCGATCACAGCCATTTTTAAAAGGATTTCGTCCGCTCCCGTCTGCTCACTCTCCACAAACAGCGTGACGGATCCCTTTTGCGTATACTTGATCGCATTACTTAAAATATTGGTTAAAACCTGTTTGATCCTCATCTCGTCGCCATAAAGCATGGATGGCAGTTTTTCAGATACATTGACACAAAATTCCAGATTTTTCTCATGTGCACGGATCCAGGTCGTGTTTACAATTTCACTGAATAATTCTCCTGTCTCATAACGCGCCGGAACAACTTCCATTTTCCCCGCCTCAATTTTGGACAGGTCTAAAATATCATTGATCAGGGACAAAAGCATCTTACTTGCACTCTGGATATTATTGGCATTCTCAATAATATCGTCTGACAGATTCTCCTCCCGAAGTGTCATTTCATTTAATCCTATGATCGTATTGATCGGCGTACGGATTTCATGGCTCATATTTGCAAGGAAACGGCTCTGTGTATTCATTGCGGCAACTAACTCCGCCTGCTGCTTTTCATTTTCTTTTCTCTGATATTCAGAGAGTGTGATCTGGATAAACATAAACGCACAGGTCAGAAAGATGGTTATGACCGCACTCACGATAATATCCCCATAAACTACAGATTCCGATTCCATATAAGTGATCCGTTCCGGATGAACATATGCAGTGTAAAAACAATACGCATCCGCAATGATCGTTATAACAGTTCCCGCGGCAAGACTTTTCCCCCGCAGCAGGAAAAAAAGCGAGATGAAACCAAGAACAAACCAAAGCGGCATACCGCTTTTTAAGCCTCCGGAGCGCAGAAACGTAACTGGAAGAAAAATTCCATTCAGCCCTGACATCAGAATGAAAGAACAGAGATCATATTGCTGGAATTTATTTCCTGCCCAGAAAAGCATGCCCATAAAAAGCGCCCCGGCAAATAATGCTGCGACATTTTTTATCTCCATTCCCTCGGCAAGCGTATAAACTCCCCCCACTGCCATCGCGATCGTTCCAAGCAGCGACATAAAGCGGAATAACTGTGCATGAATTGAAACATCTTTCCGGATCAGTACCTGGATAATTCTGTCACTCAGCTTACTCATTGTCCGCACCTCCCCATTTTTTTAATGTTTCCGCAGCACTGATAAAATCAAACAGTTCAATCTGGGCTTCCATATCAGCGATCAACTGTGCATCCGAATCCGCCATCGAACTGCCCATCTCATTTTTTATCATCTCTAACAGCTTCATTGCCTCTGCCTGGTCAAAATTGTCGATTGCTGCCGATAGTTTCTGCACTGGATTTTTTTCTTCCCCCACCGTCACATACTTAGACAGTCCATCAAGGATCGAACAATAGTCTGCGATCAGCTCCGTATGGTTTTGTATGATATAATTTTCATCCCCATGCTCACATGCCTCCTGCATCCTCTTTGCCCTTTTTGAAAGCTCTTTTGCACCGATCGTAAGACTTTGTCCTTTCAGGGAATGTACATTGATCTTATAATTTTCCCAGTCTTTTTTATCATACAGCTCCTGTAATGTCTGGATCTGACTTCTTCCCTGTTCATAAAAACACTGCACGATCTCCATATAATCCGCTTCATTATTGTCAAAGTAGGAAAGCCCAAGCCGGCGGTCAATTCCTGCAGCCTCAAATTCTTTCCTTCCTTCTTTGAATTGTCCGGATAATCCACTGTTTTCTTCTGTCTTGCAGGTAACCTGTTCCTCTCCCGTATCTTTTTCAATAAACATGCTTAAATATTTGCGAAGGACACGTTCCATCGCAGATTTTTCAATCGGTTTCGCAACAAAATCATCGAATCCTTCCCTGATCAGCATCTCTCTGGCTCCGCCTATGGCGTTGGCTGTCAGTGCAATGATCGGTATTTTCCGTTCACGGAACCGCGGTAATTCATGAATCCTGTGCATACATTCCACGCCATCCATTTCCGGCATCATATGATCCATAAACACGAGATCATAGCTTCTGTCACTGATTTTATCAATTGCCTCACTACCGCTCAATGCCGTATCGATCGTGATGCCATAATGGCTTAACAGACTTGAAACAACTTTTAAATTCATGGCACTGTCATCCACTGCAAGAATTTTGGCTCCTTTTACACGGAATCTGTCATGATGCCACCGTTCGTCGTATGCGTCCTGCTGAAGTTTTTCTCCATTCAAAATGGTTGCAACCGAGAATACATGCATCGGGCGATAGATAAGCAGAACTTCCGGTCCGATTTTTTGCAGATCACAATCCCGGTTTGCCATGACAACAACTTTCATTTTTGCAGTCAGGCTGTCAAAATAACTTTGATCTATAAAATATTCGACATCCGCAACAAACAAAAACTGATAATTTTCATGATTGATGCGGTTTTTTAGTTCATGCATGGTCGAACAGCGCACGGCATCTACATGAAGCTGATCGACCATCCTCTGGATACATTCAAGATATCCGTCACGAAGCTGTCCGAAACGGTATCTTTCGAGATCCATATAAAAAATGATCTTTTTATCTCCGGCATCACGCACGGATACAAGCGGCATATCCGTCAGTACTCTCTGTGGAATGATAATAGAAACCGTCGTCCCTGCATCAGGAACACTCTCAATATGCATATGTCCATTCATTTTTGCAATCATTTTACGTGAGATTGCAAGACCTAAGCCAATGCCCCCCGCACGCCGGTCACGGGTCGTATCTACCTGATTGTATGTGTTTTCCAGTGCATCTATATTTTTTTCGCTCATCCCGATTCCGGTATCTTTCACCTTTACCATAAGATTGATGCCGTATGATTCCTTGCGGGCGCCGACAAACAAAATGACACCACCGGCATCTGTAAATTTGATCGCATTGTTGATGAGATTTAAGATAATGCGATATATTTTCTGACTGTCTCCAAGCAGGTTATTCGGAATATCCGCCTCACAATCCACAATGATCTCAAGATTCTTTTCTTTATTCCACACATGTGCCATGTTAACCACATCATTGATCACAGACGTAATGTTATATGGTTCTTCCACCAGCTCCATCGTGTCATTTTCAAGTTCTGAAAAATCCAGGATATCTGATACCAAAGACATCAGATTCCTGCCCGCAACTGTAATATCATACAGCTGTTCCTTTGTCGTATCATCCACTTTCGCATCCAGTAATTCTGATCCGATTCCGATGATAGAATTTAACGGTGTACGGATCTCATGCGAAATATTTGCCATAAAATCATCTTTTGCCTGTTTGGCATCCTCGAGTTCACGCATTGTCTCATTGAATTCCATATCATGCTGTATACGGTTTTTTAACTGTTTATTTTCCATGATCTCGAGAATAATGATCGCAAAAAACTGCATAAAAAATTCCATTTCCCGTATCGGATTATCATAACTTACTTTATCTAACAGGAATGTATCAAGACAAAACAAAAAGATCGTTGCTACCAACGAAATATAATTGATCTCGATCAGATCAAAAAGAGACAACATCACAACACTTGCTGCTACTGTTGCCATGGTAAGAGACGAACCGTCCGTGAATACCGTATATAAAATAATATTCATCCATATCATAACAGAACAAAATAACTTCGCCAGTCTGCTGTACCGTCCTGACAGCATCCGAAGTCCGATACTCGCCAAAAGCCCACAAATTATCACCGCAGCTACCCAGCTTGGCCATTTTAAATAAACTGCTGCCACTACCATATAAACAGTATATATGAAATAAAGTACATACGGGATCACTCCCGCCCTGTCCTTTTTGATTTCTCTTATCATAACGTCCCCTCTCATTCACTTATATCTGTAATTTCCCGCTGCAATTCCAGAAATATCTCTGTAAGGTTCGGATCAAACTGAGAGCCGCTATTTTCCTTTATAATTTCAAACACCTTAGATGCGGGACGGATTGCTTTCTTATAACACCGGTCCTGATATAATGCATCAAAAACATCAGCAAGTGCCATGATCCTTGCACATAACGGAATCTCCTCCCCTGATAATCCATCCGGATAACCCGTACCGTCCCATCTTTCATGATGATATCGTGCTATTTTTCTGGCAATATCCACATATTCCTCATGTTCCACATTTCCGATGATCCGGTCAATGATCTCACACCCGGCTACCGTATGCTGTTTCATGACTTCAAACTCTTCGTCCGTCAGCCGTCCCGGTTTTAAAAGAATCGCATCTGGTGTTTTTATTTTTCCAATATCGTGAAGTACCGATGCCTTTACTGTATTGAGCTCATAATTATGATCAAGAATATCCGGATACATCCCCTTTTCCCTCAACGCTTTTGTCAGTATCTGTACATAATTCTGGGTATTTTTTACATGAAGTCCCGTACTGCCATCACGGCTCTCGATCAGGTTGGCGATACCGGTAATCACTTCATCCTGCATACGCGTCATTTCCGCAACCTGCGAGGCGACCATCTCTTCTAAATGATTCTGGTACTGTCTGTTCTCTAAAATTCGTTTCACACGGCTGACTAATACCTGGGAAACAAACGGCTTCCCGACAAAATCCATAGCCCCTGCCTCAAAACATTTTGTTTCTGTTTCAGCATCATTATCACCGGTCAGAAACACAACCGGTATCATAGATCCATTTTCAAGTTCCCGAATCTTTTTCAGTGTTTCAAATCCGTTCATTTCCGGCATATTTACATCCAAAAGGATCAGATCCGGTGTCACTTTTGAAAGAAGTGACAATGCCATTTTCCCAGATGTAGTCGCAGAAATACGAAATTCTTCCCCCAGAATCGTCTGTGCTCTTTTGAGATTGCCCGGATCATCATCTACCAGCAGGATCAGTTCTTTGTTACTTGTCTGCATACGTTTCTCCTTTGTAAAAATCTGAATTGCCCGACTCCTTTACACGTAGGAATGATCTACTTTGATAACCACGTAATAATTATTTCCAAGACGTTCCCTTACCTGTGATGTAATACGTGCTGCCAGCTCATCATCCTGTATCTGAAACTTATACGGTATCAGGACATCAAATATAATATTCGTATGTGTCGGTCCCGTTACAACGCGGAAATCATGCATATTGATCCGCTCATCAATTCCCTTGATAATAGATATTACCGCTGCTTTCATCTCACTGACATGTTCATCCGATGTCACGATCGGATCCATATGTATCGTCGCATCACAGCCTAACTTTTCTTTTAATTCATTTTCAACATTATCAATAATATCATGGATCTCTAAAATATTGCCCTCCGCAGGTACTTCCGCATGCAGTGATACCATCTGTCTTCCCGGGCCATAATCGTGTACGATCAGGTCATGGATTCCACAGATCTCCTCATGTGCCATTACGATCTGATCGATCTTCTGCACAAATTCCTCCTCCGGCGGCTGCCCTAAAAGCGGATTTAAGGTATCTTTCGCAGCCCCGATGCCCGCACACATGATAAATATTCCGACTAATGCTCCACAATAGCCATCCACATAGATTCCGGTAAAATGTCCGATCAAAGCTGCCATAAGTACCACTGCTGTTGCGCAGGTATCGCTCAGACTGTCGGTTGCCGTTGCCTTCATGGCAGCAGAATCAATTTTTTTTGCAACCCCACTGTTATAAAGATACATATACAGTTTTACAAGAATCGAAATAATGAGGATCACAACCACCATTACGGAAAACTCTGTTTCTTCCGGATGAATGATCTTTATAATAGAATCCCTGATCAGTTCATACGCCATCAGAAGGATTGCTGCCGCAACGATCAGTCCCGATACATATTCGATCCGTCCGTGGCCAAACGGATGCTCCGAGTCCGGTTTTGCTCCTGCCAGCTTAAATCCGATCAGCGTAACAGCGGAAGATCCTGCATCTGACAGGTTGTTGAATGCATCCGCAGTCACAGCGATCGAATGGCTGATCGTTCCTGCAAAAAATTTGCCACAGAAAAGCAGAATATTTAAAAAGATTCCGACCATACCGCAGAGAATACCATACTCCTGTCTGATCTTTCCTTTATCCTCTTTTTCTTTAATAAAAAACTTTGAAAGAAATGTTATCATGTCTGATCCCCCTGTGTCCGATCTCATACAATGCCTGTTTCCAAACACTTCCATTTAAAATCTATGCATTTTTGATTGCTATCTGATTTTTCCGATGTCCTGCAGCGGCCAGTAAATGACCTCTCCTTTACCGAGGATTTTATCGATACTTACATATTTGTTATCCCAGTAACGCGCGTCCCAGGAGTCATTCCGGTTATCCCCTAATACCAGATAACAGTCATCCGGTACTTCAAATAAATATGGTCCTGTTGCCACCGTCCATTCTTCCTTCAAATAATCTTCCTCCAGCGGCGTTTCACTTCCATCAATATAAATCTTTCCATCGTCAATGCGGACTTCCTCCCCCGGCAGTCCGATCACTCTTTTTACATAAAGTTCTTCCTCATCATCCGGATAATGGAAAATCACAACATCCCCGCGCTCCGGTGTATCCTTTAAAAATGCGAGACGATTTCCGATCAGGCGGTCCCCCGGCATGATCGTATTTTCCATGGAGCCTGTCGGCACATCTGCGTTGATGATCAGATAATTCTTGATCAGAAATGCTGCCCCGATCGCCAGGGCAAATGTAAGTACCCAGCTTAAAATCTCGCGGACCGCACTGGTGCTTTTCTGCGTTTCTTCTTTTTTATTTTCATCTATATCCATCCCGATATCCTGTCTTTTCGCTTCCATCTGTGTCCTCACTTTATGCCATAATGATTTCTTTTATGTTAAAAGATTATAATGTATTAAATGTAATTTTAGCACACTTGCCACAAAATAAAAAGTGCCACACCATACGATGTGACACTTTTTTGCCTGTTTTTGTCTATGATTTATTTTTAAGGCTATTACCTGTTTTTCAGGCGATACGCTTTCTTTAGTCTGCGAATAATGCTGTGGAGTAATAACGGTCACCACTGTCCGGAAGAAGGGCAACGATTGTTTTTCCTTTGTTTTCCGGGCGTTTTGCAAGCTCGATTGCAGCATATAAAGCTGCACCGGAGGAAATTCCGACTAATACACCCTCTGCTTTTGCAAGCTCTTTTCCGGTTGTAAATGCATCCTCGTTTGCTACCGGAAATACCTCATCATAAATCCTGGTATCTAATACCTCCGGAACAAATCCTGCACCGATTCCCTGGATCTTGTGAGGACCTGCTGTTCCTTTGGAAAGAACAGGAGAAGTCTCCGGCTCAACTGCAACAACTTTTACATCTTTGTTCTGTGATTTTAAGTACTGTCCGACACCGGTAACTGTTCCGCCGGTACCAACACCTGCAACAAAGATATCTACCTTACCGTCTGTATCTGCCCAGATCTCCGGTCCTGTTGTCTCGAAATGGGCCTGTACGTTTGCCGGGTTGGTAAACTGGGATGGGATAAAGCTTCCCGGGATTTCTTTTGCAAGCTCTTCTGCTTTTGCGATCGCACCTTTCATTCCCTTTGCACCCTCTGTTAAAACGATCTCTGCACCGTATGCTTTTAAGATGTTACGACGCTCAACACTCATGGTCTCCGGCATTGTTAAGATGATACGGTATCCTTTTGCTGCTGCGATAGAAGCAAGACCGATACCTGTGTTTCCGGAAGTCGGCTCGATGATCGTAGAACCAGTCTTTAAGATTCCCCTCGCCTCAGCGTCATCGATCATCGCCTTCGCGATCCTGTCCTTTACCGATCCGGCCGGATTGAAATATTCCAGCTTCGCAAGGATCTTCGCGTTAAGTCCCTCGGATTTTTCAATCTGTGTAAGCTCTAAGAGCGGAGTCTTTCCGATCAGCTGGTCTGCGGATGTATATATGTTTGCCATAAGTTATTACCTACCTTTCACATATGTTAATAGGATTATATGACGCTATCATCTGTTTGTCAAGTCTCATTCCGGATATCATGTTAGAAAATTTCTATCATATATCACAACACCTTTATCCTTTTCACTGTCTTTATTTCCCTTAAACCTTGTATTATAATAGGAATAATGTTAAACTTACATTACGATCAAAAATATTCAGCAGCACACAGCAACATGGGAGGATACAGATTATGATGGTTTCAACAAAAGGCCGCTACGCTCTCCGCGTCCTGATCGATCTTGCGGAACACCAGACCGACGGCTATATTCCATTAAAAGATACAGCAGCAAGACAGGAAATCTCTGAAAAATACCTCGAGGGCATCATCAAAATC
>OHIN01001212.1_pt1 | contig 14044 bp, 9 predicted proteins | sample 1568261 | NCBI WGS metagenome assembly OHIN01 (sample SAMEA3879578, study PRJEB24766) | human gut metagenome | biome: human-associated habitat; feature: feces | place: USA | collected 1985/1987
AATCGGGGGTATTTGACGGAAAAACTATGAGAAATGCTGTTTTAGAAATCATTTCTCATAGTCTATTCTATTAGCTTTCTGCTACTTATGATTGATGAATGAGAATATGAGAAATGAAAATGAAAAATCGTTTGCAGGGAGCGGTAAAACAAGACGGCAGCGCGGAGACGCTTACCGGTACAATGTGAAGGAGGTGAAGAGCGATTTATCTCATCTTTTACGTTTCCAATCACCATCCGGGCTAATGTGAAACCTATGAACCTTCGAAATGCCTCTTTATAGTAGAAACTTCAAAAGACCTCAAAGAAAGAATCAATCAACAGTGTAAAGGTTGAGTCTTGCGGTATCTATTCCATATACGATGACAGGTGCCCCGGTCAATGATATGGTTGCCTTATGATCAGGAGCTCTCAACCGTATTTTCTGTCCAATGACGTTCACCAACTTCAGACTTTCTCCGGCAGCAGGGAGTTCCAACTCCGTGTGCACACGCCATGTATCCACCCAAGGTTCTGGAGACAGGGCATTGTGTTTCTGGATAAACCCTTCCGCTCTATTCCAAAGGACGGCCATCGCCCCGCTGGGAGTGTCGAACAGCAATCCTCTATGATGGCTGTTCTCATCTGGGAATTTAATCCATCCCTTGCATGTTGCCCCGTCCAGTGCTTCGGCAATCGTGCAATAAGCCATCAGTGAAGGCTTAAAGCTAAGATCTCTGTTGATAAGACCGAAGAAATACTCCCGGTTGCCGGCATTCACTCCCAGTTGGTCGAACCAAACTGAATTAAACAATTGGTAATAAAGAGCATTCTTCACTCCTTCCGCCGCTGCCAATACATACGACAAGACTACATTCTCGGCAGAACCACGAGGAGTGTCGTTCCATGAATGATTGGGATAATCCAACGCATAAACCTCCGTCAAATACAGTTCCTTATTTCCGCCATGCTTCTTTATAAAATCATTTGCCAATCGAATGGAAGCGTAATAATTCCAATAAGGATATCCTTTAACCGGTTTCTGATATTTTTTCCACGGAGTAACTACAGGATAATCAGGAGTATAATTTCCTCTACCCGGATGCAATGCAATGCCATCCAACAAGTCCCAACCACCAACCTCTACCAACTTATTCATAAATATTTCATCCCAACCTGCCATGCCAAATGAAATCAGTTTAATTGCCTGCCATTCCGGTTTTTCCTGCTGCACCCGGCGAATTGTTTTCAGCCACGCCACATAAGGTTCAAGCAACACAGCGCCTCCGATGCCATCTTTGCTTACGGCAATACCTGCATTATCCATGTTGATTTCATTGCCAAACTCCCATATCCTATTGCCATTGCAAACCATTTTTTCAAGACAAGCACGAACCGTTCTTTTACGCATCTGTTCGTCCCATTCCTTTTTCCAATTAACATTATTATGGAACATCGCCCATATAGAAGGAAAATTTGCCGTATCTCCATTCCGCAACCATTTTACTCCCATTCTCTGCAACAAGCGGCTCAAATTATCCAAATCAGGAATCTCCCAATAGGCAGAAAGCCCCATAATGCTTTTCTCAGGAGAAGAAAAAAACTTATGAGGAGGCAATACGCAAATATTAGTTCTGGAAAAAACTTGCTCACGCCCCTCATTGTCGACCAGAGAGGCTTCTACAAAAAACAAATCCCGTTCTTGCTCCGACCTGAACCGGACAGGCCGAACAACACACTCTCCGCTAGCTAATACCAAAGCTTCGCTCTGTCTGACAACTACATTGCCCTTAAAATCACGTACCCAATAATTTAACCTAAAGTTCTTTTTTTCTTGAGCTGTATTGGTTACGTTAACATTCACTTCCAAAGTCTCCAAGGCGTCTTCCCACCAGTTGTAGGTTTTATCTGTAGTCAGAGTCAGTGCAAACGGACGCCCGTGCCATCGTGAGCTGATGACCTCGTAAGATTCGTCTGCCGAAGCAATCACAACAGAAAAGCGAGTATCCAGAACCTTTTCTCCCTGTAGACTTTTCTCAGTAAATACTGTATGTCTGAATCCCTCGTCTTTCCAATTAAGATTAGCAGAATTACCTTTGTTATACGCCAAACATATCTTATAATTGCCGTTCCGAAAAGGAACAAATTTTGCATCAAACTCTTCAATGGGAAGCCCACCTTCAGAATGACGTTGCCAAAGACCAGTTTTCGCTACAGGCAGTTCCAAGCTCCGCTCCCCTAATAAAACGAAACGGAATTGGGAACCGCCCCATTTCTTTTCTACATATCCTTCGGGCATCCCACTAACAGTATAATGGACATCTACCGCAGAAGGACGTGCTATATAAGTACCCGTAAGAACCAGCGTCTCCGGAATTTTCCTTCCACTGTCATCTCTTTCAGGAAACGTAAAATGAGCACGAATAGCCTGACAACCATCCTCCTTCACCATTTCATAAGTACACGCTTCCGGAACAATCGCCGGTGACCATCCCAACCTCATACTTCCCAACCGGACAAGCTTTTCCGATTGTTTATTCATAACAAATATTTCGTCAAAACCGGATGCTTGAAGAATATAACTTGCAGTTTCAATCCTACAAGTCTCCTTAGCATATATGGAATGGTTGCCTAAGCAAAATAGCATACCGATATATATAAACGGCCACAAAAGGACCTTTAAAAGAATATTATTCCGTCTTTCCATTGATAACTACGGTTTTTTATAGATTTTCATTGCGCAACCTCCACCTGGCGCCATAGATATCTTCAGTTTCCTGTCTGCAGGAATATCAATCACTTCTTTTACATAGTCGGATGCTACTCTGTGAGCATTTGCTCCATCACGATAGACTTCCGCCGCAAACGCACCTTCACCGACAAACGACAAGTCAAGTGTCAACGTGCGTTCATCCCAATTAGTCATTGCTCCCACATACCAGTCTTTTCCTTTCTTACGGGCAATTGCCACATATTTCCCGATAGCCCCATCCAAAGATATTGTATGATCCCATACAGTGGGGATCGAAGTTATAAAACTCGTACATTCCGCTTCGCGCTCATACATAGAAGGACTGTCACACAGCATATTCAAAGGAGATTCAAAAACTACATACTCCGCCAACTGACGACAACGAGTGCCTTGACTCATCGGCTCCTCAGTAATATAGCGGAAATTCTTTTTATTTGCGTTACGCATGGCACCTTGCGTATAATCCATAGGTCCGGCAAGCATACGGATAAACGGAATAGTCACATCATAAGTCACCTGATCTATATTATTACTAGTAAACTTTAATTGTTCAAGCCCATGCACTCCCTCAAAATTAAGCACATTCGGATAAGTGCGGTTTAGTCCTGTCGGCTTATAAGCTCCATGAAAATCCAGCAATAACCGATGTTTTGCAGCAATCTCCGCCGCTTTATAGTAAAATTCAACCATCGGCTGGTCATCCCTGTCCATAAAATCAACCTTAAAACCTTTTATTCCTAACTCGGAATAATGCTTGCAGACTTTCTCCAAATCACGATTAAAGGCATAATATCCCGCCCATAAAATTAACCCGACATTACGGGAAGCGGCATAATTTATCAGTTTCTTCAAATCAACTTCCGGTACTACCTGAAAAAGGTCTGCCTTCAAATTCACAGCCCATCCTTCATCCAGAATTACATATTCAACGCCATGACGAGAAGCAAAATCAATATATGCCATATAAGTTTCATTATTCACTCCGGTCTTAAAATCAACTCCTTTCAAATTCCAGGCATTCCACCATTCCCAGGCAACTTTTCCCGGACGTATCCATGATATATCCTTCACGCGCGAAGGAGCAGCAAGCTTATAGACCATATCATTATCTGCCAACTCTTTATCATTCTCGGAAACGACAACAATACGCCAGGGAAATACAGCATTAGCCTGACAACTAGCGATATAAGGTTCGCGCACTTGTATCACTTCCTGCAAGGAATTATATCCTCCTTGCTTTTTCTCCTTGGGATAAGGAGCATATACTCCCTCCAATGCGTTCCGATCTTTCGTTTTAACCAGAAACATACCGGGATATTGTTCCAAATCAGCCTCAGCAATACATAATTTACGATTATCACCCGTCTCAACAACCATAGGAGAAAATAACAGTTTATGAGGATTCATCCGGCTAATGGCCTCATAAGTATATATATTTTCAAATGAATTAAAGAACTGCTTCTCACGGTCTTCGCTTTTAGTACGGACATACGGTATGTAAGCATTCCGGTCTGTCTGGAAATGAAAACGCGCTTCTTCCGACACTACCGTAAAAGGCTTATCCCCGCTCGATACAAAACGATAGGCCATACCTTCATTATACATCCTGAAAATAAGGTTAAAACCATTCTTAAAAACCAGTGTCATCTCATTGAAATGGTCAGTAACGGCAGCACGTTTATAAAAAGGAGAAGCTATCGTCTTATTCACCGTATTATTACGCACAGACCGTACTTTTGAGTTTGGTCCCCACACCTCTCCGTCTCCCAATATCATAGAAATAGAAGAAGGATAAATCAAAGTATCGCCTTTATGTAACAATGCATAAGAAAGAACATTCCCCGTTTTTACAGACACCTTCAGTTGTTTGTCAGGAGAGAATACTTCATAGCGTTTCTGGCTCCATCCCAAAGTAGCCGAAAACAGAAATAGAGAAATTAATGTAATGTTTTTCATATTTATTCTTATAACTTGGTTTTAAATGATTGAGAGCAAAACTATACATTTCATTCCTTGCTAACAAGCGTTGCAAGGCTAAATTTCGGGTATGAGACGATTCCGCAAGTTTTTGAGACGCACGCCTTTCTTACCTATGTTTATAAGCCCTACTTTTGTAAGCATCATTACGGAAAATCATAATCACCATTCAATCAAAAAATAAAATGAGAAAGTATATTGTTTATATCCTACTACTTATTAATTACAGCATATTGCTGAATGACTTATCGGCACAACCTATAAAAAAAGATTATAGCCGGAAAGTAGATTCTCTTCTTCAACAAATGACGTTGGAAGAGAAAGTCGGACAGATGATCCAATACTCCAATGACAAACTCCAGACAGGTCCTACCATCAAAAACCAAAATCATGTAGAAGAAATAAAAAAGGGAATGGTCGGTTCGATGTTCAACATCATTACGGTAGAACGTGCCAGACAGTATCAGGATTTGGCTATGCAATCACGCCTCAAGATTCCTTTGATATTTGGTTTGGATGTTGTGCATGGGATGAGGACTATCTTCCCTATTCCATTAGGAGAAGCTGCCAGTTTTGACCTGAAAATGATAAAGAAGACCGCCCGGATAGCCGCTTCCGAAACGTCAGCATACGGTATTCACTGGACCTTTGCGCCAATGGTAGATATAGCCAGAGATGCCCGTTGGGGAAGAGGTATGGAAGGTGCAGGCGAAGATACATGGTACGGAAGCCAGGTAGCCAAAGCGCGCATAGAAGGCTTTCAGGGAACAGACTATTCCCGACAGAATACTGTTCTTGCCTGTGCCAAACATTTAGCTGCATACGGTGCTGCCCTCGCCGGAAAAGACTACGCGGAAGCCGATATTTCGGATGCTACACTCCATCAAGTATATCTCCCTCCCTTTCATAGTGCTGTAAAAGCCGGTGTAGCTACGTTAATGACAGGATTCAATGAAATAAACGGTATTCCGGCTACTGCCCACAAATATCTTCAAAGTGAGCTATTAAAAGAAAAATGGGGATTTAAAGGTTTTACCGTAAGCGATTGGGGTTCCATTGGAGAAATTGCCCGACACGGAATGGGCAAAGACAACAAAGATGCTACCAGAATTGCCGTCATAGCAGGATGTGATATGGATATGCACTCCATGTCTTATAAAAGAAATCTGGTCGACCTTGTAAACGAAGGCCAAGTAGATGTAAACCTGATAGATAATGCCGTAAGACGAATACTGACATTGAAATACGAATTAGGGCTGTTTGACGACCCTTATTGTTACAACAACAGATATCAGGAACTAAGTGATAAAAAGATAATCAACGAACATCGAAAATCAGCACGCCTGATGGGAAGCAAGTCAATCGTCCTTCTCAAAAACAATCAAGTCCTTCCTATCCAGCCGCATATATCCAACATCGCACTAATCGGTCCTCTCAACAAAGCCTCCAAAGATATGTTAGGCAATTGGAAAGCAGTAGGAGACGAAAAAGAGGTTGTTACAGTCGATGAGGGTTTACGTAATGCTATCCCACACGCACAAATAAGTTATATCGAAGGATATGATTTGGAAAATAATGAACTCAAACCATTACCGGCATTAGACCGCTTCGACATGATTATTGTAGCGGTAGGAGAAAGAGCAATGGAATCAGGAGAAGCAAGGTCAAAAGTGGATATCAATATCCACAGAAATCAACAGTTGCTAGTAAAACAATTAAAAGAAAAAAGCAACAAACCGGTTGTAGCACTCATAATGGGAGGACGACCATTGATTTTCTCAGATATGGAACCTTATGCCGATGCCATACTAATGACTTGGTGGTTGGGATCCGAAGCAGGGAACTCTGTTGCAGATATACTCACCGGAAAATATAATCCTTCCGGAAAGCTACCGGTTACTTTTCCCAAACAAGTAGGTCAATGTCCTATTTATTATAACCAGAAGCGAACCGGAAGACCTTGGGTTCCCAATAATCTATATGTCAGCGGATACTGTGACGAAACAGCTTTGCCTGCCTACCCCTTTGGTTTCGGACTAAGCTACACACAATTTGAAATAGACACCCCAGTACTTGAGAAAGAGAAATATTTTTTTAACGAACCTATTAAGGTAAAAGTAAAAGTCAGAAATAACGGAAAATATAAAGGAATAGAAACCGTACAACTCTATTTACAAGACGTCGTAAGTTCCATTACACGTCCTCTCATAGAGCTTTGCGGCATCCGACAAGTAGAATTAGCACCTAAAGAAGAAAAGATTGTCGAATTCATTCTGTTTACGGAAGATCTTTCATTTTACAGCCATGAAAAAGTATTCATTACTGAACCCGGCGAGTTTAAACTATTTGCAGGTAATAGTTCCGACAACCTACGGGCTACCTCTTTTGAATTACTGGAGACACGAATATCTTCCAACAAATAGCCTGACTTCATTCAGATATACAACATAATAACTGAAATAAATAACATTTATGAGAACTAAAAAACACATCATCCTGACGTTATTGTCACTCATCCTGGTAAGTCAAAACTGTCGGTCTCAGGAGCTTATCGCAAATGTCTATGGACGCAACTACCAACTACTGAATGGCAAATGGAATGCAATCATAGACCCTTATGACCAAGGCATCCGAATGGGTATGTTTAAGAATAAAAAGCCTGTGGGTAAAACTGATTTTTATGAATACTCATTTGAGGAAGGTTTAATTTTGAACGTTCCTTCCGACTGGAACTCTCAGATTCCCGAACTTAAATTTTATGAAGGAACAGTTTGGTATGCTCGCCATTTGGACATCAAGAAAAAGGAAAACGAAAGATTGTTATTATACTTCAATGCAGTCAGTTATCGTTGTAAAGTGTACCTAAACGGGAATGAAATAGGTCAGCACGAAGGAGGGTTCACTCCTTTTCAAATAGATATAACTGATAAAGTTAAAGAGAATGATAATTTTCTGGCTGTAGCAGTGAATAACACCCGAACCAAAGATGCAATACCCGCTTTCGACTGGTGGAATTATGGAGGAATTACAAGAGATGTCATGCTTGTAACAGTTCCTCAAAAGTATATTAAAGATTATTTTATCCAGTTGGATAAATTCAATTCTGATAAAATCAATGCGCATATTTCTTTGTCAGATAAAAAAGAGGGGCAGAAAATAATACTTGAAATACCGGAACTGAAAGTAAGAAAAGAATTAGTAACAGATCTTTCAGGTAGCGCACAACTCTCTTTCACAACCCGAAAGTTACAACGTTGGTCACCCGAATCTCCCAAACTATATACAGTCGTTATTTCATCCGATTCCGATAAAATAGAAGAAAAGATTGGATTTCGTAATATCTATGTGAAAGAAGAAGATGTTTATCTAAATGGCGCCCCCATCTTCATGCGAAGTATAAGCTTCCATGAAGAAATACCACAACGCAAAGGACGCGCTTTTTCAGAAAGCGATGCAATCATGCTATTATCGGAAGCAAAAGCATTAGGAGCTAACATGATTCGTTTAGCTCATTATCCCCAAAACGAATACATCGTAAGAAACGCTGAAAAAATGGGGTTTCTTTTATGGGAAGAAATTCCTATCTGGCAAGGAATAGACTTTGGTAATGAACAAACCAAAAATAAAGCCGGTACAATGATTAAGGAAATGATCATGCGTGATAAGAACCGATGTGCTCTTATATTTTGGGGAGTTGCCAACGAAACAGCCACTTCCGAACCTCGTAACCAATTCCTCAGATATTTAATTAATTGTTGCCATGAATTGGATACTACCAGACTCATTACTGCCGCATTTGATCTGGCAAGGTATAATCAAGAAACAAAAGCCTTCGAGATGAAAGATCCATTCATAAAAGAACTGGATGTGGTTGCAATCAATAAATATATGGGATGGTATCACAATTGGCCTGCCAAACCTGAGCAGGTAAAATGGAATATCGCATCTGGACAACCTCTCATTATATCAGAATTCGGAGGGGAAGCGTTGTATGGGAAAAAAGGCAAAGTTGATATCAAAAGTTCATGGAGTGAAGATTATCAGACGCAATTATATCTGGATAATTTAAAAATGTTCAGCCATATTCCTAATCTACGCGGAATATCTCCATGGATCTTATTTGATTTTCGCTCTCCTTTTCGCTTTCACCCCAATCAAGGAGGTGAATGGAATCGCAAAGGCTTAGTATCCGATCAAGGATACCGTAAAAAAGCTTGGTATATCATACGAGATTATTACAGTAGTTTTAATAAGAATTAGCGAACGTCTTATAAAATAATGGAACGAAATACATGAGGATGAATTATTTATCAAATATTAGTTTTGACACATCCATCCTCATGCCATAAATTAGTTCATCTTTACAAAGGATATTCCTCAAAAGCATACAAAATGGTAGATAAATAACGTTCACCTGTATCGGGTAATAATGCAACAATCATTTTCCCGGCATTTTCCGGTCGCTTCGCCAGTTCCGTAGCAGCATATACGGCTGCGCCTGAAGATATGCCTACCAACAAACCTTCCTGTTTGGCTAATTCACGACTCGTACGAATGGCATCGTCATTCTGCACCTGAATAATCTCATCTACGATAGAAGCCTTGTACGTTTTAGGAACAAACCCTGCACCAATTCCCTGAATCTTATGCGGCCCTGGTTTTCCTCCCGAGAGTACCGGAGAATCAGAAGGTTCTACTGCCACGATCTTTATACTCGGATCACGCATCTTCAGCGCTTCACCTACACCGCTAACTGTCCCGCCAGTACCTACTCCGGCCACAAAGATATCGACTTTCCCCTCGGTATCTCTCCATATTTCCAGACCAGTAGTTCGTAAATGCATGGCGGGGTTAGCAGGATTCTCAAATTGTTGCAAGATGACTGCCCCCGGAGTGACCGCTTTCAGTTCTTCAGCTTTGGCAATGGCTCCTTTCATACCATCTGCACCAGGAGTCAATACTAATTCCGCACCTAAAGCTTTCAGAAGATTACGCCGTTCGATACTCATGGTATCGGGCATCGTCAGAATCAGTTTATAGCCTTTAGCAGCTGAAACAAAAGCCAATCCCACACCGGTATTCCCGCTGGTCGGTTCAATGATAGTCGCTCCGGGATACAAAATTCCTTTCGTTTCTGCATCCTCAATCATAGCCAATGCTATGCGGTCCTTCACGCTTCCTGCGGGATTGAAAGATTCAATCTTTACAATCAGACGAGCTTTCAGGTCGTTACTTGTATTATAGTTACTAAGTTCCAATAACGGAGTGTTACCCACCAAATCCGTCAATTTTCTTGCTATCTTTTCCATATATATCTGTTTTAAATTTCTCTTGTTTTAATATATGACAAAGATAGTGCGGATTCTGTTCAGGGTAAATACCATATATGTGGTAAATTCATACCACATATATCTGACTTCCTGCCAGATATTATATTAAGAAATCAGCTCTCATAGGGCTGAATGTATCAATCAATACACCTGCTTCCAGACAAACACATCCATGAGGCTGGTCAGGTTCCACATAATAACCATCACCTGTAGAAAGAATTTCTTTCCGATCTCCAATGGTCAATTCAAACTTACCGCTTGCAACATAAGTAGCCTGGCTATGATAATGTTGGTGCATAGAACCGACGGCACCTTTCTCAAATTCCACTTTCACCATCATCAGTTGCCCGTCATACCCCATTATCTGGCGACGGATTCCCGGAGCCGGTTTCTCCCAATCCAATTCTTTCTCAAACTGAAAAGCATCACTGCGTGTTTTCATCTTCCAATCTATTCTTATTTATAACTATATTATTTGAATCTCTTCACATAATCTGCAATCAGATAACATGCCGGGCCGAGTACTTGCCCATGATCGAATCCTTGCATTTCGTACAAAGTCACTTTCTTGTTACCTATACTTTTCAAGACAGCTTCCAACAACGCATTTTCTTCATATCTTGCCGCCATCTCCAGATGCTTGTCCCCCGTAATCAACACGAGAGGAGCTGTTTCCTTACGAGCCTTATTTACCGGAGCATACTCATCAACCACCGGAATACCGTCAGGCAAACCGCGTTCCTTACGAATAGTGAAATGTGTCACCGTCTGACCACTCACCGGAAGATAAGCAGCTACACTATCGGCATCTGCTCCATATGCTGCCATGTACTTTTTATCCATTGCCAGAATCAACGAAAGATAGCCTCCCGCTGAATGACCGGAAACAAAAATGTGATCCTTACGACCACCATACTTCTCAATATTCTTGAAAACCCATGCCACAGCTTCAGCCGCATCTTCGATGTAAGCCGGATTCTTTGCTTTCGGACTCAAACGGTAATTCACCGCCACTACTGCAAACCCTTGTTCTCTCAATTCTTTGGGAATAAATTTATTTCCACCTTCCATACCACCACCGTGAAACCAGACGATAGTTGAGAAATCCTTCTTGTTTTCAGGATAATAAATATCCAGTTTACAACGTTCCAGACGATAGGTATCCGTTTCGGAGCCAGAGACATAAGATATATCTTTGTTTGTGCGATAAGCATTTTGTGCTTGAGCAATGCAAGCACAAAGCAAAAAGAGAAGAAGGCAAATCTTTTTCATGGTTTCATTTATTTTATATTCATCTATTAGTACTATTCTTAAAAATTACTTTAGAGTTAATAATGTCATGTTCATCAATATATAATTCAGGATTCTCACCTGAGCTTTCCACCAAAGCTTCGATTGTGATACACTCATCCGGCAGCCACTGTTTAAAATGTAGCATATTATCTCTCAGTTCTACCATGTTATTTTCCGTGGCTGATAATTGAATCATCTTTTTTATATTTCTCGTATATAATGGAAGGCCACCCCCTTTAACTACTAAAGAAGATTGGGCACCTTCCCCAATAATATTCTTATTTCCCGTATTCTCTAACGTATAACATATTCTCCAAAGATTTTCAACCAGTATCGTATCTTCATACTGTACAAAGACAGTAATCCCCGGTATTTTAGGTTTTTGCGTCAGCAATGTACTCTCTGTACAGCAAACCGTCACTCTGACTTTTTCTTTCGAGAAATATGAAAGCAAAGTAACCACTCCCGCTAGAATTGTGACTGTTGTAACTACAATTTCTATCATATGTCTGTGTCTTTTTTTCATAATTACTATTCTTTAGTCAGTTCCCTCAATCGCCATGCACAATCTTTGAATTGCTTATCAATATACGTTAGCCGCTCTTCCAATTCATCAATTTTTCGTAAAGCATCTTTTACATCAATCTCCTTTCTTTCAATCTTATCCTCCACATATTTAATTACTTTCAAGTCATATTTGTTATGCCGTATCTCATCCTGCGTAGCAACATAGACCGGACAACCGTTTTTTTCTCCCCCCACCTCTTCTCCGATAAGAAACTTCTTATATATATTCGGAAGTTGTTCCAATACTTTATCAGAAAGTTTATAAAGACCTTTATTCGAAATATACCCCTTCCGTGCGTCAACGAATAAAGTTTGCGTCCTCATTCTTTCTTTTCTGAATACGAGAATTGCCGTAGAAATAGCCGTTCCATGAAATAGATTCGACGGCAATTCAATAACCGCCTCAAGTAGATTGTATTCAATAATCTGCTCTCGTATCTTGCTTTCAGTATTTCGGAACAGAACACCTACCGGCACTACTACAACAGCTTGTCCATCATTCCGCAAACTTGCCAAAATATGACTTATATATGCCCATGTAACTTGACTTTTAGGAGGAATACCATATTTAAAGCGTCTGTAAAAATCATCATAAGCTTCCTCAGATGCCCACTTATCTGCAAATGGAGGTACAGAAACAACAATATCAAACTTTTTCAACCCTCCATGATCCAATAATTTAGGACTACGAAGACTATCTCCCCAAAGAAAAGTCGCACCCTTGAAGCCATTCAGCATCAGATTCATTTTTGTCAATGCATACAAATTCCAATTCACTTCCTGCCCATAGATATCAGTACCCCTGATCCCCATTTTTTTACCGACCTCAATCAACAGAGTACCACTACCAGAAGCCGGATCGCACAAACAAGCATTTTTTCTATTGCCATCTATTAGTTTCGTGATCAAACTAACTACCTCTGTAGGAGCAAGTACATTATTTATCTTTTTCCCCGCCTCTTCAGCAAAAATATATAATAACTGATTATATAAATCACCAACATCTATCAACTGCCCGATAGCATCAGTCAACCTGACTTCTTGAAAAAGTTGAAGGAGTCCACGCAATTTACTCGATCGCGTGTTTGCTTCTCCTAATATATTACTTTCAAAATCAATAGCTTTATTGATTTCATAACCTTCAGTTACGAACCCATTTGCCTGCTCCAATTCATAAAGAGCCATATTTATCAATCTACCAAGATCCGGTGAATCAAGCGCTTTACATAGATAATCAAAAGAACTACGCTCGGACACCAATAAGTGTAGAGTAAGTTTGTTATCGTCTTGTTGAAAAGAATCATTAGACTTATAATATTCACTTGCAGACTTCAGAAATAGCAAAGCCAATACATAATCCCTACACTGATTGGCAGAAAGCGTTCCACCCAAGATTTGGCGCGCTTTATTTGCAATATAATACGCTTTTTCTTTCATAGTACAATCATTTTAAAGAATCCATCAGCAACTGATCCTGCAAACTTTGTTTAAGTTCATTTATTTCACTACGAATACATTCACTTTCTCTTCTCAACTGATCCATTTCTACAACAAGCTTCTGTACTTCTATAGATGGTATATCAAGCTGTATTTCTCCTATTACCGATTGGGGAATCACTTGAATGCCCGTACCTACCGCTGCGCTCTTCAACATACCAAGAATAGACGGCGTATTTAAAAAACAACAAAGAAATTCCGGTAATACATCACTAGTAATGGGACGTATAATAATAAAGGATGAAGATGCTATAGTACTTCGTTCTGCCCCCTCATACAATATGCAATAATTAGAGCCTCCTTTAGCCGCAAATAGCAAATCACCTTTTTTCAACCAATGCTTATCATTAATTCCTGTATTTATTACCGTAGCTACTTGAGTATAATCAAGTCGACTCTCCGGATCAACATCCTTCACCTGCAAATATCTGACCTCACCCTGCGAATCAGTTTTCATATATATACCGGATTGCATCATGGTTATATCCTTTAAAGTTACTTTCTTATTCATTATTTCTTTTATAATACAGACTCTACTTAATATAATTAATTCAACTATTAAAATAACTATCTCCCGGTTATCAACATGCTCACAACGGATAGATACCACAAATATATAGCTTTTTTCATTATTTACAAGTAATATGAAG
>OHIN01001217.1_pt1 | contig 14013 bp, 12 predicted proteins | sample 1568261 | NCBI WGS metagenome assembly OHIN01 (sample SAMEA3879578, study PRJEB24766) | human gut metagenome | biome: human-associated habitat; feature: feces | place: USA | collected 1985/1987
GGAATCAGCCCTAATTTTCAGTTGACCTCAAAAGTTTAGCGGACAGTAATAATTATTAATCGCCCACCATTGCGTACAACTTTCGTAAAACATTCAAAGTGGGTTCCGATTACAATATTCTCATTATCAGTTCGGATGCACAAACGTGCATGGCAAGATATGTCGTATGCAGCACAAAATAAGATTTGCTGCACACGACCCTTGCCATTGCATGGAGCCGGTATTTCTCCAAAGTCGAAATACCCACGATGAAACCTACGGTTGGCAATCCCACACCACCCACTAAATTTTATCCCAGAAATGAAACAGAACTTTAATCAGGGCGGACGGCCTCACAAGATAAATCCGTCTGTCCACCGCTACGTCGTGAGATTCGACGCGGCGGAGAACACGGTATTCCTGTCCCTTTTCGATAAATCAGGAGCCGTCAACAAGGCAGCTTTCATAAAAAGTGTTCTACTCGGAAAACCTTTCAAGGTTTTTGTGGTCGATGAAAATACACGGATTTTCATTGATAAACTATCCTCTCTCAATTCCCACTACCGCACATTGGTGGTGGATTACGATACTCTTGTAAGGACATTACGGGAGAACTTCACTGAGAAGAAAGCCATGAGCGCATTATACCGATTGGAACAGGTTACCATTGACCTTGTGAAAACTAACCGCGAAATTGTCGCGATAGCGAACCGCTTTGATGCCTATTGGAGACGCGACAGCAATGATTAAACAATAATGTGTGTCATTACACTCATTAGTAGTTATTTGGTCATTCTAATCAAGTGTAATGACACACTCTTATTACTTTTTTATTCCATACTGCCGGAGCTTGTAATCAAGTGTTGAACGACCTATCCCTAACAGCCTTGCCGCTTGGGATTTATTCCCTTCTGCCTGTCGCAATGCGGCGATGATTTTGGATTTCTCCCTTTCCGGCTCCTGCAATCGCAGACTTGTGTCAGGTTCAGGCGCCGACTGGCTGAAATTCAGATCGGATGCGGTTATGACATCATCTGATGTGTGGAAAGCGGCGAAAAGGATTACATCTTTCAGCTCCCTCACGTTGCCGGGCCACTGATGAAGTTTGAGGGCTTTTGTTGCAGAAACATCGAGCCGTTTTCTATCATGTTCTGTTTTATGAGCATAGAGGGTCAGAAAGTAATCCGACAAGGATTCTATATCTTCGGTTACCTCTCTCAGCGGCGGTACGGAAATATCCACCTGACGGAGAATGTAAAAGAGGTTGGGACGGAATCTCTTTTCAGATACCATCTTCAGCAACTCCGGCTCTGCGGTGCATATCACCCGGACATCGGGATGCTCGTTTTCAAGGATGTGCAGCAGTACCGATTGTTTGTCAAACGTCAGCAACTGCACGTTTTTGATGATGATTGTTCCGCCATCGGCTTTCTTGAAATATCCTTCCATGCGGTTGTATATCTCACTGCGGAGCGTTGTCGGGTCATGCTGACCCACGAGTGCCGCGCCTCCCGCTTCGATGACCGTGCATGGTTTTTGGGCGCGGGAACTGTGGAGATAGATCTGTTTTGCAATCTGTTCCTTGCCTGTGCCACATTCTCCGAAAATTATGGCGTTGGCGTTAGTGGCGGCAATAGCCCTTATGGACTTTTCTATGTGCCTGAACGCCTCGCTTTGCCGTGGAATAAGGTCATCGGTAAGCGTCAGCACCACCTTTTCAGGTCTGGCATACTTGCCGACGGTTTCGATGAGTTGCTTGTCAATAGCCGGACGCTGTATCACATCCACGGCACCGCCATCGCGCATCACCGAGAGAAGATCCACGGCATTCAGGTTATCCACTATGGCAATCACGGGGAATTTGTAACCCTCGCGCTTTTGCCAGTTAACTAACTCTTGTGCTGTGCCGTGGGCGAATTTCATCGCCGTTACCACGACCGCGCCGGGCGGCAGTTTCGCCACCTCTTCTTTTGCAGCCTCCATTGTATCAACGGCTATCGGCTCGTATCCAACCCGCGTTAGCAGGCTCGACATAAGCCGACGGTCGGATTCGGAGGCATCTACAATAAGGATCTTGTTCATGTTTATAAATATTGCTTATCTACGACAAAGGCAGGTTTCCCTGCCTTTGCCTACATGAGTTTTTATGCCAATTACCTTCCTGTTGATATAAGATATTCTGTCTTTTTTATTTCATAAGTGGAATATGCCTCAGAATATCGGTCTTTACTCTGTTGAAAAAGTGTCTGGGCTTCGAGCAAATCACTCATGGTGGAAATGCCCGCTTTGTAGTAGTTTTCATTAAGACGGAGATTCTCGGCTGCCTGTTCAATTGATTTTTTTGCAAGTATAGCCTGTTGGTAGGCATTGCATAGATCATTTTGAGATTTACGCATCCTGATTACCAACTGTTCCTGCCCGTCGTTGAGTTGCGTTATGGCATTTTCACAGGCAAGTTTCTGTTTTTTCATCGTATGCGGAGCTTTCCATGAAATAGGGATTGAAACCGTTACAAGACCCATGAGTGAATTTTGCGACGGGCCCATGAAATTCTGGAACATATATCCGCCACTTATGGACACAGTAGGCAAAAATTCTCCGAGCGTTATTTTCTTCTGCAAGCGTGCAGCCTCAACGCTTTTGTCAAGCAGTCTGTATTCTGTCGTAGCCAAAACCGCATCACCGTGATTGACAAAAAGAGATTCTGGCGATTCAAGAGGATGTTCCATGTCGATTGCCAGTTCCAAAGAATCCGTATCCAAACCCATACATTGCGCCAGAAGCATTTTCAGAACACCGATATTGTTTTCCGCATCAATATATGCGCTTCTATTATCATTAAGGCGAAGATTAACCTGTAATAAATCATTCGGCTTTGTAATGCCTGCTTTCACGGCATTGGCGACTTCGCGTTGTATAGTATCAAGAAGGCAACGGGCACTTTCAAGAGTATGCACTTTTTCCGTCAGAGCCACAATCTGCCAATAATATTGGTCAACGGTCAGTCTGACTTCATTGGCGGTCTGGATACGCTGTATTTCACGGATCTCAACTCCGAGTTTAGCCATCTTGTAGCCATTGAATATCCTTCCTCCGGCATATATGGGTAATGAAGCCATCGCATTCGCATACCACCCACCGTCAAGCATCTCCATTGATTGAGGCCCCATATCCATTTTTATCATGTAATCGCTGGCTTTCATTCCACCGCCTCCGACCGACAATGAAGGAAAGAAATTGGCAAGTGCCTCTTTCTTTCCCTGCATGGCAGACAAGGCATCGTTGTTTGCCATTTTTATACGGGCATTGTGAGCCAATGCCATGTCGCGACATTCGCCAAGATTATATCTCTTTTGTGCCGATGCCGTTACTGCCAGCACCAGTGATATTATTAAAAGTAATTTTTTCATTTCTGTCTATGTATTTTCCAATAAATTACCGGAAGGACGGTTACAACGAGTATCAGCGCGCCGATTCCTCCGAAAAGGATAGTGATTCCGACGGGCTTCCACATGGCTGAGCCGGAGATTATCATCGGCACAACACCAACCGCAGTAGTTACCGTTGTAAGGAAAATCGGCACCATTCTCCGCTTGCCGGCTTCCAATGCCGCCTCGCGTGGAGTCTTGCCATTTTTCAATCCATCTTCAGCGTGTTCAAATATCAGGATTTCATTGCGCATGATAAGCCCCATTAGAGTAATAAAGCCGAATATTGTTGTCAATCCCATTGTTGTCTGGGTTGAGAACAGACCGAACATGGCACCCGGCACAAATAAAAGTACGGCAAACATACATACCAGAGTCAGCGCGTAACTCTTGAAATTGAACAGCAAAAAGAAGAAGATAATAATCATGGCTATACCAAGCCCGGCACCGAGCTGTGGCAGGCTTTCATTATCATTTTCAATCTCTCCGCCGATTTCGGTAGTCACATCTTGCGGCAGACGTATGTTCTCACTGACATATTTTTGCAAATCAGGCACGATTTCTTCTGCCATCATTGTGCGTGGCAGTTCAGCCGTTACTGTCAGGCATCTCACACCATTACGGTGGACTATTTTCGATTCGCTCCATTTTGGGGAAACCTGAGCAATTTGCCTTAAAGGTACTGTCTTCGCCGAGGTCATCGGCTGGACAGGCAAATTGTCGAATTTGTCAAAATCGGCATTGCCCCAGCTTTTGTCCTTGAGAACCACCGGCAATCCATAATCGTCCTCCCAAATTGTGGTCACAAAACGGTCATTTGTATGCGACATAAGTTGCAGCGACGTGGTCTGACGGTTCAACCCCAGACGGGATGCTGCTTTTTCATCAAGCGTTACCTCCACAACCGGTTCAGGCTGCTCAAAGTCGGTGCGCACCCAAAGTAAATCAGGGTTCTGACGCATATACTGCATCAGATGGTCTGCGGCATAGTGCAGGGAATCAGGATTATCACCGTAAAAACGGAATTCCAATGCTTGAAACACTTGCGAATCAAGCTGTTTGAACTTAACAAAAGCATTTGGGAAAGCCTCCGACAGTTTTTCAGTGTATTCATCCACAAGTTCAACTGTTGCATCATTGGATATAGTGTTTACAATAAACTGCGCGAAATTCTTTCCACCCTGTTTCGGAGTATAGGAGGCTTGAAAACGAGGGGAAGCACACCCTTTGAACGATGTTATTGCCTTAACCCTCTCATCTTTGCTCAATACATTATAAACGGAATCAGTCACAGCCACTGTTTCCGCCAGCCCGGTTCCTTTAGGCAGATATATTTCGACCGCAAACTGGTCCCGTTCCGAACAAGACATCATTCTCTTCTTTATTCCTCCGGCGAAGAAAAGCGTCGACAGCATCAGGGCGGCTGCAATTCCGAGCGTCAGCCACGCATGGGCGAATACCCATTCAAGAAGTCTGTCATATGCCTGCTGAACATAGTCTGTGATTGTTTTCTTTCCCTCCTTGCGGTTCTTTTTCTTAATTAGAATAACCGCGAGAATAGGCACGACAACCATAGCGACAAAGAGTGAGGTCATCAGGTTTATTGCTATAGTAATCGGGAAGTCATGCAAAAAATCTCCTTTCTGGCCGGTGCAGGTAATCAGAAGCGGGAAGAAAATAGCGCTGATGCAGGCTGTGGCCAGAAGCATGGCAAGAAAATACTCCGACACGCTTTTACAGGCTGCGTGCCAACGGCTGTAACCTTTATTGAGATATTCAAGATAACCGTCAATTACAATGACCGAGTCGTCCACCACCATGCCAAGCACTACAATCATCGCGGCAAGCGTTATGGTATTCAACGGTATGCCCACAAGATACATGATGCCCAATGATATGAATGTAGTCACCGGAATGGCTGTGGAGGCTACAAGTGCAGAGCTTATCGGAAACAGAATCATCATCATCAGAATGATTACAGCCATTGATATGAACAGGTCGCGGAGAAAAGAATTGACACTGGCGTTTACAACTCCGGCCTGATCGCTTATGCAGTCAATAACCACATCTTCCGGCAATGATGTCGCCTTTATTTCAGCAAGCATCTTTTCAACATCTTTGCCATATTGCACGATATTGTTTCCCGCAAGCATCTCCATCGAGATTATGACACAGCGGTTGCCATTGTATTCTATATAGCCCCCGGTCAGGTCATATCTACGGGTCACAGATGCGATATCCCTTATTCTGACCACATGATTGCCGCCATCGCTGTATATTATCTGATCCGCTATTTCATCTTCGCCTTTTAATGATGGGCTTACATGGATAGGGGTATCGTTGCTCCAACCTCCAAGACTGCCGCTGACAGTCGTAATTCCCTGTCCTGACAACACATCTATAATTACCTGCGGGCTAATCCCGTATTCTGAAAGGCGGTTGTAATCCACGTTTATCACAATCTGTTCTTTTAGATTGCCCAAAACCCGCACGTTGGAGACCGACGGTAGTTGTCTTAACCTGTCGCCGATAAGTTCACAGTATTTGTCAAGCTCCCGATAGCTCCGGCTGTCGCTTTCCACCGCGACCAGCAATGCCGAAGTGTCTCCGAACTCATCATTTACAACCACATCCACCACTCCTTTGGGCAATGAGGATTTGAAACTGTTGAGTCCGTGCTTTATCTTGCTCCACACCTCATCCTTATTGGATACATCGTCATTCAGTTCAACCATTACGCTGCAAAGCCCGTTCTGGCTGGTGCTGACGGTCTTAGCCCTGTTGACCTCCTTGAATGTGAACAAATATCTTTCAAGAGGCTTTACCAATTGTTCCTCCACTTCCTCGCTTGTAGCACCGGGATATATCCCTACAACAACCCCTGTCCGCAGAGTAAAATCGGGAAATTCCGCTTTGGGCATTTTGTCCAGCCCATAAATACCCAGAATTGCCATAAGACCGACAATCAGGAGTGTGATGCGATAGTTGTGCATCAGCCATGCCACCCATCTGCTGTTCTTTTCTTTCTTCATAATGTGATGACTTTGCTTCCCTCGCTTAGTTTTTGCATACCGCGGACTATCAAGGAGTCATTCTCGTTGATGCCGGATATTATTTCTATTCTCGAACCGTGCGTCCTCCCGGTATTGACATCGAATCTTTTGGCAACGCCATCCTTTTTTATCCAGACATACAATGTCTCACCGGCACCTTTCATAATTGCTGTCACCGGCACTGTCAAGACATTCGGACAATTATTCTGGAATATCACTTCGCATAACATTCCGGGCAAAATTTCATGAGAGGGATTGTCAACCTCAATGCTGACGCTGTAAGTGTGTGTCATTAAATCACTTTGCACGTTCTTAGCTATCCGACCGCCAAGAAATTTTCTTTTGCCGAGTGCATCTACGGTTATTGTTGACGGGGTGTCAGACTTAATGTCGCCTATTTCTTTTTCAGGAACGGAAACATTTACTTTTACCGTGTTTATATCCACTATCGTGACAATAGGCTGACCCGGCATTACAGTTTCTCCAGCCTGAACCATCTTTTGCCCGATCGTGCCGTTCACGGGCGAATAAAGCCGGCAATCGTTAAGGTTTTTATTTGCGATGTCATACGCTGCCTGGGCCTGTGCAAGTTTGCTTTGCGCCTCTACCCATTGTATTTCAGGCAGACTGTTTGTGTCGTGCAAAAACTTCATGCGGTCGTAGGCATCACGGGCTTGCGCCAATACTGCTTCAGCCGACTTGAGAGCTTTCCGCATCGTTGATGGATCAATTTCTGCCAGAAGCTGACCCTTGCGGACTTCCTGCCCTTCATTTACCGTCACCTTCAATATGGTTCCGGCTGTCGGAAAACTTACTGCCGAGGTACTGGCAGCTTCGGCCTGTCCGACAAATGTCGTTGTCAAACAGGCGTTATCCTTAGCTAAAATCTCAGTTGAGACTTTTATTGAAGGTGCATCTTTCTTTTCTGTCTTATTGCTGCAAGAACCAAGCAATACTGCCGGTATGAGCCATAAAATAAAGTTTGAACATCTCATGTCATTATTGTTTTTGGGCGCAAAATTCTCTATTTTCCATTATTCATTAGTGTCCTGAATTGACAAAATAGTAATCCAATTAGGTATATATGGCAAAAAAGGACACTCCAAAGGCGGTTAAAGACACTAAAAAACGCTAAATTTGCAACCTGTAAAACCCGCATTATATGGACAACAAGGACAAAATACACTATTCCGACGGGGATATAGCCCTGCTTACCGACATCAATGATCTGTCGGAATTTAACGGTATAAAGTCTGATTCATATCTGTTCCTTGCCTGTCGCAAAGGCAGATTACAGATAGATATAAACGGCAACCCCCATACCATAAAGGAAGGTGAGAGGCTTACGGTGTTGCCCCAGAATTTCATTGACAACATTCTTGTGAGCGTGGATGCTGACATCGTGATGTTGCGGCTGTCTGGCCGAATCGTGTCTGATCTCATGCGTGAGCATATTGACAAATGGAACCGCATGATATATATATGCAAGGCTTACCGTATGTCAACGGTAAAGAATCTGGAGGATCAGATGCAATTCTATTACCGTCTTATCCTGTCTAAAACAATGAATCCCTCGCAGGGTTATCATAAAGAGATAGTGCGGTCAATAATAAAAGCCATTTTGCTTGAAATGCTGTCAAATATGGAATCGGATCAGTGTCAGTCTGTGGAGGGCGAAAGCAAGATACAATTCCAGTTCAACCGTTTCCTTCAGATGTTGTCGAACGAAGACATAAAGCATCGGCTTATCGACTTTTATGCTGACAAATTATGCCTGTCTGCCAAATATCTGTCTGTCATATGCACGAAAGTCAGTGGAAAGTCTGCAAGGCAGTGGATTGATGAATATACAGTCGAGGACATACGGTACCATCTGTTCAACACGGATTATTCAATAAAGGAGATAGCATACCGTTTAGGCTTTGAGAACCTTTCTTTCTTTGGCAAATATGTCAAACGGCATTTTGGAAAATCTCCATCGGAACTGCGGACTGCAAGAAACAAAAATAAATGATTAAAAATATCAAAGCTATATTTTTCGATATCGACGGGACTTTGGTTCCGTTTGGTACGCATAAGATACTCGAATAGTTTATATTGAAATTTTTAATTCTGGCAACATATAAAAGGGCAGCGACTGAGTTTTCTTCAATCACTGCTTTTTGTTCATAATTTAATAGATTATTTATTTCCGAGGTTGAGGGTGTCGCGTATGGCATTCATATCCCGGAGGATAGAGGAGTCGAGGACGCGGGCGTAACGCTCGGTCATTTTGACGCTGGCGTGACCGAGCATCTTCGATACGTTTTTGAGGCTCACTCCTTGCGAGAGGCAGAGAGTGGCGTAAGTATGGCGGGCGGTGTGCATGGTCAGGTGCTTGTTGATTTTGCAGATGGTAGCAATCTCTTTCAGATACCGGTTCATCACCTGATTGCAGGGTATCGGAAGCAGAACACCTTTCTTGGCCGCTTTCTTGTCGCCCTGATATTTCTCAATGATGGCGAGAGGGACATCAAGCAGTGGAATGTTGCTCATCTGCTTTGTTTTCTGCCGGGGTTTGCGTATCCATTTGTTGCCGTCATTATCAGTTATGATATGGTCTTCTGTCAGTTGAGATACATCAGTAAAGGCAAGTCCCGTGAATGCCGACATCAGAAACATATCCTTGATTACTTCAAGGCGTTTACTTCCGGGATTACAGTTATATATACGGTCAACTTCTTCCAAAGTGAGAAACTCCGGTTCTGTCGGTTCCTCCCGGAATTTTATTCCGGCAAACGGATCTTTCTGAATCCAGTCGTTGGCAAGGCAACGGTTGGTTATCTTTTTCAGAGCCTTCATGTAGCGGATGAGAGTGTTCTGGCATAGGTCTTTCTCTGTCTTGAGATAAACCTCGTAAGCGCGGATTACTTCGCCCGTGAAATCAGACAGCGGGAGGTCATCAACACCATATTTGTGCTTGATGAGTTCGCCGAGGTAACGTTTCATAGTCTCATAGCGTCTCCACGTTATCTCCACAAAGTCCTTGCCGATAAGTTGCTTTGCCTCGTCGTTATGTTCCTGTATGACTTGTAGGATTGTGCGCTCCTGTTTACGCACCTGTCCGACGCCATAGAATCGCTGCTGAACAATCAGAGGATTGATTTCAGCCCCCGTCTGCTGGAGTTCTGTAACAATCTGATGGATACGGATGCGTGCATCCTCAATGAAGCGGTTAAGGTCAACAGCTGCTGTGCTCGTGCCTTTGGCGCGTTCTTTCGACTGGTCCCACAGGTTTGGGAGGATACTTTTGCGGATATTATTCTCCACACGCTGACCGTCAACGGTGATTCGCATAGCGACTGACGCCTCGCCGTTCTTAAGCAGTTTTGCCTTTTTCAAGAAAAAGGACACACGGAAATTGGTTTTACTTCTCATTACCAAAATCTTCTGTTTTGAGGTTGATGACGCGGTGGAGTAATTCGGGCATATTTATTTGCTGATAAACAATTGAAACATAACATCTAAACGCTATTCTAGTGGAGATGGTTCGGTAAGAAGATTCGCTCCACCGATTGCTCCACCAGCGTTTCAATCGTGCTATCCTATAAATATGTTGAAGAACTCCAGCCATGTCAATGTTCTTGTTAATTATCTCTTCACAGAGAGAACTAAATGAGAAGTAGGCAAGTTGCATGATAACAGCGAAATAGCATCCTCCAATTCCTGCATTGTGCCACTCTATCCACCCGGTTCGCGATTGCTCACCCGATGGGTTGGTGGAGAATGAATGATTTACACAGCCCTATAAACGCACAAAACACCGAATATCTCTGATATTCAGTGTTTTGTATCGCCTTTCGGCTTTAGGTTGTGGTGCCAACGGCAATATAAATGTTAAATTATTATCAATCGGATTAAATTCAATTATATACTAATACACTGATATTAAGCCGAATTAAACAATTTTCAATTTAGGCGGATAGCGGCTGTTTTAGAAATTATAGTGACTATTGTAGTGACTATTCAGGAAAAGTCACTAACTTTGCAGTGTCCGATTCATAAGGGAATCGAACCTTGGATTCTATGGCAAAATCTCTTTCCCGGTTCTTCATCCGCAAGCAGGACGAGAAGAACGAAATCGCAACTCTTTTCTTTAGGGTGCAGAACAAGAAACACAAAGTTGATACGCTCTTTTCCTCTCAGATACGTGTGAATGTTGCGGAGTGGAAAGAGGCTTTGTCGTGTCCTGAAAAATGGATGCGACATCAAAGGGCGAACTTCAATCTACACGACTCTCTCAATAGGATTGAACTGGTAGTGAAGTCGGAAGTCGAGGGCATGTCTTTCGATAAGTCACATGTTGAGGCCGAGATCCTCTCTATCGCCAATCCGAAGAAAGCAGAAGCCATAATGAAAGCTAAGCGTGAAGAGGAGGAACGGCAACGCGAGGAAGAACGCATAAAGGAAGAGCAGGAACGTCTGATAAAGGAAGGCATCGATGCTGAACGCGCCAAAATATGGAACTTCATAGACCGATTTTGCAACGAAATCAAGAGCGGTGCCAGGCTTAATGGTCATGACAGATACGCGCCAGGCACTGTGAAGGCATGGAATAGCTTTCGGAAGCTGTATGACTTGTTTGACAGAAAGCATCGTTACACGTGGTATGATGTAGACCGTGCGTTCGTCACCAAATTCCTGAATTTTATGGAGAAGAAAGATTATATGGTGACTGCGCAGAATAAATATCTGGTCGATCTCCGCGCAATCATCAGCTATGCCTATGCCGACGGAATACACGACAATGACCGTGCCCTACAATATTTCGCCAAGAAGAAAATTGAAGAGAAAGATAAGGCTATCGAAATCTACCTTACCGATGCGGAACTTCAGGCATTGTATGAAATGCCACTGTCCGGCAAGCAGGAAGAGGTGCGCGATATATTTCTTGTCGGGTGCTACACCTGTCAACGCGTGAGCGATTACAACGACATTGACAAGGATTGTTTCACCACTACAGCCAAAGGAACACCGGTAATACGCCTCATTCAGAAGAAAACCCGCAACGAGGTAAAGATTCCTATAATGAATCCCAACCTAAAGGCTATATGCGAAAAATACAACTACAATCTCCCTTATGTTGTTGACGTGATACTCAACCGCTACATAAAGGAGATTCTGAAGGAGTTGTCCGATAAAGTGCCCGACTTAGCCAAGATGGTAGTAACCAAACTTACTCAAAAGCAGAAGAAACTGGTGGAGGACGGCAAGCTCGTCGTCCGCAGCCTGTAAAAGAAAGGGGAGGGAGACCATGTTCCATCTGTTCCGCAAGGACATTGAAAAGCACTGCGCCTACTGCAAGAGCGGATCTGTCATCAACGAAGGGCAGGTCATCTGCTCCCGCCGCGGCGTGGTCGACTCTGCTGACCACTGCCGTCACTTTTGCTACGATCCGCTCAAACGTGTGCCGCCGCGTCCGGCCACGCTGAACGACAAGTACACGTCCGAGGATTTTTCCCTGTAAGGCCGGGCAGCGCCCCGAACAATAAAGAAAGAAGAGGCAGAAGCCATGAACATTACTCAGGTCTACGCAGTCTATTTCAGCGCCACCGGCAACACCAGAAAGGTGACCACCACGCTTGCAAATGCCCTTGCCGTCAGCTTCGACGTGCCGCTCGAGGTGCGCGATTTCACGCTGCCCGCCGCGCGCGAGGAAGCGTATGAGTTTGCCGCGGGCGACCTTGTCGTATTCGGTATGCCAACCTACGCGGGCAAGCTTCCAAATAAGCTGCTCGACTTTGTGAAGTCCGGCTTTCACGGAAACGGCGCGCTGGCTGTACCGGTCGTGACGTTCGGCAACCGCAGCTTTGATAATTCCCTTGCCGAGCTCTGCGCCTGCCTCGAAGGGGACGGCTTCCACACCATCGGCGCGGGCGCCTTTGCCTGCCGCCACGCCTTTACCGACGCGCTTGCCAACGGCAGACCCGATTCCGACGATATGGCGGAGCTTGCAAAGCTCGGCTCCGCGGTCGTGGGCCGCATCGTGCGGATGACCGAGTATCCCGCGCCCGTCACAGTCGACGGCGACGCCGACGCGCCATATTACCGCCCGCTGGGCCTCGATGGCGAACCGAAGGTGTTTCTGAAGGCGAAGCCCAAGACCGACCTCGACAAGTGTATCCACTGCGGTGTGTGCGCCTCCCTCTGCCCGATGGGCTCGATCAATCCCGATGATGTCACCGAGGTCGTGGGCGTGTGCATCAAATGCCACTCCTGCGTGCGCAACTGCCCGATGGGTGCGAAGTATTTCGACGATCCCGCGTTCCTCTCGCACCGCGCGATGCTCGAACGCGACTACACGCGCAGAGCGGAGGACAAGATCTTCACGGCGTAAGAAAGTACATAAAAAGGCTCTGTTTGGGAATCCCAAGCAGAGCTTTTTTCATTCCTGAATGACGGAACGTTGCTGCCTTACAAACAAAATTTGGGAAGGGCGGGAAGCGGGGACAGCCACGCACGCATACGCTATGGAGAAAGCACCAATTTTGGGAGGGATCTTATGAAACCGGTGTACTTTTTCCTCGGCGCAAACAGCGAAGAGGGCTTTTTCTCGCTCTATGACCAGCTTTTGGGCGGTCGGCTCGACGATCTGATGATTCTGAAATCCACCAAGAATGGCGTAGTAGGCGCGGAAGCCGTAGAAACTGCCACCAAAGATGCTTTCATCCAGAAACTTATACTGGCTAAAAAAGTCCAGAGGGCTGTTTGTGATGGGTGTGCCTGTTAGAATCAGGTTATAGCTGCTGATCTTACCGAGCCGGTGCAGTGCCTTCGAGCACTTTGCCTGCGGATTCTTGATTTTGCTGCTTTCGTCACACACGATCATGTCCGGGTGCCAGCGAGTGAGTTCCGCCTCCAGCCTCCAGCAGCTTTCGTAGTTGACTACGATGATCTGAAGGCCATTGCCGATCATGTATCGGATGGTATCGGCCTTTTTCGCGCTGGTTCCGTCGAGCACAGCCAGTTGATAAGGGAAATCCGCGAATTTTTCAAACTCTTGCTCCCAGACGTCCACGATAGATTTCGGGCAGACGACCAACATCTGCGTGATTTTGTGCTTGTGGTGGAGTGTGCCCGCCAGCGCAATTGTGGTGATCGTCTTGCCGGTGCCCATGTCCATGAGAAAGGCACAGCCTTTACTTGTCATCGGAATCACCGCCTTCCATCTGCTCTATGGCAAGCGCCATGTGAAGCTGTCGGTGCTGCCTGTCAGGCATGATCAGCAAATTCTCCGGACTGTTGTCGGAGGCATCGCCGTTCATGTGATGGACTACTTCGCCGTGCTCCAGCGGTCTGCCGATGTATGCCTCCGCTGCGGCACGCGCCTTCTTTGAGTTGGCTTTGCCGCGATCGGCGATATGGCAGTAAGGATTACGCTGGCGATTGAGATCCGTGAGATGAGCTGCCTTATGGCCACGGGCAAGTTTGGCGAAATCCACATTCTCGCTCATCCATTTATTCCGGTGCTCCACAGAGCAGAAATTCTTTCTGCTTGGCTTTTTCCGCTCGAT
>OHIN01001229.1_pt1 | contig 13935 bp, 9 predicted proteins | sample 1568261 | NCBI WGS metagenome assembly OHIN01 (sample SAMEA3879578, study PRJEB24766) | human gut metagenome | biome: human-associated habitat; feature: feces | place: USA | collected 1985/1987
TTGAAATTACCTGTTGTCTCGCATCCTTGGGCGTCTTTTGTCCCTTGCTTTCAGTCACATACCTCGGTATGCTCCTCTCAGCAAATAACAAAATCCGCTCCAAGCCTGCGACCCCTACGACTCCGAAATTTTAAGGAACAGAGTCTAAATTTCGGGTGAAAGCGAGCTGAGATTGTCGGCATTGCTCAGCACTTTCGAGCCGCTCATATCGTACACGTTATATTTTCTGACCCCTTCGTTTGAGATTTCTGTAACGGCGCTCGCATTGGTGATGTCGATCAGATCGTATGCGAGCGATCCGAGACCTATCTCCGCCGCGTAATCCACCGTGTGCGTGCCATGACGGCTGTTGATGCGCTGGATCAGCGGCGCACTGTTGTCGCCCGTCGTCGACGTATGGTCAAACACAAGGTCGAGACAAGCCTTGTCGAGCGCAACGGGATCCAGAGAGGCGAGTATGCCGATATCTTTCATCTGCGGTGCGGCCGGCCGGCCGTTGCAATCGCAATCCACAGAAAGATTGTTCATAACATTTATATAAACTATACCCTTCTTCCCTTTGAAATAATTATGGACCGACTGGGCCGCGCCGGCCATCGATTCCAGAAAAGCGTCCTGACCGTGAGGCTGCTCGAAAACATAGCGAGGTTCGGAATAGGCGCCGGCCGTATGGATGCGCGTTTTGCCGTCGGGCGTGGCTATGCCGATGCTCTGGTTTTTCAGCACTCCGCCGAAACCGCCCATGGCATGACCCTTGAAGTGGGCGAGATTTATCATGAAGTCATAATTGGCAAGATGACTTCCGACAAGATTTTCCGAAAACCATTTGGAGTCCTGCATCGGGAGTTTCATGTCGCCATCTTCGTCCATGATGTCGACAGTAGCAATTTTCCCATATCCCCTCTGCTCGATTGCGCGGCGATGGGCGGCAGTGTTGGAACGATTGCCGCCGTAAGCCGTGTTGCATTCCACAAGAGTGCCGTTCACCTTCTTCACGAGGTCGCCGATAAGCTCCGGACGCAACTGGTTGCTCTGGGCTGATTCGCCTGTACTGATTTTTACCGCCACTTTCCCCTCAGGATTCACGCCGAGCGCATTGAAAATGCTCACAAGCGACTCCGGTGTTATCTCCGATTGAAATAGGCCTTCGAAGCCTCCGGAACGGTCTGCGCCATGGCGCCCGTCACCGACAGGCATAGAGCCAATGCTGATAATGTATTGCGGATCATGTTATTTTGTATTGTTTTATGAAGTTGTCTGCAAAGTTGCAATTTTAAATTCAAACTTGTCTTATAAATATTACGGTCTTTTATACCAAAATTCCCGCTCCGGTCTTCCGCTTCTCAGTTTCCGGCACGTGTGCGATATGATTTCGGACTCATACCCATCACTTTTGAGAACTGACGCGAGAAATAATACGGATCCTCAAACCCGAGTTTCGAGCCGACTTGATTGATTTTCATATCCGTAGTATCCAGAAGTTCGCAAGCTTTTTTAACTTTCAGCAAAATGAAATAGCTCAGAGGGCTATATCCTATCTTTTGCCTGAACAGCGCCGACAGGCGAGATGCTGATAAATTCACCGACTCGCTAATATCCTTCAATGTAAGGTGCCGCTCGAGATTCTCTTCAAAAAAATGAATGGTCATATTGACAACATCTCCAGAATTCGAATTGCAAGCCGCATCGCGATATTGCTGAAGATAACGAAGCGATGCGAGATAATGCTGAAAGGTAGCCATCGCATAGCGCAGGCTCTCTATTGCATACGAGCTGTTGAGGGTATGAAAAATCTCCTCAAAGAGATTTATTCGGTTGTTTATCCGCGATTTCATGCCCGGCTTGACATCGTTGGGAGCATGGCAGTCGCCGGCATAAAACTGCGCCAGCACCCCACGGAAATGTATCCAATAGATAGTCCAGGGTTGAGCGTCGGACGCCCCGTATTCATGAGCCTCGCCTGGAGGGAGAATGAAATATTGGTCCTTGTTGACTTCAAATTTCCTGCCGCCGAGCGAATACCATCCTTTGCCGTCTATGCAATAGATAAAAACATATTCCCGAATCGCGCTCTCCCTTTTCCTGTAATGAAACCGGGCCTTAGGATAATATCCTATGTCGGTGATGAACACAGACGAGGCAACCGGATCATCTTCCATATTTCTTATCACTGTCTGCGGCAGAACGATATAGCGTTCTCCCTTGAATCCATCTTTTATCCTCATAACGAACAAAGATTTATATAATATGCAAAGATACTCATTTTGTGTAAGCCGAGATACAAAACATGAATCGGAAAACAGTAAGATTGTCCATCAAATTATTCAAAAATGCAATTTTTTGACAAAGCGGCTTTTGATAATTTTGCAGAAACAAGCTACCAATGGAAAAATTCAACAAAGTTTTCATTTATTTTATTTGTCTTGTCTCTGCCATGGGCGGTCTGCTTTTTGGCTACGACTGGGTCGTGATAGGAGGAGCCAAGCCATTTTATGAGGTTTTCTTCGCAATCGAGAATTCTCCGGCTCAGCAAGGACTGGCTATGAGCATTGCTTTGGCAGGATGTCTTGTCGGCGCGATGGTTTCAGGTAGTCTTGCCGACCGGCTCGGCCGCAAACCACTTTTGCTTCTGTCTGCCCTGATTTTTCTGATCTCGGCCTACGCTACAGGTGTTTTCAATGACTTCTATTATTTCCTTTCAGCTCGGTTCGGCGGCGGTATCGCTATCGGAATCGCTTCCGGACTTTCGCCGATGTATATAGCAGAAATCGCTCCCGGGAAGATTCGGGGGAAACTTGTCTCGCTCAACCAGCTCACTATTGTTCTTGGCATTCTTGGCGCTCAGATAGTGAATTATCTTATAGCGGAGCCTATGCCAGCGGGGACTCTGCTTCCCGCTCCCGATTCATGGAACGCGCTCCGGGGGTGGAGATGGATGTTCTGGAGCGCAGCTTTCCCCGCGGCCCTTTTCCTTCTTCTGGTTTTCTTTATCCCCGAAAGTCCCCGATGGCTTGTCATGAAGGGACGTGTTGGTCAAGCCCGGAAAATCCTCGCCGCAATCGGCGGAGAAAGATATGCGGAAGCGGAAATCCAATCCGTCTCCAAAGGAGCCGAAAAAAAGCGTGGTTCCCGCGGAGGGCTGAAATCACTTTTAAGCAAGCCCTATCGAGCTGTGCTGCTCCTCGGGATTGTCATCACTGTTTTCCAGCAATGGTGCGGCACTAACGTTATCTTCAACTATGCACAGGAAATATTTTCGAATGCAGGATATGACTTAGGCGAAATGCTCTTCAACATCGTACTTACGGGAATCACCAACGTGATATTCACTTTCGTCGCCATATACACGGTCGACCGCCTCGGCCGCAAAAAGCTGATGCTGATCGGAGCGGGAGGACTGGCCATAATCTACGGGATACTCGGAACATGCTATTATTCGGGCGTCACCGGATTTTTCATGATTCTGCTCGTCGTGGCCGCCATCGCATGCTATGCCATGACCCTCGGCCCTGTGACATGGGTGCTGATTGCGGAGATTTTTCCCAACCGCGTGCGCGCCATAGCTGTCGCGACCTGTACGTTCGCCCTTTGGGTCGGCTCTTTCACCCTGACCTATTCATTCCCTCTTCTCAACAACTCTTTGGGCAGTTTCGGCACATTCTGGCTGTATTCCGCCATATGCATGGCCGGACATATCTTCTTCGCGCTTCGTCTTCCCGAGACACGAGGCAAAAGCCTCGAAGAGATAGAAAAGACTTTGGTAAAGTCTGAAAACGAGGCAATAGAATCAACAATCGTATGATGAGACAATTTCACAAAGTGTCCGCACTCATAGCCTCGCTGGCTATTTCCTCAGGAATACTCTCCGCTCAATGCATCAGCCTTGACGGAGAGTGGACCGCCACGCTCGACTCCATCGGCTCTTATACAGTGAATTTACCGGGAACACTCGACATGGCAGGTGCCGGAATTCCTTCCACATTAAAACCGGCCATGGAGAAACCCCAGCTGTTGAGGCTGACCCGCAAGAGAAGCTACATCGGGCCATGCACATATTCGCGCATTATCGAAATCCCTGAAAAGATGGCCGGCAAACCCCTGCGCCTTTCAATGGAACGAGTGCTCTGGAAAAGCCGCGTCTGCATAGACGGCAAGCCGGTAAAGGGTGAAAACATCAGCCTCAACTCGCCTCACGTATTCGAGTTGCCGCCGTTGACCCGGGGCCCGCATCTGATTGAAATAACCATCGACAATCGCCTGCAGCGCGATATTTCTTTCAGCAATCTATGCCATTCATATACCGACGACACGCAGACTGTCTGGAACGGAGTCCTCGGCAATTTCACACTCTGCGCCATTCCTCAACTAGATCTGGGATCTCCGGAAATCTATCCGGATATAAAAGAGGGAAACATCGAGGTGCGGATCCCTGTCTCTAACCGTTCGGGCCGCGACAGGAAAACCGACATCACGCTGACCGTTACCGAAAAAAACGGTGGAAAGGTCGTTGCCCGAAAAAAGGCCAAATACAGCGCGCCGGCCGGAGATTCGGATTTCAGAACGGTTCTGGACATCGAGAATCCCAAGCTCTGGAGCGAGTTTTCGCCCGAACTATATAGACTGGAAGTAGAGGCCGATGGATCCGCCCGGACTGCTGATTTCGGTATGCGCGAAGTGAAATCGCAAGGAAAAAGCCTTTATGTCAACGGCAAAAAGACGTTCCTGCGCGGCACGCTCGATTGTTGCGTCTTCCCGCTTACCGGTGTCCCGCCTACCGACAAAGCCGGATGGCTCAAGGAGATGGAGACACTAAAGCAATGGGGATTCAACCATATACGGTTCCATTCGTGGTGCCCCCCGGAAGCCGCTTTCGAGCTTGCCGACAGTCTCGGAATATACCTTCAGACGGAATTGCCCGTGTGGTCGCTCAAGATTGGCGAAGATCCGAAGGTCAACGAATTCTTGCGCGATGAGTTCATAAACATGTCGGAAAACTATGGCAATCATCCGTCATGGATAATGTCGACATGCGGCAACGAGCTCCAGAAGGATTTTTCGGTTCTCAATAATCTTGTGAGCCAGATGAAGGAGACCGACCCGCGGCATCTCTATGCCGCCACATCTTTCACTTTCGAAAAGGGGCATGGAGGTCATGCAGAGCCTTTCGACGAATTTTTGATAACTCAATGGACCGACGACGGCTGGGTAAGAGGCCAGGGCGTTTTCGACAACGAACTTCCGGCTTTCGACAGAAATTACAACAATTCGATGGAATGCGTCTCCGTGCCTCTCGTTTCGCACGAAATCGGGCAATATGCCGTCTATCCCGACATCGCCGAGATTGAGAAATACACCGGCGTTCTCGACCCCCTTAATTTCAAGGCCATACGCAATGACCTGCAGAAGAAAGGACTTTTGGAGAAGGCCGACGATTATCTGAAGTCTACCGTTTCGTTCGCCGAGCTACTTTACAAAGAGGAGATCGAGAGGGCTTTGAAAACTCCAGGTTTCTCCGGATATCAGCTCCTCGGAATACAGGATTTCCCGGGTCAGGGAACCGCTCTCGTTGGACTTTTGAACGCTTTCTGGGATGCTAAGGCGAGTATGTCGGGAGAGCGTTTCCGCCGGTTCAACGCTCCGGTGGTGCCGCTTGCCTCTTTCCCTAAAGCCGTTTATTCTGCCGATGAGAATTTCATTGCCAAGGTGCTCGTTTCGAATTTCAGCGATGCCGGATTGTCGGGCCGAGATATCCGATGGACGCTGGCGGCTGAGAACGGGCACTCCGCTGCCGGAACAATTCAATCACCGCTGATTCCTCAGGGAGAAGTGGCCGAGGCGGCCTTGATAGAAATTCCGCTCGGCGGATTCGTCTCTCCGGCCAAACTGACTCTGAATCTGCGGCTGGAGGGAACGGATTATGAAAACGAATGGAATATCTGGGTCTATCCTCATGTCGGCGACACGGTTGCCGGAAATGTGACCGTCACCTCTGACCTTCGGGAAGCGAGGACCGCGCTCGATAATGGTCGAACCGTTCTCTATCTGCCCGAACAAGATAAGGTGATCGGCATTGAGAGCAAATTCCTCCCCGTTTTCTGGAGTCCGGTCCATTTCCCGAAACAGGCAGGCGGAATGGGCGTAATCGCCGATGCCGCCCATCCGTCGCTGAAAGGATTTCCCAACGATGGCCACAGCGACTGGCAATGGTGGCGACCTGTGAAGAACGCGAGAGTGATGCTCCTCGATTCAATTGTCGACGAGAATACCGGACAACATATAGAACCGATTGTCGGCGTGGTCGATAATTTCTATAAAAACCGGCGTCTCGGATATATTTTCGAAGCGAAATGCGGCAACGGCAGAATCTTCGTATCATCGATCAATCTTAATGCCGACGGACCCGAGATGCGTTCGCTCAGAAACGGAATCCTGAGATATCTCAATTCGGAAGAATTCAACCCTGCCAACGAAGTGACATTCGAGACAATCGAATCCATCACCGGTTCAGATACAATAAACGAAACTACAAACGCCACAAGCATATATCAATAGCACTCATGGTTACAGCATGGAAAGAGAAGGTCGTGATACCGACTTATGAAGTAGGAAAACCGGAAAAGAATCCCATATTCCTTGAAAAGAGGGTCTATCAAGGCTCAAGCGGGGTTGTATATCCCTATCCGGTAATAGAATCGATCTCCGATGAAAAAACCGACCGCGAATGGAACGCCGTGTTCATAGAGAATGAATACATCAAGGTGATGGTCCTTCCCGAACTCGGAGGACGAATCCAGATGGCATACGATAAGATAAAGAAGCGTCATTTTGTCTATTACAACCATGTGATCAAGCCTGCGCTCGTCGGTCTCGCCGGCCCATGGATCTCGGGAGGCATCGAATTCAACTGGCCTCAGCACCATCGTCCTTCGACATATATGCCTGTCGACTGCACCATTGAGGAGAATGCCGATGGATCGGTCACCGTTTGGGTCAGCGAGATGGAGCGTATGTCCCACCAGAAAGGGATGGCCGGTTTCACTCTCCGTCCGGGCTGCGCTTATCTTGAGATCAGGGGCGTGCTCTATAACCGCACCGACCTCCCGCAGACGTTCCTCTGGTGGGCGAACCCGGCTGTGGCGGTCAACGACCACTATCGGTCGGTTTTCCCGCCCGACATAAACGCCGTGTTCGATCATGGCAAGCGCGCGGTCTCCTCTTTCCCCATCGCCACGGGAACCTATTATAAGATGGACTATTCCGCCGGGGTCGATATCGCCAACTATAAGAATATCTTCGTGCCTACATCCTATATGGGCGTGAACTCTAAATATGATTTCGAGGGAGGTTATGAATTCGACACGCAGGCCGGAATGCTGCATGTCGCTTCGCATCATGTGTCGCCGGGAAAGAAGCAATGGACATGGGGAAATGGCGACTTCGGCCGCGCTTGGGACCGCTGCCTCACCGACGACGATGGCCCCTATATCGAGCTCATGGCGGGTGTCTATACTGAAAACCAGCCTGATTTCACTTGGCTGATGCCCTACGAAGAGAAGGAATTCACCCAGTATTTCCTCCCCTATCGTGAACTCGGAGTGGTGAAGAACGCCACGAAAGATCTTCTGATGAATATCGAGATGCAGGACAATGGCAATGCCTTTGTCAAAGTTTTTGCCACAAGTTCTCAGAGGGTATCTATTATCCTGAAAAACAAGGAGGGAGATCTCTATCTCAACGAGGAGGCAACTATCTCGCCCGAAAAGGTATGGGAGAAAGAGATTGATGTCAACGGCGCCTCTCTTGCAGACCTGACAATGTCATTTGTCAGGGATGGCCGAGTAGTGATGAGCTGGGAGGCAGAGCCGGATGAGATCCGTCCCATTCCTGATGCCGCCGAAGCGGCATTGCTTCCCGGTCAGATCAAGACCGTGGAACAGCTCTATCTCACCGGGCTCCATCTGGAGCAGTATCGCCACGCCACCTACTCGCCTGTGGACTATTATGAGGAGGGTCTTCGCCGCGATCCGGACGATGTCCGCTGCAACAATGCTCTCGGCCTATGGTATATCCGCAAGGGTAGATTCGATGTGGCTCGGAAATATCTCGAAAAGGCTGTGAAGATTCTTCAGAAACGCAACCCGAACCCCTACGATGGCGAGCCCATCTACAACCTCGGACTTGCCCTGAAATATCAGGAACTCTACGACGAGGCTTACAACCGTTTCTACAAAGCCACATGGAACGGCGCATGGCAGGGCCCCGGATATTTCGCCTGCTCACAGATAAGTTGCCGACGCGGCAATTACGAGGAGGGTCTTTATGAGGTGGACCGCTCGTTGCTTCGCAATTGGCATAATGCCAAAGCCCGTGCCCTCAAAGCCGCGATTCTCCTCAAAACCGGCAAGGAGGATGATGCCCGGAAATTATGCGTAGAGTCTCTGAAAATAGATCCTTTCAACTACGGCTGTCTCTTCCTGCTCGGTGAGACCGAAAAAATGAGGAAGCTGATGCATGGTAACGCTCATAATTACGATGAGCTGGCGCTCGATTTCTGCGATGCCGGCTTGTGGGATTGTGCATTTAGAGTATGGAACTTAGCCAAGGAGGTGAGTGCCATCACAGCCATGACACATTATTATCTCGGCAGAGCTTATCTTGAGAGCGGCGACCGCGAAAATGCCATCAAGGCTTTCAGGGAGGGTGCCACCGCGAGTCCCGATTTCGTTTTCCCGAATCGGCTTGAAGCTGTTCTTGCGCTCAGGGATGCATTGCGACTCAACCCCGACGATGCCCGCGCCAACCATTATCTCGGCAACCTCTTCTACGACAAGAGGCAATACGACCTTGCGCAGAAATACTGGGAGGAAGCGGCCGAACTCGATCCTGATTTCCCGACAACATGGAGAAACCTCGCTCTCGTATATTTCAACAAACGCAACGACCCGGAAAAGGCCGTTGAAGCTATGGAGAAAGCGTTTTCGCTCGACCGAGACGATGCCCGCGTGCTCATGGAACTCGACCAACTTTATAAAAAGTTGCAGCGCCCCCACGGGGAACGGCTGGAATTCCTCCGGAAATATCCCGACCTTATCAGCCGGCGCGATGACCTTGTCCTTGAAGAGATTACCCTCCTCAATCAATGCGGCCGATATCGGGAGGCCATGCGGAAACTCGATGCCCACAAGTTCCATCCCTGGGAGGGAGGCGAAGGGAAAGTACCCGCGCAATATCAGACAGCACGCGTGGAGCTTGCAAAACTCGCTATTGCCGAGGAGAAATATCAGGAAGCAATCTCTCTACTCAAGGAATGTCTGGAATATCCCCATCATCTTGGAGAAGGTAAACTCTATGGTGCTCAGGAGAATGATTTCTATTATCTCCTCGGCATCTGCCACAAAGCTGTGGACAATGAAGAAGAGGCTGAAAGATGTTTCCGTCAGGCCACGCTCGGCCCTACGGAACCGGCTGCCGCCATGTATTATAACGATGCCAAGCCCGACAAGATATTCTATGCCGGACTCGCCTACCGTGCCCTCGGCGAGGAGAACAAGGCCCGTTCATATTTCAACAGGCTCGTCGATTATGGCAAACAGCATCTCTATGATAACGTTGTCATGGACTACTTTGCCGTGAGTCTCCCCGACCTGCAAGTTTGGGACGGCAGTCTCGACGATATGAACCGCATCCACTGCCTCTACATGCTCGCTCTCGGCTACGCCGGCCTCGGCGACACCGCCCGCAGCGACCGCTACCTGCGCGAAGCCGAGCAAATGGGCCTCAACCACCAAGGCCTCCAATCCTTCAAAACCCTACAACGTATTTAGACCCCGTTCCCCAATATTTGTTAACGCTGGGGCGGTCAAGCGTCGTGCAGATGTGTTCGCGCAGTGAGGGAACAATGCAGTTGCATTGTGACCGAAACAAGCGGACGCAGATACATGGCGCTTGGCCGGGGCGATGGTAATTTATGCCACGGATAACTGTAACGAAAATATTTCAGTGTTGAATTCGGGAAGGAGCATAATTATACGAACCGCAACATAAACATTGCACACGCCACCATCGCAATCCCTTTTGCGGTGTGAAGAAACTGTTCGTAATTCCTGTTTAATCGTCTGAAGGATTCAAGCCACGCAAAGGTCCGTTCCACAACCCACCTGCCGTTGACCGGCTTGAATTCCGATGTTCCGTAATTCGATTTCACACATTCCAATTCCACATGCAATCCTTCCCTCAAGTTGTTCACCAAAGAGCCGCGATATCCGTTGTCAGCCTTCAATAACCGGATCGTCGGATATTTACAGACCGTTTCAATCACCAATCCCATCGCACCCTTGCGACACCATTCAGTTCCCGTGTCAGACGGTCAAAAAATCCGGTTGAGATCCACTTGCGGTAAAATTCATATACGGTACGCCATTCAGGAAAGTCATTGGGCAGGAGCTTCCATTGGCATCCGGTTTTTATTAAGAAAAACAAGGCATTAAGAATCTCAAATATGTCCGCCTTTGACTTTGTTTTGAATATTTCAGGAAATTTTTCAAAAATAAAGTCACGCTGACCAAACGTCAAATCCGTATTATATCCCAACAGGTTCAAATATGTTGCAAATGTTTAAAACAATATAACCGGATGTGGAAGTAATTTATTGTGCCGTAATTAATTAAAACTACCTGAACACCGCATCTCTCCAGCGCTTTTTGCCTTGTTCCTCAGTCACGTAGCTACGGCTACGCTCCTTCGTCACAAGACAAAAATCACTCAGAGATATGCGACCCCAGCGTTAACAAATATTGGGGAACGGGGTCTAAGTCAGAGGCCGTCGGGGAAGCTGGTAAAGAAGCGGCGTTCCTGCTTGGGGACGCCTCCCTCGGCTACGGCCTGGGCTTTGATGGCCTTGATGAGGAAAGCCATGTTCCGCCCAAGATTGCGCATGGTCTGGAGGCCTTCAAGGTCTTTCTCCACGTCAGCGGCCGTAAAGCCGTGCACCTCGTTCCAATAAGTGCTCGAAACTATCGGCATCGCGTTCATCGTGAAATACTTGTTGATCTCCTCCATAGCCGAAGTCGAGCCCGCACGACGCGAGGACAACACGGCCGCTCCCACCTTCATCGTCCTGTCGATTGTGGGCGAAGTGCTATAGAAGAGCCTGTCGAGGAATGCCAATGCCTGACCGTTGGAATGCGCCCAATAGACAGGCGAACCCATCACGATGCCGTCGCATTCGGCAAACTTCGGAGCCGTTTCATTCACAAGGTCGTTGAAGACGCACTTACCATGCTTACGGCAGTAGTTGCATCCGATGCAACCACGTATATCCTTATTCCCAACCTCGATACGTTCCGTTTCAACGCCGTTTTCGTTGAGTGCCTTTTCCAATTCCGTAAGAGCGCGTGCAGTGCAGCCGTTCACATGCGCGCTGCCATTGAATACCAAGACCTTCATACTTTTCTTTCTTTCAGGTTATACATTCGTATCATATTAACGCCTTAAAAGCAGCCTCTGTTTTTCTCCGCTCTACTATTCCACTGTCTGCTATTTTTCTACTCTCTTCCCGTCTCTTATTATTTTTGACAGGATCCCTGTGGTATCCGTTCTTGATTTTAAAACCCTGCCATTCTCTTAATCAAATAATCAGACCTGTTGCATGTCGACAAGATGGCTGTAAATGCCTGCGAGTTCTATCAGTTCAGAGTGAGTGCCCTGTTCGACTATGCGTCCGTCCTGAAGGACATATATCTTATCAGCGTTGACAATGGTGGAGAGTCTGTGGGCTATGACAATCGTAGTGCGGTTCTTCATCAATTTCTCAAGCGCATCCTTAACAAGTCTTTCGCTTTCCGTGTCAAGCGCGGAGGTGGCTTCGTCAAGAATAAGGATTGAGGGATTCTTGAGGATGGCTCGCGCTATGCTGATGCGTTGGCGTTGACCTCCCGACAGACGGCATCCACGATCTCCAATACGGGTCTGATACCCTTCTTCTGTGTGTGTGATGAAGTCGTGGGCGTTCGCTATCTTGGCTGCTTTTACAACGTCTTTCATGGTGGCATTGCGGTTACCAAATGCAATGTTGTTAAAAATTGTGTCGTTGAAGAGTATCGCCTCCTGATTCACATTCCCCATCAACGAGCGGAGATCCTTGACGCGTAGATTCTTGACATTTATGCCATCAATCAACACTTCGCCACGTTCGACATCCCAGAATCGCGGGATAAGGTCGACGAGTGTGGACTTTCCTGACCCCGACTGGCCGACAATAGCTACGGTTTTGCCCGGTTCTACGGTCAAATTTATATCGCGGAGCACATCGCGTTCGCCGTTATAGCTGAAGCTGACGTTGCGGAATGTTACCGAGCTCATGGACTTGCAGCCGGGAAGGTTATCTGGATGAGCGGGATCCTGAATAGTATTGCGGGCGTTGAGAATCATGTCGATGCGTTGCATAGCCGCCATACCTTTCTGAATGGTATAGCTCGTCTTTGACAACTCTTTCGAGGGATTGATGAGGCTATAGAAAATAACCATAAACAGTATGAACTCCGAGGCACTAATTGGCGATTGTCCTGAGAGAATGAGCGTGCCTCCGAACCAGAGAATTATGGCTACGGCTACTGTACCAAGAAATTCGCTCATAGGATGGGCAAGGGCATAACGGCGCCCCATGGAGTTATGGATGAGGTAAAGGTCTTCGGTTTCAGCTGAAAATTTAGATTCCATCTGTTTCTCAGCGTTGAACGCCTTGATGATACGCATCCCTCCGATAGTCTCCTCGATGTTAGATAAAATGGAGCCGAAACGTTGCTGTCCTTTCAGGTTCTGCTGTTTCAGTTTTTTACCAACAATACCCATGAGAGTACCGATCACAGGCAGAATAATGAATACGAATAGTGTCAGTTGCCAACTCATGGAGATCATTGTGGCAAGGTAAACTATTATGAGAACAGGATACTTGACTATACTGAAGATGCTCGAAATGAGAGAGTTTTGCACTTCTGTGACATCACCCGACATACGCGCCATAATGTCGCCTTTCTTCTCGTTGGTAAAAAAGCCGATAGGGAGATAGATGATGTGGTCGTACATTGCGTTTCGGATATCACGTGTGACACCGTTCTGGAGCGGAAGCGTGAACCAGTCGCTGGCATACGCCGAGAGCACCTTAAGCAGTGTCATAACCGCAAGCGCGCCGCATAACAACAAAAGAGTCAGAGAGTGTCCTTTCGTAGCTATCAGTTGCGATACGTACCAGTAGCAGTTATTGATGAGCTCATCTTTCAGACCGGCAGTTCCCCATTCCATGAACCGATATTCCCGGATGTTGATGCCGAAAAGCATTTCCAGAATCGGCATGATGAAGGCGAATGAGAATATGGTGAGGAATGCCGTCAGGAGATTGAATATCACGCTTACGATGATATTCTGTTTATATGGCGCCGCATAGCGTAGCAAGAATTTTACAAAATCTTTCATACATCAAGAGCGCATAAAACGCATTAAGCTGCAAAATTGATCAAAAACTTCGAATCTAACGCGTTTTTTATGTTTTATCATGTTTCATAACGAAGAAGTGAACTGCACCCCCAAAGTCTTGCGTCCGACTTTAGGGGGCAGTTCATTTTTTAATATAGCTGTAGAGTAATCCTGATTGTCCTATTTCTCAATGAGTTTAGGACATTCGCAAATGGATTATAGAGATTACTCATGATATACATGACACATAGAAGTTTTTGCTAATTATAGTTTTTCCCAGACAAGGTTATACGTGTGTTTTCCCCACGAGTCCTTTATCGAAAGTTTCCCCGGACATCCGTTGGCATCTATATCTTCGTATGTAAATAACGATGATGGTGAGGAAGAATTGGCACGTGTTGATGTAATCTTCTTCATGGGTTTGTTAGGCATCTTGCCCCAGAACCCGCACATGCCAAGTGCCCA
>OHIN01001230.1_pt1 | contig 13921 bp, 11 predicted proteins | sample 1568261 | NCBI WGS metagenome assembly OHIN01 (sample SAMEA3879578, study PRJEB24766) | human gut metagenome | biome: human-associated habitat; feature: feces | place: USA | collected 1985/1987
GCCGATGTTGGTTGCACCGATCAGCAGGACCTCAGGCTTATACTCGTTGACCATGTCGCACACGACCTTAGCGTATGCATCGGTGGTGTAGTCCTTCAGCAGGGGGCTGTTGTAGACATAGACCTTGTCGGCACCGTAGCCGCCCAGCTCCTTGGCGATGCCGTCCACGTTGTCGCCCAGCAGAATGCCGCACAGCTCAACGCCCAGTTCGTCAGCCAGCTTCCGGCCCTCGGAGATCAGTTCAAAAGTAGTGGGCATCATCTTGCCCTGACGCTGCTCGCAGAAAACCCAGACGTTTTTGAAGGCAGCGGTATCAGCACTATTAAAAGCCATTTTCTTATCTCCTTCCTTAGATGATATGCTTGGCGGCCAGAATGCCAGCCAGCTTGTCGGTGGTCTCCTTGCCGGCGCCCTCAAGCATCATGCCGGCGCCCTTCTGAGGAGGCGTAAAGGAGGTGAGAATGTTGGTGGGGGAGCCCTTCAGACCGATGGTAGTGGCATCGATCAGGGGGTGATCCTTCAGTGTCTCGTAGGTCATGGTGACCAGAGGCTTGCTGTAAGCCTCGAAGGCGCCGCCAACGGACAGATAACGGGGCTGATTCAGCTCCTTGATGCAGGTGATCATGCAGGGGGTCTTGACCTTCACGGTCATGTAGCCGTCCTCCAGCATACGCTTCACGGTCAGGGTGTTGCCATCCTTCTGGATGTCAGCCACATAGGTGACCTGAGGCAGGTTCAGCTTCTCAGCGATCTGAGGACCGACCTGAGCGGTATCACCATCGATTGCCTGACGGCCGCAGAACACAACGTCCTCGGGGCCGACACCGATCTTGTTGACGGCAGCAGCCAGGATCTGGCTGGTTGCGAAGGTATCGGAACCGCCGAACTCACGGCCGGAGACCAGAACAGCCTTATCTGCACCGCGGGCCAGCAGCTCACGCAGCATGCCTTCTGCCGGCGGGGGACCCATGGTAACAACAACGACTTCGCAGCCGGTAGCGTCCTTGAGCTTCAGAGCAGCCTCCAGAGCATTCAGGTCATCAGGGTTGGTGATGGTAGCCATCGAAGCACGATCCAGAGTGCCATCGGGCTTGACGGACACCTTGCCGGAGGTATCAGGAACCTGCTTTACACAAACAATTGCTTTCATTGTAACTCTTGCCTCCCTTACTTCAGCAGCGCGCCGGAAATGACCATCATCTGCACTTCGCTGGTGCCCTCGTAGATCTCAGTGATCTTGGCATCACGCATCATGCGCTCGATGGGATAGTCACGGGTGTAGCCGTAACCGCCGAACAGCTGCAGGCAGCGGCGGGTCACATCGCTTGCGGTGCGGGCTGCGATCAGCTTTGCCTGAGCAGCCTCAACGCTGTAACGGACCTTCTTGCCATCCATTGCTTCCTGCTTCTTCAGAGCAGCAGCGTAGACCAGATACTTTGCAGCCTCAACGCGTGCCTTCATCTCAGCCAGCTCGAACTGGGTGTTCTGGAATGCGGAAATGCTGCGGCCGAACTGCTTGCGCTCCTTGACGTAAGCAACGGTCTCTTCCAGAGCGCCCTCGGCGATGCCCAGAGCCTGAGATGCAATGCCGATACGGCCACCGTCCAGAGTAGCCATAGCCAGCTGGAAGCCGCGGCCACGCACACCCAGCATACGGTCAGCAGGGATGCGGCAGTCCTCGAAAATCAGCTCGCAGGTGGAAGAACCGCGGATGCCCATCTTGTCCTCAGCCTTACCGACGGAGAAGCCCGGGTCGGTGCGCTCCACGATAAAGGCGGAGCACTGCTTGGTGGGACGGCCCTTCTTGTCGGGCACGATATCGGTGACAGCAATAACGATAAAGACGTTTGCGTAGCCGGCGTTGGTGATGAAGATCTTGGAACCGTTCAGGATCCAATCACCGGTCTCGGGGTCCTGCTTTGCAAAGGTCTGCTGACCCTGTGCATCGGTGCCGGCACCCGGCTCAGTCAGGCCGAAAGCACCCAGCCACTCGCCGCTGCACAGCTTGGGCAGATACTTTGCCTTCTGCTCGGGAGTACCATTTTCATAAATAGGAGCAGCACACAGGCTGGTGTGAGCAGAGACGATGACACCGGTGGTGCCGCAGACCTTGCTCAGCTCTTCCACTGCCATGACGTAGGACAGCACATCGCCGCCTGCACCGCCGACCTCAGTCGGGAAATAAATGCCCATCATGCCGAGCTTGCCCATCTTTTCGACGGTCTCTTTGGGGAAGTACTCTTCCGCATCAACCTTCTTTGCCAGGGGCTTGACTTCGTTCTCAGCAAACTCGCGGTACATTTTCTGTACCATCTGCTGCTGCTTGGACAGAGTAAAATCCATCGCTATATCCTCCTAACGGGTCTTTTTCATTTACCGGAATTGCCCGGTGCAAACAAATTCCTCCCGGCCGTGTTTCCATAGTCGGGAGAAACGTTTATCAGAATTTACAGCTGGTCAACAGGGGTCTTGGTGCGGTCTGCGTTGTAAACGTAGAAGCCCTTGCCGCTCTTGCAGCCCAGGTTGCCGCCGCGAACCATCTTACGGATCAGCGGGCATGCACGGTACTTGCTGTCGCCGGTCTCCTTGTACAGCACGTCCATGATAGCCAGGCAGATATCCAGGCCGATGAAGTCGCCCAGCTCCAGGGGACCCATGGGGTGGTTGGCACCCAGCTTCATGGCAGTGTCAATGCCGGCGATATCGGAAACGCCTTCCATCTTGATGAAGGCTGCTTCGTTGATCATGGGGATCAGGATGCGGTTGACGACGAAGCCTGCAGCCTCGTTGACCTGAACCGGCTGCTTGCCGATGGCAACAGAGATCTCCTTGATCTTCTCAACGGTCTCAGCGGGAGTGTTGCAGCCTGCGATGACCTCGATCAGCTTCATGCGGTCTGCGGGGTTGAAGAAGTGCATGCCGACCAGCGGACGGCTAACGCCCTTGCCGATCTCGGTGATGGACAGAGAAGAAGTGTTGGAAGCGAAGATGCACTCAGGCTTGCAGATCTTATCCAGCTCGCCGAAGGTGGTCTGCTTGACCTTCATATCCTCAAAAGCAGCCTCAACGACCAGATCGCAGTCAGCGCACAGGTCTTCCTTCAGGCCCGGGGTGATGGCAGCAACGATAGCGTCTGCCTTTTCCTGCGTCATCTTTCCCTTGGCAACCAGCTTCTCGTAGCCCTTCTTGATCTTTGCCAGACCATTTTCGGCCCACTCCTGCTTGATGTCGCACAGAGCAACGGTGTTGCCCTCAACCTGTGCAAATGCCTTTGCGATGCCCTGGCCCATGGTGCCAGCGCCGATAACACCGATCTTCATAGGAAACCTCTCCTTTAATATCAAAAATTATGTAGTAATGGATTAGTTGTTGGTGAACACTGCCTTGGGCTTCGGCTTCTCACGGGACAGGAAGCAGCTCATGCCCTCCACCTGATCGTGGGTCTCGAAGCAGTCGCCGAACAACTTTTCCTCGACCTCAACAGCCTTCTCGATGGGCAGGCTGATGCCGTCGTTGATTGCCTTCTTGCAGTTGCGTACAGCGATGGGTGCGTTCTTTGCGATCTTGCCGGCCAGCTTCAGCACGTTCTCCATCAGCTCAGCCTGCGGATACACAGCGTTCACCAGACCAATGCGCAGAGCCTCGTCTGCCTTGATGTTCAGAGCAGAGTAGACCAGCTGCTTTGCCATGCCCATGCCGACCAGACGTGCCAGACGCTGGGTGCCGCCGAAGCCCGGGGTGATGCCCAGACCGACTTCCGGCTGACCGAACACAGCGTTGTCGGAGCAGATGCGGATGTCGCAGCTCATAGCCAGCTCGTTGCCGCCGCCCAGTGCAAAGCCGTTCACGGCTGCAATGACGGGGATGGGGAAGCTCTCGATCATCAGGAACACATCATTGCCCAGCTTGCCGAAGGCCTCGCCCTCTGCCTTGGTCATGGTGCTCATGGAACCGATATCAGCGCCTGCCACGAAGCTCTTGTCGCCTTCGCCGGTCAGAACGATGCAGCGGACAGTCTCCTGATCCACAGCCTCAAATGCAGCCTTCAGGTCTGCCAGGACTTCGGGGTTCAGGGCGTTCAGTGCCTTCGGGCGGTCGATGGTGATGATCTCGACTGCGCCCTGCACCTCGGTTTTTACAAATGCCATTGTGAAAACCTCCAATCAGGTTATATCTTACTCAAATCAGCCCCCGGACAGGGGGACAGGTCTCCGGTCCTGCCCCTTGTCCGGGCGGTATCAATATCCGGAGTGACCCTTCAAAGGGAACTTAGTCCATCTCGACGATGGTTGCGCAGCCCATGCCGCCGCCGATGCACAGGGTAGCCAGACCCTTCTTTGCACCACGATGCTTCATAGCATACAGCAGGGTGACGAGGATACGAGCGCCGGAAGCGCCGACCGGGTGGCCCAGAGCGATGGCGCCGCCGTTGACGTTCAGCTTGTCCTTGTTAAAGCCCAGAGCCTCGCCGACTGCGATGGACTGAGCTGCGAATGCCTCGTTGGCCTCGATCAGATCCATATCACCAACGGTCAGGCCGGTCTTTGCCATGACCTTCTTGGTGGCAGCGATGGGGCCGAGACCCATGACCTCAGGCTCGACGCCTGCCAGAGCACCTGCGACCCAAGTAGCCAGAGGCTTGATGCCCAGCTCCTTAGCCTTCTCCTCGCTCATGACGACCAGAGCAGCAGCGCCATCGTTGATAGCAGAAGAGTTGCCAGCGGTCACGATGCCGTCCTTGGTGAAGGCGGGCTTCAGGGTGCCCAGCTTCTCGACCGGGGTCAGACGGGGGCCTTCATCGGTATCGAACACGGTGTCGCCCTTCTTGCCCTTGATGACGACAGGAACGATCTCGTCCTTGAATGCGCCGTCCTTGATGGCCTTGTCAGCCTTGATCTGGCTGTTGTAGGAGAACTCATCCAGCTGCTCACGGGTGATGGGGCTGTAGCCGTACTTCTTCTGATAGGTCTCGTTGCTGCAGACATTCTCAGCGGTCATGCCCATGTGCTTGTTGAAGCCGCAGGCATCCCACAGTGCATCGTTGACCATGGTATCGACCAGCTCGCTCTTGCCCATGGGAGAACCCATGCGGTAGCCGTAGCGGGCCTTCTGCAGGGCGAAGGGAGCCATATCCATGTTCTCCATGCCGCCTGCGACCACGATGTCAGCATCGCCGGCCTCGATCATCTGAGCAGCCATGTTGACGCAGTTCAGACCAGAGCCGCAGACCACGTTGACGGTGACAGCGGGGGTCTCGATGGGCAGGCCAGCCTTCAGGGAAGCCTGACGGGCGACGTTCTGGCCCAGACCAGCCTGAATGACGCAGCCCATGTAAACATGATCGACCTGCTCAGGTTTCACGTTTGCACGGTTCAGAGCTTCCTTGATGACGATGGAGCCAAGCTCAGCAGCAGGGACGTTTGCCAGAGTGCCGCCAAACTTACCAATAGCGGTACGGCAGGCAGATGCGATAACAATTTTTTTCATGTTAATAGCCTCCTGAAATGTGTATATTTACGGGGTTTTCGTAAAACGATCTATCAAAAGGCCCGAGAGCCTTTCTGCATGATAAAAGGGATCAGATGGTCTTTCCTTCCGCCTGAAGCTGCTCCACTTTCGCGTGGATGGCCGCTTCTACGTTGGGCGTCACGAACTTGGAGATGTTGCTGCCGTAGCGGGCAGCCTCCTTGACGATGGTGGAGGAAAGGTAGCTCCACTTGATGCTGGTGGCGAGGAACATGGTCTCGATGCCGGGCATCAGTGCGTGGTTGGTCTGCGCCAGCTGGATCTCGTTTTCGAAATCCGTCACGGCCCGCAGGCCCCGCACCATCACCGAGGCGTGGCGCTTCTTGGCGAACTCCACGGTCAGGCCGTCAAAGCTCTCCACCGTCACGTTCGGGATGTCCTTGCAGCACTCCTGCAGCAGCGCCACCCGCTCCTCTACGGTGAACAGGGGGTTCTTCGCGCTGTTGATGAGCACTGCCACGATGAGGTGGTCGTTGATCTTTGCTGCCCGCTTGATGATGTCGAGATGTCCTCTCGTGACCGGGTCGAAGGACCCGGGGTAAACTGCTGTTGCCATCGGTATGGTCTCCTTTATCGCCGCGCTTTGGAAAAGCGCAATTTGGTGTTGCCATGATAGCACTTTTCAGTTCCTGCTTCAAGTATCGAGGCATACGCCCCTCGCAACATCGTTAATTTTTAGTCAATCAACGTCGCACTGGGGCGCTTTGTCTTGGTACACATTAAGTAAACCATATTGTCAAAATTTTATCAAGTCTTTTTTCAAAAAAAATTTGTTTTTGTCGTACCAAATTATCCCCACAAATTGCTAAGATTTTTAGTCACCTTGTCCGTAGGGCTATTTTTTACGAAAGGGGGCTTGATTCTGCTTTTTGTTAATGTTATAACTAAGTTGAGCAAGTCTGCCTCTGCCGGAGGCATCCGTCCTGCTGTTTCCAAGGATACCGCCGGGATGTGATAAGCCGGTGTCAAAACTGGAAACGAACGGTAAATTTCCGGCAAAGATCTTTGTTCCGCAGGAATGTAAATGGTAAATTTACAATTCTTTTATGTTATTATAGGAGAGGATGGTTTATAATGGATTTTAAGGAAATGTACGCGCAGAAAAAGATGACCGCCGAGCAGGCCGCCGCGCTGGTCAAGAGCGGCGACTGGGTGGACTACGGCTGGTGTGTCAACACCCCTGTGGCCGTGGACGCCGCCCTTGCAAAGCGCCTGCCGGAGCTGGAGAATGTCAACTTCCGCGGCGGCATCCTGATGTGGGTGCCCGCGATCTTCCAGATCGACGACCCCGCCGCACACATGACCTGGAACAGCTGGCACATGGGCGGCATTGAGCGCAAGGCCATTGCACAGGGGTTCTCCTTTTACTCCCCCATCCGTTATTCCGAGCTGCCCCGTTACTACCGTGAGAGCCCGGATCCGCTGGATGTGGCCGTGTTCCAGGTGACCCCCATGGACGAGCACGGCTATTTCAACTTCGGCCCCAGTGCATCTCATCTGGGCGCTGTATGCGAAAAAGCCAAGAAGATCGTTGTTGAGGTCAACAAGAACATGCCCCGCTGCCTTGGCGGCATGGAGAACTGCATCCACATTTCTCAGGTCACCGGCATCGTGGAAGGCGAGAATCCTCCCATTGGCCAGATGGCCGCTCCCGGTGCTGCTACCGAAGTGGATCTGAAGGTCGCCAACCTGATCGTTCCGCAGATCCCCAACGGTGCCTGCCTGCAGCTGGGCATCGGCGGTATGCCCAATGCCATCGGCAGCCTGATCGCACAGAGCGACCTGAAGGATCTGGGCGTGCACACCGAAATGTATGTGGACGCTTTTGTGGATATCGCCAAGGCCGGCAAGATCACCGGTGCACGCAAGCAGCTGGACAAGGGCCGTCAGGTCTACGCCTTTGGTGCCGGCACCCAGAAGATGTACGATTACCTGAACGATAATCCGGAGTGCATGTCTGCTCCCGTGGACTATACCAACGATATCCGCAGCATCTCCGCACTGGATAACTTTATCTCCATCAACAACGCTGTGGACATCGACCTGTTCGGTCAGGTGAACGCCGAGACTGCAGGTCTCAAGCACATCTCCGGTGCCGGCGGTCAGCTGGACTTCGTTCTGGGCGCATACCTTTCCAAGGGCGGCAAGAGCTTCATCTGCCTGTCCTCCACCTTCTTTAATAAGAAGACCGGCCAGATGGAGAGCCGCATCCGTCCCACTCTGGAAAACGGCAGCATCATCACCGACACCCGTGCCAACATCCACTACCTGTGCACGGAGTTCGGCTGCGTGAACCTGAAGGGCCTGACCACCTGGGAAAAGGCTGAAGCCCTGATCAACGTTGCACATCCCGACTTCCGCGAAGACCTTATCAAGGAAGCCGAAAAGATGCATATCTGGCGCAGGAGCAACAAAATCTAACATGTGTCGTGGGTATTCCTGCTGCCTGCGGCAGGAATGGAGTTTATCACATGATGGACAAAAAGCCGCACATCAAGCCCTATCTTTACGGGATGCTGGCCGGGTTCGGAGCGATCTCCCTGAGCATCATCTTTTTCTTTCTGATCTACCGCTTTGACGGTTTTGGCAACGCGATCTCGACCCTGACCGGCATTCTGATGCCGTTCATCTACGGTGCCGTCATCGCCTACCTGCTCAAGCCCGTATGCAACACCATCGAGAGCTTTCTGCGCCGCTTCATTCCGGAAAAGATGCATGGTCTGGTCAATGTGCTGTCTATTACACTGACCATCCTGTTCGGTCTGCTTCTCATCTACGCTTTGTGCATGATGATCATTCCGCAGCTCATCACCAGCGTGACCACCCTGTACTACACTGCACAGCGCAACCTTGCAAAGTTCGTGCAGTGGGCAAATCATGTGGAGTTCATTGAGAACAACCAGCAGATCATGAACATGCTCAACTCTGCTTATGCCACCATCAGCACCAATTTCGATGATCTGATCAAGACCCGGCTCCTGCCCTCCATGCAGAACATCGTCAGCGGTGCCGCCATTGGTGTGCTGAACGTTGTAACGGTAGCCAAGAATCTTGTCATTGGCATCATCGTGGCCGTATACATGCTGGCCAGCCGCAAGCGCTTTGTGCAGCAGGGCAAGTTGGTTCTCTACAGCATCTTCAAGCCCCGCTGGGCAGAGCTCATCAAGGAAGAAGTGAAGTATGCCGATAAGATGTTTGGCGGCTTCATCAACGGCAAGATCATGGATTCCGCCATCATCGGCGTGCTGTGCTATATCGGCTGTCTGATCTTCAAATTCCCCAGTGCACTGCTGGTGTCGGTCATTATTGGTGTGACCAATGTCATCCCCTTCTTTGGCCCGTTCATCGGTGCAGTTCCGGCCACCCTGCTCATTCTCATCCAGAACCCCATCAAGGCACTGTGGTTCGTGCTGTTCGTGCTGGTCCTGCAGCAGCTGGACGGCAATGTGATCGGCCCCAAGATCCTGGGCAACACCACCGGTCTTTCCAGCTTCTGGGTCCTGTTCGCCATCCTGCTGTTCGGCGGTCTGTGGGGCTTTGTGGGCATGATCGTGGGTGTACCGCTGTTTGCCGTCATCTATGACATCATCAAAAAGCTGGTCATCCACGGCTTGAAGCGCAATACAGAGCTCGACATGCTTCAGACCTACCACGACAATTTCGGCGACCCGGAGGACGATGCTTCGCCTGCCCCGGAACCGCCTGCCGAAAAGCAATAAGCATCTCCCCTGCCCTGTATCACAAAGGCCCTGCGTTCTTTCGAGCGCAGGGCCTTTGCTTTTTTATGATGATGTTTGCCGAAGATTACTTTTCAATGGGCTGCGAGGGCTTCCAATCCTTGTAGTTCTCGTAGCGGCTTTCGCGGATCCTGGTGTGAGACCAGATCTCGTCCGCAGTGGGCTGCCAGCTGGCGGCGTAGCTCTTGCACTTCTCGCACAGGTGCTCCACGCTTTCCGGGGACTGCAGGTCGGTGCTGTGGGCACCGGTCTCGTGCACCATCTTCTGCAGCAGTTCGGGGTTTTCCAGCATCGGGCAGGGACGCAGATGGTTCTTGTTGAAGGGCTGGCCGTTGTGATAAGCCATGAACAGCGGGCTGTGCAGGATCTCCAGAATGCTCTGGTCGTGGATATTGGCATTGGAGTAGTGGATGAACACACAGGGTTCTGCATCACCGGCCGAGTTGATGTGGAAGTAGTTGCGGCCACCGGCAATGCAGCCGCCCACAAACTCACCGTCGTTCTGGAAGTCCATGGGGTAAAACGGGATATCGCAGGCCTCCGAGCGCAGATAGCGGATGCGGTCGATCATATATTTGCGCTGCTCCGGGGTAGGCATCAGCTCCGGTGCTGCCTCGTTGCCCACGGGCATGTAGTGGAAGTAGAAGCCGAAGTGTGCACCCTTTTCGCACAGGAAACGCATGAACTCGTCGTTGGTGACAGCTTCGATGTTATCACGGGTATAGCAGATAGAGGTGCCGAAGATGATGCCGTACTTCTTCAGCAGATCCATCGCGTTCATGACAGCGGCATAGTGCCCCTCACCACGGCGGGCATCGTTGGTCTCCGGGGTGCCCTCGATGGACAGCATGAAGGCAATGTTACCCAGACGCACCACCTCTTTGCAGAAGGGCTCATCGATGAGGGTGGAGTTGGTGTAGATGGCAAATTCAACATCATTGTGCTTCTCCGCCAGCTTCAGGATATCGGCCTTGCGCACCAGCGGCTCGCCGCCGGTCAGCATGTACAGGTATACGCCCAGTTCCTTGCCCTCGGTAACGATCTTGTCCATATCCTCAAAGCTGAGGTTGTTCTTGTGGCCATACTCGCCAGCCCAGCAGCCCACGCAATGCATGTTGCAGGCAGAGGTGGGGTCGAACAGGATCAGCCATGGAATGTTGCACTGGTACTTCACGCGGTTCTCGCGGATGGTCTTGGTGCCGCGGAAGAAGGCTTCATAGCCCAGATTCAGTGCCGTGGTGCGGGCCACGTTGGGGTCGGTCTGATCCAGCACGCAGTTGATGAGCTTGGACCACTTGCTGTCGGGGTCGGTCAGGGTCTGCTTGGCGTGCTCGTAGGCCTCGTCGCTGAACGAGCTGCCATAGAACTGCTTTGCAACATCCACCAGCTGTCCCACGGTTTTCTGACGGTCTTTATCGGCATGAGAAAGCACCACGTCTGCCATTTTACCAACGGCAGCGCGCTGCATTTTATGAGTCAGGTTCTCAACAGAAGTATTCATTATCCTTTTCCTCCAAACAACATTTTCGGAAATCTCTTTTGTTGCTGACATCATACCATTTTTAACAAACATGCGCCATAAACAGAAAAAGCGCCGTGATAGAAAACCCATCACGGCGCAGATTATGATAAAATTTTGTCGTTCTTCCGGTTCAACCGTCCTGTTCCAGATGGATCTTATTGCTGGCAAGGCGGCATAACGCGCGGCGCAGATCCCCCTGCAGCATCCGTCCCGTACGTTCTACCATCACAGCAGGATCCGTTTTCATATCCCGGCGGATCCATTCCAGCACCACGCCCACCAGCGCGTATTTGTAAAAATCCACCACAAACTGCTTGTCATCGTCCTGCACGGTGATATCGCGGCATTCGCGATCCGCAAATTCCTTCAGCATGGGGTCCAGAAGCTTGTAAAGATACTGCTCCACCTGTTCACGGCCCACAGAGCGGTATACGTTCAGCACCAGTGCTTTGTTATCCCGGATCTGGTGCAGGATGTCCAGAAACGCTTCGGTCCATGTATCAAAGCTCTGGCGGCCTTCCATCGCCTTGGCTGCATCTTCCGTCAGGATCCAGTCCACCAGATCGTAAATATCCTTGAAGTGGTAGTAGAAGGTCATGCGGTTCACACCGCAGTCCTCGGTGATATCGTTGATTGTGATCTTATTGAGGGGCTTTTCCAGCAGCAGCTTTTTCAGCGATGCTTCCAGTGCCCGCTTCGTTGTTTGTGACACAAAAACCTTCCTTTCCCGACCGTAGAAATTTTTCCCGCTGCGTACGGCGATTGGCAGCTTTGTACATTATAATACCGCAAAAGCCGTCCCGATTGCAAGCATTGATTCTGTCCATTTTGTAAACAAAGGATGACTTCCTGCGCTTTACTCCGGCAGTTTCTCGCTTCAAAAGCCGTTTTTCTGCCTCCAAAATCCCGTTCCGGCGGTGTGCAATGCCTGCAAAAGCGGCTTCTTCCGGCAAAAAAGCGGAAAAGGCCCTTGATTTTATATCCCTCTGCGCTTAGAATGGGAGCAGACGGCTGTGAATTAAGTGCCGTTTTGAGGGAGGGTACAAACTATGATGGATACCATTGGTTTTCTGGGCTGCGGCAACATGGGCGGAGCCATCGCCCGTGCCGTTTGCAAAGCTGTTGAGCCTAAGAAGGTTTTTCTGGCAAACCGCACTGCGGCCAAGGCGCAGGCACTGGCCAAGGAACTGGGCTGCAAAACAGCCACCAATGCTGAGGTGGCCGGCGACTGCGACCTGATCTTTCTGGCCGTGAAGCCCCAGATGATGGAAGCACTGCTGGAGCCGCTCCGATTCACGCTGGACGAGCGCCCCAAGCGCTTTGTGCTGTGCAGCATGGCAGCAGGCCTTTCGATCGCCCGCATTCAGGAGCTGGCCGGTGAGGACTTTCCTGTGATCCGCATCATGCCCAATACCCCGGCATCGGTGGGCGAAGGCATGATCCAGTATTGCTCTTCCAACGTTACCGCAGAGGAAGAGGAAGCGTTTCTCAGGATCATGGCTCCCGCGGGCCGTCTGGACGCCGTACCGGAAAGTCTGATCGATGCTGCCAGCTGCGTCTCCGGCTGCGGCCCGGCATGGGTGTACCAGTTTATTGAGGCTCTGGCCGACGGCGGTGTGGCCTGCGGCCTGCCCCGCACCAAAGCGCAGGAATATGCCGCACAGATGGTTCTGGGCAGCGCAAAGCTGGTTCTGGAAAGCGGAAAGCATCCCGGCGAACTCAAGGATGCCGTATGCAGCCCCGGCGGCAGCACCATTCAGGGCGTGCGCGTGCTGGAAGAGCGCGGCCTGCGCGGTGCGGTGATGGATGCCGTCATCGCCTCGTACAATAAGACTAAGGAAATGGGAAAGGGTTAATGGAATCATGCGCATCGTTGTGAAAGTAGGCACTTCTACTCTGGCATACGCCACCGGGCGGCTGAACATCCGCCACACCGAACAGCTGGTCGAGGTTTTGAGCGACCTGAAAAACGAAGGCCACGAGGTCATTCTGGTGTCCTCCGGCGCCATCGGCATGGGCGTAGGCAAGCTTTCTCTGCCGGCCCGCCCAAAGGATACCTCCACCAAACAGGCCTGTGCCGCTGTGGGACAGTGTGAGCTGATGTACACCTACGATCGTCTGTTCAATGCCTATAATCACACTGTGGCGCAGATCCTGCTCACCGGCGTGGACGTGGAGCACACTGAGCGCCGGGTGAACTTCCAGAACACCCTGTCCCGCCTTTTGGAGCTGGGTGCACTGCCCATCATCAATGAGAACGACACAGTTGCCACCGATGAGATCACCTCCATCGGCGACAACGACACCCTCGCCGCCATCGTCACCTGCTGCATCAAAGCCGACCTTCTGGTGCTGCTGAGCGACATCGACGGCCTCTACACTGCCAACCCCCACACCCACCCGGAGGCAAGGCTCATCCCGCTGGTAAAAGAGATCACCCCCGAGGTGATGTCTCTGGCCGATGGGGCCGGGTCGGCGCTGGGCACCGGCGGTATGTCCACCAAACTCCGCGCCGCCCGGATGGTGACGTCCAGCGGGGCCGACATGGTCATCGCCAACGGCGCCCATCCCGAGCTGCTCTATGACATCGCCGAGGGCCGTGCCGTCGGCACCCGCTTTGCGGCCCACAGACAGGAGGCCTGACCATGACCACACAGGAGATCCTCGAGGCCGCCCGCGCGGCCAAGACCGCCGTCGCCCTCTCGGACGGCACCACCCGGAACGCCGCCCTCTGCGGGATGGCCGACGCCCTCGGCGCACCGGAGCATCTGGACGCCATCCTCGCCGCCAACGCTGAGGATATGGCTGCTGCCAAGGGGAAGATCAGCGACGTCATGCTGGATCGCCTCGCTCTGACGCCCCAGCGCATCGCGGCGATGGCCAAGGGTATCCGGGACGTCGCCGCCCTGCCCGACCCGGTGGGCCGGGTGCTGAGCCGCATCCAGCGGCCCAACGGCCTCCTCATCGAAAAAACTGCCGTGCCGATGGGCGTCATCGCCATCATCTATGAGAGCCGTCCCAACGTCACCAGCGACGCCGCCGCACTCGCCATCAAGAGCGGCAACGCCTGCATCCTCCGCTGCGGCAAGGAGGCGTGGCGCTCGGCCAACGCCATCGTAGCCGCCCTGCGGCAGGG
>OHIN01001249.1_pt1 | contig 13740 bp, 10 predicted proteins | sample 1568261 | NCBI WGS metagenome assembly OHIN01 (sample SAMEA3879578, study PRJEB24766) | human gut metagenome | biome: human-associated habitat; feature: feces | place: USA | collected 1985/1987
CCGCAATGATCAAACGCTGCAACGACTTCGGTGCAGGCGGTGTATCCGTTGCTATCGGCGAGCTGACCGACGGTCTTGTTATTGACCTCGATAAGGTTCCCAAGAAATACGAAGGCCTGGACGGCACCGAGCTGGCTATCTCCGAATCTCAGGAGCGTATGGCTGTTGTTATCGCTGCCGCTGACCGTGATGCCTTCATCAAATATGCTGACGAAGAAAACCTGGAAGCAACTGTTGTTGCCGACGTTACCGAAGAACCGCGCCTGGTTATGTTCTGGCGTGGCGATAAAATTGTTGACCTGTCCCGCGCTTTCCTCGATACCAACGGCGTTGCACAGCACACCAATATCGTAGTAAGCGAAGAAAAAGAGGACAACGTATTCGAGCAAGTTCCTGCCGAAGTAACCTCCGCTGCTGACCTGGAGGCTGCATGGCTGGCTAACCTCGGCCGTCTGAATGTCTGCAGCGAAAAGGGCCTGTCCGAGCGCTTTGACAGCACCATCGGCCGTGGCACCGTAATGATGCCGTTCGGCGGCAAAACCCAGCTCACTCCGAGCGAGGGCATGGTAGGCCGCATTCCTGTGCTGCACGGCAACACCACCGCAGCCAGCGTAATGGCCTGCGGCTACAACCCGAACGTTGCCTGCTGGAGCCCGTTCCACGGCGCTATGTACGCTGTAACCGAATCCGTAGTTCGTGCCGTAGCTCTGGGTGCTGACCCGGCTAAGCTGCGCCTGACTCTGCAGGAGTACTTCCCGAAACTGCATGATGCCAACAGCTGGGGTCAGCCGTTCAGCGCACTGTTGGGCGCCTTCACCGCACTTGATGCTCTGGACCTGCCGGCAATCGGCGGCAAGGACAGCATGAGCGGTACCTTCATGGACAAAACCGTTCCGCCGACACTCGTTTCCTTCGCCGTAGGCGTAATCGACGGCAACAAGGCTGTATCTGCCGACTTCAAGGCAGCAGGTGACAAGGTAATCTTCCTGTCCTGCCCGCGCAACAGTGCCGAAGTACTTGATTTTGCAGCCCTGAAGGAAAACCTGACCGCTGTACACAAGGCTATGGAAGCAGGCAAGATTGCTGCTGCTGCCGCTGTTAAAGAGGGTGGCGTAGCTGCACTGGTAACCACCATGAGCTTGGGCAACGAGCTTGGCTTTGAATTCATCAAACCGTTCCATGATACCGACAGCCTCTTCACTCTGCAGCCCGGTGGCATGGTTATCGAGCTGGCAGCCGGCGTAGAACCGGAAGAGCTGTTCGAAGGTCTGGATTACATGCTGCTCGGCCACACTACCGCCGAAGCAGGCATCACCATCAACGACACCAAGATTGACGCTGCGAAAGCCTTTGCCGCATACCGCGAGCCGCTGCTGGGCATCTTCCCGGACGGCACTCCGAAGGCAGAGGAGCCTGCTGACATCGCTATGCCGCTGTACAAGAGCGAGCTGACGCTCACCGCTCCGGTGAATATCGCTAAACCGCGCGTATTCATCCCCGTATTCCCCGGCAACAACTGCGAATATGACAGCGCGCGTGCTTTTGAAGCTGCAGGTGCCGAAGCTAACACCTTCATCGTGCGCAACCTTACCGCTGCTGCTATCGAAGAATCCGTAGAAGCAATGGTTAAATATATCAACAACTCCCAGATCGTTATGATCCCCGGTGGCTTCAGCGCCGGTGACGAGCCTGACGGCAGCGGCAAGTTCATCGCTACCATGTTCCGCAACCCGCGCATCAAGGAAGCAATCAGCGACCTCTTAGAAAACCGCGATGGCCTGATGCTGGGTATCTGCAACGGCTTCCAGGCACTGATTAAGCTCGGCCTCGTTCCGTACGGCGATATCCGCGATATGACCAGCGATGCACCGACACTGACCTTCAACAACATCGGCCGCCACATTTCCCAGATTGTTACCACCAGAGTTGTTTCCAACAAATCTCCGTGGTTCAGCCTGTGCGAGCCCGGCGAAGAGCATGCAGTTGCCGTATCTCACGGCGAAGGCCGCTTCTACGCTCCGGAAAGCACTATTAAAGAGCTGTTCGCTAACGGCCAGGTTGCTACCCAGTATGTAAATGCTCAGGGCGTACCGACCATGAACACTCCGTTCAACCCGAACGGCAGCCTGTATGCTATCGAAGGCATCACCAGCCCCGACGGACGTATCCTCGGCAAGATGGGCCACAGCGAGCGCTTTGCTCCGGGCCTGTTCCGCAACATTGCGGGCGACAAGGATCAGAAGATTTTCCTGTCCGGCGTAAGCTATTTCAAATAAGCTGAGGCTTAATAACGACACAATAAAACGCTCTGCTGACCGCAAGGTTGGCAGAGCGTTTCTGTATATGTTTATATGTATATTATTGCTGTCGCAGAAAACCGTACAAACGCAGGCGGGGCAAGGCTTTGCGCGTGTACGGTTTTTGTTATGGTGTACGGTTTAGACGATTTTCAGCTCTTTTACAAGAGCGTCCTGCAGCAGGCTGCTGAAATTGATATTGGCATCCAGAGCGCGCTTGTTGAGCCACGCAGGAATAGTCAGCGTCTTTTTAACAGAACGTGTATTCTTCGCCAAGTCTATTTTCGACTGAATTAAGGAAGTATAGGTATTGGGTTCAGTCAAACTGATGTTTTGGGGAGCAGAAGCTTGCGGCAGCTTGTCGCCGTCCTCCAGCAGTCCCAGCAAAAAGCATTCCATAGCTTCCGCCGCGTTGGCCAGCCGCTCCTCCTGCGTATCGCCTTGCGTAAAGCAGCCCTGAAGGTCAGGGAATTCTGCCCACAGGCCGTCGTCATCTACATGAATAATTGCGGGATATATAACGAGCATGATGTAGCGCCTCCTTTATGTTCGATAATGTACGGATAGATACAATAGTATATATTTATAGTTTCCTTGAATTTATTAATCCCTTATAGGTTAAGTAGCGCTGCCAATCGGGACAACTAAATATAACTTGCTTTAAGAAAGAAAATCGCGATTCGTCTGCATTTATAATCCAATATAAAGTATCTACAGCAATGTTAGAAGACAAATCCAACGGCCAGCCATGATGTCCCGTGCCAATACATGGAATGGCTATTGTTTCACAACGATAGTATTCTGCTGCTTGTAGAATAGAGGCATAGCACTGACTAAATTTTTCTATGTTTCTATCATTCTTTATATAATACTTGGGAGTGAGAACATGAAAAATATATTTTGCCGGCAAATTAAATCCTGGTGTTGCAACACATTCACCTTCAACAAGACCATCAGCGCATTCTAAATACTTATCCAATTCTGCTTCCCCGGCACTTTCATATATTGATTTACAAATGCCAGAGCCTTTAATTAAATGTTGATTAGCTGAATTAATGACAGCATCACATTCTATGTCAGTAATATTATTTTTTATAACCAGGTATTCCAATATGATCAACTCCTTCTAGAATATAAAAAAGTTTAAGAAGACTATCGAATATGGCTGTTTATAGTTTCATTTTAGCACGTATATACGTGCATCACAAGTAATATCGCAGTAATTATGCTATAATATACATATAATAAATGAGTAGGAGGCGTATACAATGCTGGGTGCAATTATCGGCGATATTGTCGGTTCACGTTTTGAATGGAATAATTATAAAGCGAAGGATTTTGAGTTTTTTACTAATGACTGCTTTTTCACAGACGACAGCGTAATGTCTTTGGCGTTATGTGAGGCGCTTTTGGAGAGCAAGCCTGATTTCAGCGATTTGCGCGAGCAGGCTGTAGCAAAAATGCGTGCTTTTGGTGAAGCATATCCTGATGCCGGTTATGGCAGAACCTTTTCTTGCTGGCTTTATTTTGGCGACCCGCAGCCTTATAACAGCTATGGCAACGGTTCGGCAATGCGCGTAAGCGGTGTTGTATATGCTACGAATACCATGGAGCAGGTTAAAAAGCTTTCGCTGATGGTGACAGACGTGACGCACAACCATCCGGAGGGCATCAAGGGAGCGGAGGCAACTGCCGTGGCAGCCTTTATGGCTAAGCAGGGCGCAGATATGCAAGCCATCAGGGATTATATTGATGCTAACTATTATCCTATGGACTTTACGCTCGATGGCATCCGCGATTCCTATATGTTCAATGAAACCTGCCAGAATACCATACCGCAGGCATTGATGGCTTTCTTCGAGTCGACAAGCTATGAAGATGCAATCCGTAATGCTATTTCTATCGGTGGTGACAGCGACACGCTAGCAGCAATCACCGGTGCGGTAGCAGAATGCTACTACGGCATACCGCAAAAACTACGGGAGCAGGGCATGAGCTATCTGGACGAAAGACTGCTTGGTGTATTGCGCGCTTTTGAAGCAAAGTATCCGCCGAAAGTTGCGGAGTTATAAGTCCAATACAAAAACCGTACAGCCCCAAAGCCTTGTGTAGCAAGGGGTTGTACGGTTTCATCTTTCAGAACAGCTCCGGATACATACCATGAGCAAATTTTTTAATGCCTTCGCCTGTTTTGATAGCACTGTTATACGTATAATTCAAGGATATACCATATACCTTGCCTTCACTGACAACCTTAAGTGATTGAAGTCCCGGATGCTGACGGAAAAAATCCGCTGCCTCCTCAGGATTACCGCCACTCTTCACAACAAAAAGCACATCAGGATTCTCTTCGATAATAGTTTCCAAACCTATCGTTCCCGAAGAAAAGCTGGGTACATCTGCGCCCAATTTAACGCAAATATCGCCTGCCAGCTTGGTCGAATCATAAGCTACTATATTCTTGCCCAGCATTTCGATAATCATTACCTTAGGCTTGGGCATATTCCGCGTTTTTTCTTTGACAACAGCGATATATTGTTGCATATCGGCAACAATTTTCTTTGCTTCGTTTTCCTTGTCAAAAATTGTGCCCAAGCCCAAAATAAAATCGCATTCCTGCTCTAAGGTCTCCTTCTTATTATGTGAGGTAGGAGAATTGGCATTGGTCGAGACATATGTATGAATACCACGCTTATTCCAAAAATCAGTACTTTTGAGCGCCTTATCCGCATAAAGCACCTGGCCGGAAATAATCAGGTCAGGCTGCATGGATAAAACGTTCTCCATATTCAAAACAACATTGTCCTGAAACTTAATTTTGTTATATCCTGTTGCATACTGTGGTTCAGGCTTATAGAAGGGATTACCATAACGCACCGGACAGATAACATTCTGCTCCACGCCTAAGGCTACCAAGGTTTCATTAATCTGTTCACCTACAGCAATAACCCTTTGCGGCACCTTGTCATAATAAGAAATATTTTCACCCAAGGCATTATAATTCTGCACTCTGACATTTTTTACAGCTCTTACGCCATAGGCAGATTGAGCGTGCCCAACTGGACGGTTAGCGTTAAACGCCTGCGTCTGCGTAAAATATATGAATGCACAAATACACAATACTATAGCAATGGAAGCCAAGATAAATCGTTTATTCATAAGTAAACTTCCTTGGATGCCTAGTAGCACCGCTATGTGTTCCCCAAACGATTTCTATACCATGATTACGGAAAATATCAACCAGCCTCAAAGCTTCCGGACAATATTCGTTATCATCTGTACGCGTCTTGCAGCAAATACCAACATGAATGACATCAGGCTTGATACTTAAAATTCTTTCAATCTTTTCCTCTAACCCGCTGCTATCTCCCAAGGTAAGCTTACGGCATCCATTGCAGGCCATAAACGCCACCAGTTGGATTTCTTCGTCACCATAACGCGCAAACTGCGCGATACGACTATTAAATACCTGAAAGCATGCCGCTCCGGTACAATTTTCTTCTGATCGCAGGCAGCGTAGTATAACAATTTTCTTCAATTTATTCCCTCCAATGCTTCGGCAGATAAATAATATTTATGCGTCCTGACTCTGCATCATAAGTAACTTTACTGTACACACTATACATATCATAAATGAATTCTTCTGTCAATAATTCCTGCGGCGTGCCCATGCCGACCACGAGTCCGTTCTTGATAGCTATCAGTCTGTCGCAATACATAGAAGCGATATTCAAATCATGGATGGCTGCTACTACGGTAGCATTTAAGCTTTTTACGATATCCATTATTTCCAGCTGGTATTTAATATCCAGATGATTCGTCGGCTCGTCCAAAACCAGGCACTCTGTCTGCTGTGCCAAGGCTCTTGCCAGAATAACACGTTGCTGCTCACCGCCGCTCAGCGTAGAAAACATGCGCTTTTCAAAGCTTGCCATCCCCACTCTTGCTAAAGCGCTTCTGGCAATTTTAAAGTCCTCCAGATTATCACGCTCCAGCATTTTTTTATGCGGCGAACGCCCCATAAGCACTACATCCAGAACAGAAAAATCAAAGCTATAAAAATTATGTTGGGCAACAACTGCCAGCTTTAAAGCAGATTCGCGATAAGAAAGCTCGTCCAAATGCTTGCCATCAAAATAAATATCACCGCTGGTAGGCTTCTGCACACGATAAACGCACTTCAGTAAAGTACTCTTGCCACTGCCGTTCGGCCCTATAATACCAAGAAATTCTTTATTATGTAAAGAAAAATCAATTCCCCTCAGAATCTCCTTGTTTCCTACAAACATTTTGACTGCTTCAGCTAATATTTCCACAATCAGTTACCTCCAAAGCCATAGGTGCGTTTTACCATCAGATAAACAAAGCAGGGAGCACCAATCATCGCTACAAGAATACCAATCGGCAGCTCTGCTCCGGGAATCAGGATACGGCAGAGCGTATCAGCTACAACTAAAAAAATTGCACCGGCTAAAGCAGTCACTGGGATAAGCTTTTTATGATCTGTACCAACCAGCATTCTAATAACGTGCGGAACTATCAAACCCACAAAACCGACAGTGCCGGCAGCATAGACAACGAACCCGACAATAATAGAGCTGATTAAAAGATAAAACTGCCTGTAGACATGCAAATCTGTACCCAAGGTCAGCGCCGATTCATCACCCAACAGCATCAGGTTCAAAATACGGCTCTGGCTCCAGAAGAACAGTACAGCAACAACTACTATCGGTACAATAACTATTAAATTATCCCACTTAGCTCCGGAAAAGCTGCCCATCATCCAATAGGCGATGGTCTGCATGTCCTCCTTGTTGTTGGCAAAGTAAACAATGAAGCTGGAAAAAGCACTGCACACAGCACTGAGCGCCATACCTGCCAGCAAAAGCTTTACCGAATTACTGCGTCCGCCCAAATTAGAAATAAATAATACCAGCAGTGAAATAGCGAAGGCACCGGTAAAAGCTGCCAAGCCAATAAAGTTTTCACCCATGAATGCTCCTATCCCCAAAAGGATGGCCGCCGTCGCGCCCAAGGAAGCACCGGAGGAAATACCTAAAATATAAGGATCCGCTAAGGGGTTTTTAACAATGGCCTGCATAATGACACCGCTGCTTGCCAATCCTGCGCCGACTGCTGCAGCCAAAACGATTCTCGGCAGGCGCAGCTGCCAGACAATATCATGCACAGAGCCTTTGAGCGCACCATCAAGTAAAGTGCCGCTCTGCAGTTGGCTGATGACCGCCACATAAATCTGCTCCATGGGTATTTTCACCGTACCGACAGCAAGTGCAAAAAACATAACCGCTATTAATACCAGCAGCAAAAAAACGCTTACGTATATGCCTTCTGTCTCTTTAAAAAAGTTAAGCATCTTAAAATTCCTTAATATTGTAGAATGTTATAAAAAGATACCAAAGTACGCCCATTAAAAAAATTAATGAGCGTACCAGGTAATTTTTTTGGTGATGTATGAGATGTTTGAGTATATGAACTAAATTTAATTAGATATCAAATTCAGCGGAGAGCATAAAGGTTCTAGGACCACCGAAATGCAGCGTATTGCCGCTAGGTGCCCAATACTTTTTATCAGTAACATTGTAGCACATTGCTCTTAAGGTTACCGGTGTGCTGTTAAGAGAAGTTTTATAATTTACGCCTGCATCCAGGGTGAAGTAGCTGGGAACACCATATTGTTCGTTACGAACAAAGGAAGAACCAACATAGTTACCACGCATTAATACGGAGAAATCATCGTTAGCCTTATATTCTACGCCCAAATTTGCGCTCCATTCAGGTACGCCGTTCGGACGCTTGCCATTGGTAGCTGCACTGGTAGTTTTTTGTTTAGCATTCAAGTGCATAAAGCCGCCAATCAGGTTCCATTTTTCTGCCAGAGTACCGGTTGCAGTGTATTCAAAGCCATTGTGTCTTGCTTCGCCGTCAGCAAGCAGGAAAGGTTTGGTGAAGCCGGGTTTGGTAACATCTACAGCATTAGCCTTCTTGATATCAAAATAGCTTACCTTATGGAAGAAATCACCGGTTTTAAACTTCACACCGATTTCGTTTTGCTTGGTTTTGTACGGATCTAAAGTTGTACCATGATTCTGATACTTGGAGCCGACAATACCGCCTTCAACAAACTCTTCCGTATGGTTTGCATAAACAGCTACACGCGGGTTAAAGGTGTAGTTGATGCCAAAGCTCGGAGATACATCATAATAATCGCCGGTTTGTTTATTGTGAGAACCATCAGGTCTATAGGAATCCTTAGCGATGGACTTACCGTTCAGGCCAACCAGAATATTCAGTTTCTCATTACCAGTGCTAATAGAATCCATCACAGACCAACCGCTGATGCGTGCATGAGTTCCGTAGTAAGCATCGGATTGTGCAAAGGTCGGCGGAGCAAAGCTGCCGGTATTAGGATGATAAATATTACCGGTCCAGCCAGATTCTTCTTTATAGTCTTTAGCACCACCGTAATAGTGCCACATTCTGTCAACACCTGCTACCCATTCGTGCTTCAGATCACCTGTTTTAAAATCACCCTTCAAGCCGATTTGGGCATAATCACGTTTCTCCAACAGAGAGTAGTTATCGGATACTGCCGAATAATCACCGGCTTCATTTAATAATGTTTTGTCGAAGCCAACATAATAATACCAATCCTGTTTAAAATGACCTGCATTCAAGAAAGCCTTCAAATGGTCATTAATCTTCTGTTCATGGTTTAAGGTCATAACGAGGTTCGTATTTTTATCACGACGCCAGGTAGGATTAGTATTAATTTTTCCGTCAGGAGCACTCGGTAAAGCATTGCCAACAAACTTACTGCTAACAGTTAAACCATAAGGTCTGCCGGAGCTGTCAGTATCGGTATAGCCAAACATAAAGTTAGTCTTGCTGTTTGTTGTTTCCTGATCCAGATTGATATAAATATTTTTCTGCTTCAGGTTCCAGTTTTCAATGGAACGCTCGCCATTAGTATTGCTGGCATTAATACGCACGCCATAGCTTTTATCTTCGCCTAAGCGTGTACCAAAATCGATATATTCCTCATGAGCACCTTTAGAATGATATTTGATACCAATCTTTCGAGTATCCTCATCCATTAAAGCCTTTTTGCTATTGATGCTGATAGTACCGCCGGAACGGTTAGCCATACCGGAACCGTTAATACCGGTTGCAGGTCCTTCGATAACATCAACAGATTCAATGTAATTACTGGATTGACGAGTCATAGCCTGCATACCGGGAATGCCATTGATAACAAAGCCACGACCATCATCAGCAAAGCCTCTGATAGAAACGCAGTCTACCGCTGCATCATAGGTTTTTACAACAGAAGGAACAAGGCTCAGAGTCTTGCTCAAGCCTTCGGTAGAGGACAAGAAAGAACCAACAGCCTTTTCAGAAATGGTAGTTGTGCTTCATTGCATCCTGCTCACCTAAAATACCTACATTAGATGTTGCACGAACAAATTCACCGGCAATGTAACGTTGACCGTGTACAACAATCTCGGCAAGATTGAATGACATTAAATCATCATCGTTTTTTTCTGCAGCAAAGGCATTACCGACAAAGCCTACACTTGTCAATGCCGTGCAGATGGCCGCAGCCAAAGCAACCTGTCTTTTCTTCATAAAATATAATCACTTCCACATAAAAATTTATATTTTACATAAGGTGTCCATGTTTCCCTTACGCAATATATCAGCTTAACAGCTCTCATACACAACAAAAACTCACTTCTCTTGGCATTCATTGCAAACACACTATGCGTGTGATATAATTAATTTATTAAGTGACTTTTTTGACATATTAGTACCAAGTACTGTTACATTATATCTTGATGCTACGTATTTAGCAAATACAGATATTCTATACGCATATTGATGATTTTAATATACACTACAGGAGGCCGGCTATGCTTTTGCGTCAAATGAAATATTTTCTGGCAGCAGTATATTGCAAAAGCTTCAATGAAGCAGCAAAGCAATGCTTTATCTCACAGCCTTCCTTCTCTCTACAGATAAAACAGCTTGAAAAAGAACTTGGTGTAAAGCTTATTAACCGCAATAATTGTAATTTCAGTCTTACACCGGCAGGCGAAAAATTTTACGAGCCTTGTAAACGTATAGTCGGAGACGTACAAAACTTAATGCAAAATATGCAGCACTTTGCGGAAACGAATCAGGTGCCAAGCTATATTATCGGCTGTAAAACAGGCTATAATATCTGTCGCCTGCTCAACGTTATCAATATGCTCAATAAGAACAGTGAAACATATCATCTGGAGTTATTGTACGGCGACCACGAACAGCTCCTGACAATGCTTGCGAACAACGAAATAGATATGCTTATCACAGAAGATCGTGAAGCTGATGATAACTTTCTTGCGGGAGAGCTTTTAGAAATCGCAGATTTATGCATTTGCGTACCGAAGCATTCTTTCCCACCTGAAATCAAAGCTCTTCATATCAGTGATTTATCAGAGCAGACATGTGTTCTTATCGCCAACAGAGATTATGTTATGCAGGAGCAGGAATATTATGCCAAACTCTTAGGTTTCCAAGGAAGCTTTTTCACTGCAAGAGATATTCCTACAGCGCTTACCAAAGTAATTGACGACAAGGTAAAATCCTTTCTGCCGGTAACGAGTAATAATGATGCCCCATACTATTTCAGTAATTTCACCAGAACCTTGCCATTATTAGCAGATAATGAGCCAGTAGAAATTTACTATAACATTTTTTGGCAAAAGAATAATCCCAACCGTAAGATAGCTGCTATCGCTCAGCATATAGCAAGCCTCATGCAAGACCATTAAAAAAGCTTACAACGCTCTGTCCGTCGTAAGCTTTTTTTATTTAAACTCAATACCGTACACATGCAAAAAACCGTACAGCACCAAAGCCTTGTGTGGCAAGGGGTTGTACGGTTTTGTACGGTTTGTACGGTTTTATCAGAGAGTCTTCAGGTATTCCAGACGCTCGTTAATCGCAGCCTTTTTACCATTCAGCTCTTCAGCCTTAGCCTTCTCTTTTTCGATAACAGCCTCAGGTGCTTTAGCCAGGAAGCCGGCGTTGCCCAGCTTGCCTTCAACACGGCTCAGCTCCTTGTCGATAGCAGCCAGCTCTTTGTTCAGGCGGGCATTTTCCTTCTCGACATCAATCAGGCCTGCCAGCGGCAGATAAACCTCAATGCCTGCTACAACTGCAGCCATAGCATTTTCCGGTTTAGCAGCATTGTCAGCCAGCACAGTCAGCTCGCTGATAGCGCCCATCAGATGGATGTAATCGGCGTTAGCCTCAATGCCGTCCTTCAGGTCGGCAGCAGCCAGCATGGTTGCCGGAACCTTTTTTCCGGGCGGTACGTTAACTTCAGCACGCATGTTACGGATAGCCTTGATGCTTTCCATAATTGCGCCCATCAGGCGTTCTGCCTCATCGTCCATCAGAGCTTCGTCAGCCTCAGGCCACTTGGAAATCATAATGCTTTCTGCTTCATGCGGCAGGCATTGGTAAATTTCCTCGGTAATGAACGGCATGTACGGATGCAGCAGCTGCATAGCGCTGGTCAGTACGGTTGCCAGAACATGCTGTGCAGTTGCACGCTCTTCAGCGTTTTCTTTATTATACAGACGCGGTTTAGCCAGCTCGATATACCAGTCGCAAACCTCGCCCCAGATGAAGTCATAAATCATGCGGCCTGCTTCACCCAGCTCGAACTTCTCCAGCATTTCGGTAACGCTCTTGGCAGTGTGCTGCAGACGGGACAGAATCCATTTATCTGCCAGAGTATACGGAGCCAGCTTAGCGTTGGCATCGTAGCCTTCCATGTTCATCAGAGCGAAACGGGAAGCGTTCCAGATCTTGTTGGCAAAGTTACGGGTTGCCTCAACGCGCTCCCAGTAGAAACGCATATCGTTGCCCGGGGTGTTGCCGGTAATCAGCATGAAGCGCAATGTATCAGCGCCGTATTGGTCAATAACCTCCAGCGGGTCGATGCCGTTGCCCAGGGATTTGGACATCTTGCGGCCCTGGCTGTCGCGAACCAGACCATGAATGAATACCTTGTCGAACGGAATCTCATGCATAAATTCCATACCCATAATCAGCATACGTGCAACCCAGAAGAAGATGATATCGTAACCGGTTACGAGCACGCTTGTCGGATAGAATTGCTTTAAGAGCGGAGTCTTATCCGGCCAGCCCATGGTAGAGAACGGCCACAGAGCGGAGCTGAACCAGGTGTCCAGTGCGTCCTCATCCTGATGGATATGTGCGCTGCCGCATTTCGGGCAGACAGTCAAATCGGTGCGGCTGGCGCTCATTTCGCCGCAGTCATCGCAGTACCATACAGGAATGCGGTGGCCCCACCAAATCTGACGGGAGATACACCAGTCACGGATATTATCCATCCAGCCGGTATAGGTTTTGGTGAAGCGTTCCGGTACGAATTGAGTACGGCCGTCTTCAACGCAGTCAACAGCAGCCTTAACCAAAGGCTCCATCTTAACGAACCATTGGGTGGAAACCTGAGATTCAACAGCATGGCCGCAGCGTTGGCAGTGACCTACAGCATGGGAATGCTCTTCAACCTTAACCAAATAGCCGTCAGCCTTCAGGTCAGCAACGATAGCCTTGCGGCATTCCTCACGGGTCATGCCCTCGTACTTGCCTGCTTCTTTAGTCATAATGCCATCCATGCCGATAACAACGATGCTCGGCAGGTTATGGCGGATACCCATCTCATAGTCGTTAGGATCATGGGACGGAGTAATTTTTACAGCGCCGGTACCGAATTTGGTATCAACATAGCTATCAGCGATGATAGGAATAATTCTGTCGGTAGTCGGCAGACGCAGGGTTTTGCCAACCAGGTCGCCATAACGCGGGTCCTCCGGGTTAACTGCTACTGCAGTATCGCCGGGCAGAGTTTCCGGACGGGTGGTTGCAATCATCAGGCTGCGGCCTTCTTCTTCAACTACAGGGTAGTTGATGTACCAGAGATGTCCCGGGTCATCCTTATGCTCAACCTCGATATCGCTCAGTGCGGTGTTGCAGTTTACACACCAGTTGGTGATACGGGTGCCTTTGTAAATCAGGCCCTTTTCAAACAGAGTGCAGAAAACCTCGCGTACAGCCTTGGAGCAGCCCTCGTCCATGGTGAAGCGCTTACGCTCCCAGTCGCAGGAAACGCCCAGATGCTTCAGCTGGTTGATGATGCGGTCGCCGTATTGCTCCTTCCATTTCCAAACGCGTTTCAGGAACTCTTCGCGGCCCAGGTCATAACGGGTTTTGCCTTCCTCTTTTTTGATAACCTCTTCAACCTTAATTTGGGTTGCCAGACCTGCATGGTCATAGCCGGGCATCCACAGGGTATTGTGGCCCATCATGCGGTGCCAGCGGATTAAGATATCCTGCAGGGTATTAT
>OHIN01001253.1_pt1 | contig 13717 bp, 11 predicted proteins | sample 1568261 | NCBI WGS metagenome assembly OHIN01 (sample SAMEA3879578, study PRJEB24766) | human gut metagenome | biome: human-associated habitat; feature: feces | place: USA | collected 1985/1987
GGCTATGGAGTTCCTTCGCCGCGCACCCAAAGATGCCGCCTCCTATGAGGTGGTGCTCTACGGAAGCCTCGCGGCAACCGGCAAGGGGCACATGACCGACACGGCTATCGAGGATGTCTTCAAGCATCAGGGTAAACTCGTGAAGATTACCTGGATGCCCGATATCTTCCTCCCCTACCATCCCAACGCCATGAAACTGCGTGCTTTCGGTCCGACAGGTGAGAATGGCGAGGCGCCGGAATGCCTTTTCGAGATGACGGTGTATAGCGTCGGTGGCGGAGCTATCCGCATAGAGGGCGATCCCGAGGAAACCTCACGCGAAATCTACCCGATGAATAAGCTCACCGATATCCTCGAATATTGCGAGAAGTCGGGAAAATGCTATTGGGAATATGTGGAGGATTGCGAAGGTCAGGAAATATGGCAATATCTCCACAACGTCTGGGAGGCCATGAAAGCGGCCGTGGAGCGCGGTATCGCACGCGAGGGACGTCTTCCCGGTCCCCTCAACCTGCGGCGCAAGGCTGCCCAGTATTACGTCAAGGCCACCGGCTACCGCGATAATCTCAAAAGCCGCGGACTCACCTTCTCATACGCCTTGGCCGTGAGCGAGGAGAACGCTTCGGGCGGCGAGATCGTCACGGCTCCGACATGCGGCTCCTGCGGCGTTGTGCCGGGCGTGCTCTATCATATCTGGAAAAGTCGCGAGCTCCCGGAGATGCGTATTCTCAGAGCTTTGGCAACCGCGGGTCTCATCGGCAACGTGGTGAAGCACAATGCCTCGATCTCCGGCGCCGAAGTGGGTTGTCAGGGTGAGGTCGGTGTGGCCTGCGCCATGGCGGCGGCCGCCGCCAACCAGCTTTTCGGCGGCAGTCCCGCGCAAATCGAATATGCGGCGGAAATGGGCCTCGAACACCATCTCGGCATGACATGCGACCCGGTATGCGGACTCGTACAGATTCCCTGCATCGAGCGCAACGCCTACGCAGCGGCGCGCGCCCTCGACGCCAACATTTACTCATCCTTCTCCGACGGAGTCCATCGCGTATCGTTCGATAAGCTCGTGAATGTGATGAAGGAGACAGGCCACGACCTCCCTTCGCTTTATAAAGAGACGGGAACGGGCGGTCTCGCCAAGGATTACCAACAGATGTAAGAAATTTAGACTCTGTCCCTCGAGGAAATATTATGAAAGCTGTATATTTACATGGCCTCGGTTCTTCGGGAAGCTCGGCCACGGCGCAACGGCTGCGCCGCTCGCTTCCCAACTCGATAGAAGTGCTCTCTCCCGACATACCGGTTCAGCCGGAAATGGCGATATCTTTTCTGCGGCGCTTCGCCGCGCAGCATCTCGGCCCCGACGACATTATCGTAGGCACTTCGATGGGCGCCCTCTACGCCCAGCTGTTCAAAGGCTGGCGACGGATACTGGTGAATCCGTCGTTTCACACATCGCGCCATCTGGCCGAGAAAATCGGTCAGCGACTCCCTTTCCATACTCCGCGACAGGACGGAGCCACGGACTTCGAGGTGAATCAGAAACTTATAAAGAAATTTGAGAAATTAGAGGCCGACCAGTTCTCTCCGAAATTCGGTATCTTCAATCCGCGCCATAAGGACTCGCCGGAGCAGGTAACCGGCTTCTTCGGCTCGCGAGACACGGTGGTGAACTGTCGCCCGGAGTTCTCGGAGCATTTCTCCGACCTCCGCGAGTTCGACGGCGAGCACCGTCTCGACCCCGACACCACCCTCAACCTCATCGTCCCCGAAATCCGCTCCCACTTCGGCCTTTAGACTCTGCGCCGGTTTATTCGGCTGCAGGCTCCTCTTCTGTCTCTTTTTCGCGCTTCTCGTAGGCATCGACGATGCGCTGCACAAGCGGATGGCGCACTATATCTTTCTTCTCATATTCGATTACTCCGATACCTTTCACGCCCCGGAGGATCCGGAGCGCCTGGAGGAGACCGCTCTGGACGGTACGCGGCAGGTCGATCTGTGTGGTGTCGCCCGTGATTATCATCTTGCCGTTCATGCCGAGACGTGTCAGAAACATCTTCATCTGATGGCGCGTGGTGTTCTGTGCCTCGTCGAGGATTATCACGGCGTCGTTGAGCGTGCGTCCGCGCATAAATGCCAGCGGCGCTATCTGGATTGTGTCGGCCTCCATATACTCCTTAAGCTTCTGCTGGGGAATCATATCCTCAAGAGCATCGTAAAGCGGCTGGAGATAGGGATCGATCTTATCTTTCATGTCGCCGGGAAGGAAGCCGAGCTTCTCACCGGCCTCGACTGCCGGACGCGAAAGGATGATGCGGCGGCACTCTTTGTTCTTGAGAGCCCGCACGGCCAAAGCTATGGCGATATAGGTCTTGCCCGTTCCTGCGGGACCGAGGGCGAAAGTGAGGTCGTTTTCCGAGAAGCTGCGCACCATCCGCGACTGGTTGGCGTTACGCGGCGCGATCGGGCGCCCGTTCTGGCCGTAGATTATCACCCCTTCGGCATTCACCTCTTTCGGAGCCTCGCCGCGCACGATGTCGATGATGGCATCTTCATCGAGCTTGTTGTATTTGGCCGCATGAGCCTCTATCTGATGAATCTTTTTCTCGAACTCCGCCGTCTCGCTGTCCTCCCCTATAACCTTTATCACATTTCCCCGCGCGGCCATACGGAGCTTGGGGAAAAGATTGCGTATAAGATTTATATTGGCATTGTTGACGCCATAAAACGTCTGAGGGTCGACGCTGTCGATTATCACTATTCTCTCTATCATCCTTTTCTTCCTTTCATCCAATTTATCCCACGGAGCCTTCGAGCGAGATCTGCAGGAGTTTCTGAGCCTCTACGGCAAATTCCATCGGAAGCTTGTTCATCACCTCGCGGGCATAACCACCCACTATCAGCGAGACGGCCTCCTCGGCCGGTATGCCGCGCTGACGGCAATAGAAGAGCTGCTCTTCGTTGATCTTCGAAGTTGTGGCTTCATGCTCCACGGTGGAGCTGTCGTTGCGCACGTCGATATAGGGGAATGTGTGGGCGCCGCATTCATCGCCCATCAGTAGCGAGTCGCATTGCGTAAAGTTGCGGCAGCCGGTAGCGCCTTTCGACATGCGTACGAGACCGCGGTAGCTGTTCTGCGACTTGCCGGCCGATATACCTTTGCTCACAATCGTAGAGCGGGAGTTGCGTCCGATATGTATCATCTTGGTGCCGGTGTCGGCCCGCTGCATGTTGTTGGTGACGGCCACCGAATAGAACTCCCCTACCGACTCGTCGCCGCGAAGCACGCACGAAGGGTATTTCCATGTTATCGCCGAACCGGTCTCGACCTGCGTCCATGAGATCTTGGAGCGGTGGCCGCGGCATAGTCCGCGCTTGGTCACGAAGTTATAGATGCCTCCGCGACCTTCGCGGTCGCCGGCATACCAGTTCTGAACCGTGCTGTATTTCACTTCGGCACGCTCCTCGCAGATTATCTCCACAATGGCGGCATGAAGCTGGTTCTCGTCGCGCATCGGCGCGGTGCATCCTTCGAGATAGCTGACGTAGGCATCGTCGTCGGCCACGATCAGCGTCCGTTCGAACTGCCCTGTGCCGGAAGCGTTGATGCGGAAATAGGTGCTCAGCTCCATCGGACATCTCACCCCTTTGGGGATATACACGAAGGAACCGTCGGAGAACACCGCCGAATTCAGCGCGGCATAGAAATTATCGCGATAGGAAACCACCGTACCCAAATATTTGCGCACAAGGTCGGGGTAATCTTTCACCGCCTCGGAGAATGAACAGAAGATCACGCCCATCTCGGCGAGCTTTTCGCGATGGGTGGTCTTGACGCTCACCGAATCCATCACCGCATCGACGGCCACGCCGGCGAGCTGTTTCTGCTCTTCGAGCGAGATACCGAGCTTGTTGAAAGTTTTCACCAGCTCCGGATCGACCTCATCCATGCTTTTCTTCAGCTCCTTTTTCTTGGGAGCGGCATAATAGCTGATGGCCTGGAAATCGATGGGCGGAATCTTGAGATGCGCCCATTCCGGCGGAGTAAGCGTCTGCCAGTATCTGAAAGCCTTCAGACGGAACTCGAGGAGCCATTCCGGCTCACCCTTCTTGCGCGAGATGAGCCGCACAGTCTCTTCTGTCAGGCCGGGGGCCACAACCTCCGTGTCGATATCCGAAGTGAAACCGTATTTATATTCCGAATCGGTGGCTTCGCGCAGGGTCTGTTCCGACCTTGCGGCCGCATCCATCCGCCCCCTCTTTTCCTCTTCCATATTCGCCATAACGTATGTTTTCATATCATGCGATAACATATCCCTAAATATCATACGTTACCGCATGTTTACATATATTACGCGAAATTACAAAAAAAAGTTGAACCCTCGGAACGAATATTATACATATATTTCTCTGCAATTTATCGGAAATCATATCCCAATGAGAGCTGAAAAAGATTCTGTCGATGAGTAAGCGAATAGTTTTCTCTGTTGGCTTTAGCTACTTTATAAAGATTCGTCAGACCGAAATCAATGTTCGCGCCGATATAGATGTTGCGTATCGTTGCCCCTATGCCCGCTCTCCATCCGAGGGCTAAGCGGTTGAAACGGTCGTCACGCTCGCTGTCGCCCGTAGAATAAAGGGACGAACCACTGTAAAACACCGCGTTGTCGAGTTTAAAGCCCATACAACCTTTCATCGAGAAACCGATATTCAGCACCGGACCCGTGAAAACCGAAATTGCAAAATTGCGGTGAAAATCAAACCGATAACCCAAATCGAGAGGGATACGCATGCCCCACTGCTTAATCTGACGGTCAGATTTCGCCGCAGCACTTATATTATCCAGAATATGATCAGGCAGCGCATCGCGCAGATTATATCTAACGGAAAGAGTGTTGAAAAAGAAACTGACACCGGGTTCAAAATATAGATTGGCAATGATCGGCATATTGAAAACTGCCCCGATGCTGACACCGCTACGCGAACCTAAATAGTCCTGTGTCAAAGAAATTCTGTCATGAAGATTTGTCTGCCGGAATGTGCGCGGACATGTCATGTCAAGAGCCGCGCGTACGCCGAAATATGCCTTGTTATTAGGATTGTTAAATAGGTTCCTCTCCGCTGATGCTATAAGCGGCAACAATCCCGAAAGGAGAACCAAGCATAACCTGCTCCAAGTTGATCCGGCAACCCGAGATATTCTATTTTCAAACATTCCTGATTTGTTATTTCCTATATTATGTTTTCTGTGAAATTCTGTCGCGCCGTGTTTCTCCGGCATACAGAGACTCAGGCCGAGTATTATATCTTTACGTTGATCACGACATAGTCTTTATGCACATACCCCTTAATCTTCAGATGTCTCGGTTCCTCAGGTTCAGCCGAACGAGCGGTCAACGTCATTTTGGGAGAGTCAATCTCATATTCAACCGTCAGCCAACAGCTCTTGACGACCTCGACATTATCCTCAACTTCCTCAGTGGAAGAGGCCTCGCCTCCCATTATCTCCAAAGTGACAATCCCCTTGAAACCGTAAATCTCCTTGACTCCCCCTTCTGCAGGGAAGTCAACAGTCCGTGGGAAACCCTCGTCAACCTCATTCTCGACATAGCAACCCGACAGTAACAACAACATCATCCCAACTATGGTCACAATACCATATTTCCCGGCTACAATACACCCCCTTGCCACTCTTTTACAAAGGATTCCCATAAGTAATCAATCTAAGTTTAGCATGTATATCCCTACAGGACAAATGCTTAATTTTTTTTGACCAAGCGACGGAAGCGATAAATCGCTTCCGTCGCCGCAATGCATCCCTGTAATTAGCTCTCGCCGTGTCGCTGAATGTAGGGACGCGATATATCGCGTCCACCGCGACAGTTCCCTAAGCAATCGGTATCATCCGCTATTTATGCCGGATTATCCTGATCATCGTTTCTGTCTCGATATCGGTGATATACAGCGTGAAATCACGTCCCACTGGGTCAGCCTCCTCGTTAAGCAGTTCGATGGTAAGCACATTATCCTTTATGCGGCATGAGAGCCACTCATTGCTGTATTCCGTAACCCGCTTCCATCGTTTTTGAGGCACCTGTTCCGGCAGACTGAAAGTATTATGGGTGAGACATTCGAGTTTTACGGTGCCTCCGATAGGTGCCGATTCTATAGTTATATTGTCGCTATTGTCCTTCACCTTCGCCATCGTTACCGAGACAGCCTCCGGATCGGAATTCTCAATCAGATTCCAATGCATAGGCTCGCCGCAAGATCCGTCAGTTCCTTCACATCCGGCAACAAAGACCAAGGCAATTGCCATGACAAAGCATAACATTAGCCGATGTCGTTCCTTTGCTTTTCTCATATTCCTGCAATTTAGAAATTCAAATTTCGCAAATTTATTCTCTTTGACAAACTGATGCATAGAATCTTGACCGCGACAGACGCATCAGGATTATTTATTTCTCCGGATTTGGATTATACTCTCCGTGGCGGCCACTACGTCCTCTACTTTCAGTTTAACGTCGATATCAGCGGGCGCAGATTGCATATCCGGAAAATCGAAAGTCAGGAACTGCTTCGAGATATCAGCTTTCATAAAATCTGCTGTAACTTCATGTGCGTCGAGCTTAATGGCCCCATTTTCGTTCGGGTCGGCAGAGACGAAACAGATATTTCTGCCCGATGTGCATGTCAGTATCACCTTACCACCTTTGGGAGAAACATTGACCACGACATTATCGCTTTTGTTTTTCTGTTGACGGATCTCCACCGTCACATCCTCCGCGTTGGTGTTGCTCTCGACTTTCCAGATCATCGGTTCCCCCGAAGGTCCATCGTTATCCCCGTTATCATCCTTACATGAAGCCATCGTCAATACCAACAATAACCCCATTGCGGCCAGAATACCAGATAATTGAGTTTTCATGATGATTGATCTTTAAATTATAGATACATATATATTTGGCAAATTCAGAAGTCTATATTCAGAATGCGCTAATATAAATAATTTCAAGAAGAAAGAAAAGAAAAATCAACAAAATCTGCAATTAAATGACATATCGATTGATTTTTTAATATGGACACCTTAATTTAAGTTTGTTTAAGAGTGCTGACGATGGCGGACGCATCTCGGATGCGTCCGCCGCCAGCCATGCCCTAAGCAATCGGTATCATCCGCTATTTATGCCGGATTATCCTGATCATCGTTTCTGTCTCGATATCGGTGATATACAGCGTGAAATCACGTCCCACTGGGTCAGCCTCCTCGTTAAGCAGTTCGATGGTAAGCACATTATCCTTTATGCGGCATGAGAGCCACTCATTGCTGTATTCCGTAACCCGCTTCCATCGTTTTTGAGGCACCTGTTCCGGCAGACTGAAAGTATTATGGGTGAGACATTCGAGTTTTACGGTGCCTCCGATAGGTGCCGATTCTATAGTTATATTGTCGCTATTGTCCTTCACCTTCGCCATCGTTACCGAGACAGCCTCCGGATCGGAATTCTCAATCAGATTCCAATGCATAGGCTCGCCGCAAGATCCGTCAGTTCCTTCACATCCGGCAACAAAGACCAAGGCAATTGCCATGACAAAGCATAACATTAGCCGATGTCGTTCCTTTGCTTTTCTCATATTCCTGCAATTTAGAAATTCAAATTTCGCAAATTTATTCTCTTTGACAAACTGATGCATAGAATCTTGACCGCGACAGACGCATCAGGATTATTTATTTCTCCGGATTTGGATTATACTCTCCGTGGCGGCCACTACGTCCTCTACTTTCAGTTTAACGTCGATATCAGCGGGCGCAGATTGCATATCCGGAAAATCGAAAGTCAGGAACTGCTTCGAGATATCAGCTTTCATAAAATCTGCTGTAACTTCATGTGCGTCGAGCTTAATGGCCCCATTTTCGTTCGGGTCGGCAGAGACGAAACAGATATTTCTGCCCGATGTGCATGTCAGTATCACCTTACCACCTTTGGGAGAAACATTGACCACGACATTATCGCTTTTGTTTTTCTGCTGACGGATCTCCACCGTTACATCCTCCGCATTGGAATTGCTTTCGACTTTCCAAAGCATCGGTTCCCCCGAAGGTCCATCGTTATCCCCTTTATCATCCTTACATGAAGCCATCGTCAATAATAACAAAATCATTGACAAGCAAGTAGAACTTCCAGAAAATAGTTTGCTCATAATATACAAAATTATATATGTTTTTTAATATTCAGGTACAAAATACCAATTTTGTTATTTATCAATATAGAGATTTTTCCTGTTATTTATAAAATCTAATTGGTCTTCGGGATTATAAATAAGATTTGCACCATCCTTAAACCATCCATTGGAAATACCGTTCCATCCCCAATTCATATGATATAATAAATAATCATCATAATATTCTTTATATGTATCTGCGTTTTCAGCTTTGACATATTCAAAATTAGGATATTTAGTATCTGACAACCTGTACAAATTATAATGGACAGCCATAGTAGCATCCATAATTCCATCAATAACCCATGCATGCCCGTCTGAATTATTTCGTCCTCGTGTGTAAACGGGTTTGTAATTATTTAAATAACTACATAGCTTTGTTTCGTTGTAATCTTCTACACTAACATTATACCCATACCCTTTTAATACATTCTCAGCATTATAGATAGTCGAAGAGCCGCTTACATCAACGTTAAGTTCCCCCCTCAGTTTAGATAGAAAATTTGATAGCACTGAGTTGGTTTCGTGTTTAATCTGATCTAATCTATTAGGCATTCCCCACCAATTATAATATGAAGGATATCTATAAAAACGCATAATTTGGCCTACAGCGATAGTAACACATCCCAATGCGTTATATCCACTTGTATTATAAGTACCTGTTTGCCCCCATTCAGTCGAGAGGAAGGGACCTGTCTGATATCCTTCATCCACTTCTGTTGCGACAACATATGCAGTATTCTCCCAACTATATTCAGTTCCTTCCCATAAATCTTCAGATTGGGCTGCGTAAACAAACGCAGAATAAACATCCGCTGGCAAAGAACCCTTCATATCAATAAGCTTTTTAATACTTCTTGTACGAGGATTTTCATATAAAAGTTCAGACCAAACGTCATAAGCTTGTAAATAATCATTATAACCGTCATCACTTCGGCTGGCAATTTTAGGAATTTCTAACTGAAAATAGCTACCCCAAAATGGGCTGCAATCGATTTTAGTTTTCCCCGATTTTATTAATTCGATATTGTCGAGCATTCCGGCTATCACGATCTGTTGGCCGGTTTCGGGCATATCATCGGAATACTCCCCATGGTCTACGGTAGCGAGAATCGGGTAGTACTTCGTAGTGGCCGAAACAAGGATATAGCCATCTTCATTGAAATTAACCGCATAGATGGCGGGATTGCCATCCTTCCCGTTAATTGCTATGACATTTTTAATGGTCTTTTCTTGTTGAGATCTGGTGGCGGATTTTTTGTTGAAAAGGTTTGCCACTGTCTCCGCATCGGAAAGCGAAAGGTCTTCTATATCCGAAGGCAGTTTTTCGATGGAGGCCTCTTTCGAAAGGCTGTTATCTACTCTCATCTCAGGAGCGGACTCATTGTTGCAGGATATTGTCACTAACAATAATCCCATTGCAACCAGGATACTTGATAATTGATTTTTCATGATGGTTTGGAATTAGTTATAGATACTTCCCATTGTTTTGAGAAGCCTTAAATTATGAGTTTGTTACGTGTTTGTTAATGTTTTGCAAAAATTTACTTTGGATTCCGGCTCGGTTACAAGCTGATATTCCCTTGGTATATGCCATCTTGTGCATTTATCCGAATTATAAAATCTCCGGAAATAGAAAAAACATATTCGACAAACGCACATTCGTCAAAACAGAGCCAAACAGGTTCGCCTGTTACAGCATCTAACAATTCATATTGTAAAATTTGAGTTTTCTGTATGGGTATTTGTAAGCCATTTTGTCTTGAAATCTCACATAACATAGGTTTCCCGGGTTTTCTATTTCCTTCCGGATCAAGATCAGGTGTGCTTTTCGGAATTTTCGACATATAAAACGTATAAACGTCATTTGATTCCGCACGCATGATGCCCGCTTCAATAAACACAAACATCATAATAAGCAATAATAAGAACTTCTTTTTCATGGTGTAAAATTTATATTTTGCAGGCCAAATTTACTGAGCTTATATCACAAAATCAAGAAACGAGGGTACTGAAAAAAGTACTGAAATTCATTTTCGCCCAAAATGACGATGACAGCATCGGCATTATAACTGCCTTATATCAGCTTGATTACGCCATCCACAAGCTTAATTCCGGGATCCATGCCAAATATTTTCTTTCCGAGATATTGCCGGCGGGAGATGATGGCACCTTTTGACCTTCCCAATAGTTTCATCATTTGAGTCGTAGTGATTCCGAACTTAATCAATATGCATGTATGAAGATCCAGCCGGGTACTTCTTCCATCTGTAAGTATCAGAAGATTCTTTTTGAACGAAGGATATGTGACAAGAACAGATTCTTCCAATCTTTCCCATAAACCATCATCCTCCAACAAAATTTTATCTTTTTCAATATAATCCATCAATATTAAATATGCATCTGGATCTATGGCCGACATATCCGGCGTCGTTTCATTTTCGCTTTTTTCGTAAAGATTGAGCAACTCCGTTTTCAAAACTTCCTTTAATTCTTTTAAATCATTTTTGGAGCGAAGCTGATCTTTGTTTTCTTCAATTTCAGTTTTATTTTCCTTTTCATCATTCCGGCATTCTATCTCTTCACAATCCGTGCATTCTTTTGTTGCAGGATTATTTTCTTTTCGTTGGATAAGTTGATTCAACGTATTCAATTTATCCAGCAATAACTGTATTTTCAATAAATTTTTATGATTTCTGTATTTTTGCCAGAATATGAACAATACGAATACAGCAACTGCTATCAAGCTTATTAATAGATAAATCCCGAGTCTTTTCTGACGTTCCTCTGCTTTTACTCTCCCTTTTTCATGGTCTTCGTAATTATAATATGACTTCTGTATTATGGATTGATGGTCTGAATTTTTATCAAGCGATTGCTCAAGCAATTCGGTATATTCCGCCACATAGCGGTTTATGGTACTATCATCCGAGTAACATTTGGTTTCAGGCGACAAAAGGACAAGATAGCCCGTTTCTTTATTAAGAGGGCTTTCCTGTCCGATTAATTCTTTTGCAAACAGGTATGCGCTATCCGTTTTCCCGGCAGCATGATAAATCTCACTTGCGTAGGCAAGCGCGTTATTTCTCACCACAGGACTGACTTTATCTATGCTGTTCCTGATCAACAAGAGAGCTGAATCAAGCTGACCGGTATAATATTTTATCGCCGCAAGATATATCATTGATTTGGCATTCGTCGATTCGGAAACATTATTCCCGAGTCTGACAGCCATCCTGAAATATTTTTCCGCCTCCGCATAATTCTTGGAACGCATATATATACCGCCCAAAAGCTGAATGTCATAAACGCATTTTGAGATGCGGTTCAGAGACTTGTTGACCTGTAGCGAACGTTTCACATAGCTAATGGCTTCATCATAAAGCCTTAGCGCATCGAGCAAACGTCCCGTCTGACTCAAAATATTGGCAAGCAAGTCTTTATTGTCGGCATTTGCAGGAAAGTTTTCCAAAGCATCATGATAATATCCGAGCGCTTTGGGATAATCCCCTTTATCGCTGTTGACACGCCCGGCATAATACAAGGCTTCAGAATACAAAGTCCCCTCCGGATGAGCGGAATAATATTCGACGGCCCGTAAAATCACACTGTCCGATTCATGCTTAAAATATGCCTTATCCGCCGCTTTCGTAATCAGGAGATCCCGATGACGGGCTTCGCTTCGGAAAAGAGATTCTTCATCAATGCTGTCAAGCATCATGTATGCTCTCTTGGGATCTTCCGTCATTATTTCCTCTATATGCTGAAGGGGTGTCTCTTGTTTTCCTCCGGAACAAGAGGCCAAAACAATAATGCCAAGCAATACCAAACAATAAACAGGGATGATATGACAGATATATCGTTTCATAGACAATTCATAAACATTCTTACTTGCAAAGATAATCGTTTCTATATAATTTAAGTTTGTTTAAGAGTCGGGATTGTGCGCGATAGGCATTTTTTTGTTATTTTTGCATTCGGGAAAGTGTTTTCCCTTTACCCAGCCTATCATTATGTCATGGGAAAAATAATAGCAATAGCAAACCAGAAGGGCGGAGTGGGCAAAACCACCACCGCTTTCAACCTCGGCGCCTGCCTTAGCGTCGACGGCAAGCGTGTGCTCCTTGTCGACGCCGACCCGCAGGCCAACGCCACTTCGGGCATCGGCATGCAGCCCCAGCCTTCGGACGCCTCGGTGTATGAATGCCTCGTCGACGGATATCCCGCCGCCGATGCCATCATGCATTCCTCGATCGACGGCCTCGATATAATCTGCTCGCGCATCGACCTTGTCGGCGCCGAAGTGGAACTCATGAACCGCAAAGACCGCGAAAGAATCCTCCAGAGGATGCTCGCGCCGGTGAAGGATAACTACGACTATGTGCTCATAGACTGCTCTCCCTCGCTCGGCATCATCACCGTCAACGCCCTCACGGCCGCCGACTCGGTGCTCATCCCGGTGCAGGCCGAATATTTCGCGCTCGAAGGTATATCCCAGCTCCTCAACACCATCCGCATCATCAAGAGCCGTCTGAGCCCCGGTCTGGAGATCGAAGGCTTCCTGCTCACCATGTATGACGCCCGCCTGCGACTTGCAAACCAGATCTACGAGGAGCTTCGCGGACATTTCGGCAAAATGGTGTTCGACACGGTGATTCCCCGAAACATCCGTCTCTCCGAATCGCCGAGCCACGGACTGCCCGCTATCCTCTATGACCCCGACTCGCGCGGCGCCATAGCCTACGTGCAGCTCGCCAAAGAGTTGCAGACAAGAAACCGCAAAAAGAAAAATTGACAATGGCAACCAAACGCAACGCTCTCGGCCGCGGCCTCGACTCGCTGATCTCCATGGGCGACGTGCAGACCGGCGGCTCTTCGGCAATCTCTGAAATAGAGGTGGCGAGAATCGTCCCCAATCCGGACCAGCCGCGACGCACTTTCGACGAGGAGACCCTCGCCGAGTTAGCGGCCTCCATAGCCGAACTCGGAGTGGTGCAGCCTCTCACGCTACGCCTCGCCGACGACGGCGACTACCAGATAATCGCCGGCGAACGCCGCTGGCGCGCCGCCCGCATCGCCGGACTCAGAACCGTCCCGGCATACGTGCGCACCGTATCGGATTCCGAGATGACCGAGATGGCCCTGATCGAAAATATCCAGCGCGAGGACCTCAACGCCATAGAGGTGGCCCTCGGCTTCAAGAAACTGATCGACACTTACCACCTCACTCAGGAACGCCTCTCCGAACGCCTCGGCAAAAAGCGGGCCACCATCGCCAACCATCTCCGCCTGCTCCGCCTGCCGGCCGAAATACAGCTCGGCCTGCGCGACCGCAAGCTCGACATGGGCCATGCCCGCGCAATCCTCGCCATCGACGACCCCAAGATCCAACTCCGCGTCTACAAGCGCATTCTCAAGGAGGGACTCTCGGTGCGCGCCGTCGAGGAGCTCGGCCGACGCATGGCGGAAGAGACCGCCGTCAAGCCGGAAGGGGAAA
>OHIN01001277.1_pt1 | contig 13498 bp, 19 predicted proteins | sample 1568261 | NCBI WGS metagenome assembly OHIN01 (sample SAMEA3879578, study PRJEB24766) | human gut metagenome | biome: human-associated habitat; feature: feces | place: USA | collected 1985/1987
TTTCACAAAAAAATATTTCAAATGATATTGACAAATTAAATGATGTATGATATAATATAGGTACAAAAACAAGAGAGGTGGTAAACATGAATAAAGCAAAAAACCTATTGAAAGAGGAATACTTGCAAGTCCAAAAGCGTTGGGAATATTGGTACGAACGCTCGGTAGTTGAAGATGATGAAGAGGTAGACACTCTGGAGAGATTTTGGTACAATGTGCTGCAACACATCAAACTTCTGATAAATACCTTATAACGAACGAAACCGCGCGCGGTCGGTCAATACCGCGCAAATAAAATTTAAGAGGTGTAAAATGGAATTAAAACAAGTAAATCAATTAAAAGATGGGGATTGCGTGGTTGTTACCGAAAGAAAAAAGTATAATGGTTTTTACAGCAGTGAATTCGGTGTTGTATATTTTTGTATCCCTTATAGTGAAAAAATAATAGGATATATACAGGAGGATTAACCATGAAGAAATTTTACAAGGTGGAAGCATTCAGACCAGGAGAGGAAAGCGCGTTGAAATATACATTTCACGTATATTCCGAGAACGAGCCAAGCGCAAAGAATATGGTGTATAGATATACCAAGTATAACGGGTATCGGGTACGGATTGCGAACGTGAAAGAGATTGAGATTTTAAAATTGCTCGGAATGGCAAGTGCCAAGACGAAAGAAGAAGAGGTACGGGAAATCATCGATTACGTTGCCAACGTATTAAGTGTAGGAGGCTGTAGGAGAGTGTGGGATGACAGATAGCATAAAAGCAGATGTTCTGTATTTCAAGACATTGCAGTATGAGGAAATTTTCAGGCTTTTTAACGATTTCGAAAACATGGAAGTGGTGCTTTTCGATAAAATGGAGGATTTCGTATTTTATTCAAAAATAAAAAACTGTTGGAGCATGATTTTGAATAAACATAGACTGAAAGAGCATAGGAAATATAAAATGATATATTTATACGGACTTATTTTGAGCGGGCTTGCAGATAAAGACGGTGATAAAGAACCGTTTAAATCTAAAATCGAGGAATATAACGCGGAGTTTGATGCGTTGTATAATAAATAATTTTTAAAGGAGTTTGTAGCAATGAACAAAATTTATCTGATTGGAAGAGTTACGCATGAAGTGGAGTACACCAAAACGAAAGCAGGGAAAACTATGGTGAATAACTGTTTGGCAATAGACCAAGGAAAGGATGCCGAGGGAAATAAACAGACGATGTTTGTGGATATAACGCTCTTCGATAAGACGGCAGACATCTTTAAACTTTACGTAGAAAAAGGCGATAAAGTAGCAGTGAACGGCGAGTTACGCATCCGAGATTTTACGCGCGAGGACGGTAGCAAGGGCAGGTCTGTGAACGTGCTTGTACGTGATTTGGAACTCATCGAGCCTAAGAAAGGGAACGATAAAGCACCGAAAAAATTCGATGCGAATTATGAAGATTTACCTTTTTAATATGAATATTGTAGTAGATTATGAAACGATGGCGGAGGGGCTTCACAAAGCCCTTTCGTCAACGAATTTGAAATAGTTGCGCGATACTTTGATTATCCTTGCGGGATATATAGATGGAGCACATTTTTCAGCAGTATCGAAAGCATATAAGGAGCGTATGAAATGGCAATTTCAAGATATAACTATATCCATAGAAACAAATCCAACATCACGGTCGGAATAAAAGGTCAGGCAAAGAGCGTATTTGAAATAAAAGATATAGTGGCAAATGTTTCAAAGGTACAACAGCAATCGATAAAATTATCGATGGAATACAGCAAAAACGCGAAGTTTCCCGATTTTCTCGGCATGGACAAAGAATATACGAAGATACTTCGGGAAATCCCGTATAAATTGAGCGATGTCATAGAAAAGAAAGGGCACTACGAGCCGCAACAGATATTGGAAGCGTTGAAATACCTGAAAGGCATTGCGACCGACGAGGAGAGTTTTAAGCGAGAATTTTATAACGAGGTAAACAAATACTACGGCACAAATTTCGATGTAAAACAGACCGAAATATTACTGAAAAAAGGTACGTTTATGTACGTTCCTCACGATTACTCGCATAAACCGTCCGACCCCGTACCTCTACAGGACTGGATAATTAAGAACACAGAACTTGACGAAAGCCAGATCAGAAAAATAAACGATTTGGAAGAACTGAAAAAGATAGCGCAAACATATATCCAGGCGAGGGAATTGGCATGAAATTATTTTATCCCGACATAGAAACTACAGAAAGAGGATTGGAAACGCACGTATTTACAACACAAACAGACGGGGAACGTGCAATAACTGTAAATATAGAGGAATTACTTGGTTTTAACGAATACGACCCTGAAAACTCCTTTATTATCATTGTATCGTTTTCCATCTGCAAACCGTCGCTGATATGGTGTTTGCTGAATAATCCCGAATTCCATCAGCAACGCGACCCGTCGGACAAAACCATGTCGTGGAACGTATACGGCGATTATATGGAAATATACCGCACAAAAAAAGAAAAGATAACGATATGTTCCTACGAAAAGAAGTTCTTGCAGGACTATACGGACGCGGAAACGGCAAAGCGTCTGATGCTTACCGATACATATTTCAAACCCACGTGCACGCAGACGGCAAAGGCGGAGTTCATGGAGTGCGTGACCGGATGTAAGAACGAATTTATCAACCGATATAAATTCGACAAGATATTTCCGCAACCGGAAGAGGAAGAGTTCATCACGTGGAAGAAAACGAAAGAAAGCGTGAAAGCGTTCATGTATCTGAAAAAGGCGGGAAATTATAAGGACGTATACAGTTACGATATCCGCGCGTCGTTCCCGTCTGAATTATATAACTCGTTATTTCCACAGGGGAAAGGCACAATAGGATTGATAGAGGTACCCGTAAAGCATTGGTATATTGCCAAGATACGCGTATACCGCTGTATTCCCATCGTATACGACTTTTTCGGATTGTTCGATAAATTCATCGAGAACCAAAGACAGCCGTTTAATACGTACCTTACAAAGGATATGTTGGAATGTTTGGAAGAGTTCTACGACGTGGAATACGCGATACAGTTCAAATACTCATACAAGATGCAGAAAAGCATATTCGATAAGTTTATCGAGGACAATATCTACACGCCTGATAAGCCTATACGTAAGTATAACAAGGCGAAAAACAATACGTTGATAGGCTCGTTCGGAGCGAACGACCAATATCCAGTATACGAATACATGATAGGCGGGGACAAGAAAAACAGGGTAAACGCAACGATAACGTATGAAACGAAAGACAAGAAAGCGTTTTATCCCTTGTATCTGTACGTGAACGGGTCGGCAAAAGTCAAGATTTGCAGGTTATTACAATCGAACTGGGAGCATATCATATACGCCAACACGGACGGTTTCGTATCCGATGCCCCCATCGAAATGGATTTAAGATTTAATTCCAGGTACTCCGATGTGGTAGGAAAAGTGGAACTCCGTCAATATTATCTTGAGTTTGCGGTAAAGGAAATATCCAATTACAGCGCGATATTTGCCAACGAGGATGGCGAAATCATGCAAGACATAAGATTGTCAGGCAGACGCATCATGGAGCCGCCTACCCACCAACAATTTATCGACGGCGGGTTCGAAACGTTATTACTGCAACAATCGGATTACGGTTTTATCAAGCCCGTAGTGTTCGTGGAACAGAGTTTGAAATATTATCAGTTGATAGAGGAGAGGGACAGAAAATGAAAAATAGAAATATATTATATGAAACGTTAAAAAGATATTTAGAATATAATTTTGAACTTACGAAAGCACAAGGCGAGTTTTATGCGAAAGAAGTCATAGATATTTTTGATAAATGTCCAGACATTCCCGAAAAAGAAAACAGCCCAATAGATAAAGACAAAATGATTTTTGAGTTTCAAAGCACGTTAAAAGAACTTGTAAAAGCATTGAACGAGTTCGCCAACGACTATCGCACGGCGCACGGCATGAATTACGAGGGCGGCGGCGGTATGTTCGGTGGATTATTCGGGAGGAAGAAATAAATGAATAATGACCATATGCCACTTGATAAAGCCGAAGCGCGGCTTGCAGAAATGAAAGGAGAGTAGGAATGATAGACCATTACCAACAATCTATATTCGACGGTACAGAACAGTCGATGTACAACCAGTCTATCGAGCTGATCAAGACCTTTGAGGAAGTAGCGCTGCAAAGGAACCCTGTCGGGTATGTCGTAGGCTACAGCGGTGGAAAGGATAGCGATGTACTTGTTGACCTGTTCCGTAAGTCCGGCGTTAAATTTATGGTCATGCATAACCATACAACGCTGGATGCTCCCGAGACGGTATATTACGTGCGTAGGAAGTTTGCAGAATGGAAAGCGCAGGGAATTCCTTGTAAAATCTATTACCCTGAGATGTCGTTTTGGTCGTTATGCCTGAAAAATAAAATGCTTCCGTTTAGGATGGCCCGATTTTGTTGCCGTGAATTGAAAGAGCGGGATATACCCCAACTGAAATTTGCAACGCATTCATTCGGTGTAAGAAAATCGGAAAGTGTAAGACGTTCCTTGAACCGTGACAGTATTGAGATGCGGGATAAGGAAAATTATAAGGATATTCAGTTATTCCATTTTGACAAGAGCGAAGAAGTACGGCAGACAGATACCTGCTATACAAAGAATTACTTTATAGTAAATCCTCTGGCATATTGGAACGACAATTACTTGTGGAATTATATCCATAGCGAACGGATAGAAATAAATCCTTTATACTCGCAAGGGTTTGACAGAGTGGGTTGTGTCGGCTGTCCGATGGCACGATTATATCGTCTCTTCGAATTTGAGAGATACCCGAAATACAAGGCAAGATTTATAAAACTTTGCGATGATATCATGGAGCTGAGGAAACGAGAAAACCTATCCAACAAATACGGATTTAAAAACGGAACAGAGTATTTTAATTGCTGGCTATATGAAGAGTTACCGAAGGGTGAATCACTGTTTGATATGGAGGTACAGAGATGAAATATGGTTGGGGGAATTTAAACAGATGAAGATTAGTTTTTACTATTGACAAATTCACATAAATGTAGTATAATATAAACAGGGAGAGGGGGCGACAAAGTAGTACTGTTTGGGTTTTATCGCAATTTTAATCGGCGCGAGCCGTCCCATAGTGTCCGAAAGACCAGGCTACCCGCCCCCCTATCTATCCATGGGAAACAGCATTTACGAGAGCCAGGCACGGAAAGTGTTTGACTATAACCAATTCAGAATAAAAATATTGACGGGCGTGCGCGGAGCGGGTAAAACCTACCCCGTGCACGAGCATATCCTGAACAAATATTTCAAGAAAGGCGAGTACTTCGTACTCGTGCGCGAAACGCAAGAAGAAGTGGATAATATGCTCGCGGGCGCGTTTTGGGACAGTTATCTATTGGACGATAAAAAGTACAAAGGTCACCAATACACGACCATGGGCAATAAAGTGATAATCGACGGTATCATTGTAGGATATGCAGTCGCTCTTTCCACGTACGGGAAGTTCCGCGGTGCGGTATCGCCCGTAGGACAGCGAGCCGTAAAGTCAAGGCGGGAACAGGAACTTGAGGAGCAAATCGAGGAAATGGAAGAGTTCGTCAAGAATAACATCGAGAAGACAACTACCGCGTTCTTCGATGAGTTTATCCCGCTTACCCCGAAGATGTCGGACGATAAAAGATACCATGGATTTCTACACTTTTTGGAAACAGTTTTTCGATTTCGTCGCAATTGTATGGTTATACTATGCGGCAACATTACAAAGCCGTACGATATATTTCTTGAAAATTTCAATTTCAAACAGCCGCTCGATATTTCCTACGGAATCAAAAAATCTTATACGATTTATAAGCCGAGTTATCCGATAAAGCCGCTTGCGGTATGGTGCCATATCAAGCCGAACCCGAAGTGGCTTGCTGCACGAGAAGAGAGCATCGTCGGTATGATTACTCGGGGAAAAGAAGAGGATATGTTCTCGACGGGTAATGCGTACGTGAATACCGATGTAAGGTATATTACGGGCAAACCCGACAAGCGCAAGGCGATGTATAATCTCTCGGACGGAGAACGGCGCGTCACGTTCTGGAAGTCTTTGGAGCGGAACAAGTATTATATCACGGAACCGACGCGGAATAATTACACGACTTACGTATTCGATATCAAGTTATGTCGCCCCGATAACAGGTTGATACTGAAAAGCCTTGAAACGGCTATCGTGGAGATATTCGAAAGCGGGCTTATCGAGTTCGAGAATGCAAAGGTATTCGATACCTTTGTAAATATATTACCGACAAAAAGGAGTAAGAAATGAGTGAATGGTTAGATTTCGGGTTCAGGATAGCGACCTACGCCGCTTGCCTTGCAACGTGGATATTGCTATTGATAGCGCAACTACGGAAAGCGTTCAAAGAAGCGCGCAGCAAAAACACCGAAAAGGTGATGAATATAAATAAAGAAAAGCAGAAAAAAGAAGAAAAGGAGTTGGAACCTATGGCAGTATTTCTATGCGATAAGTGCGGTGCACAGGTAAAAGTGTCCGAAGCGAAACAGTACGAGAATTTCGACGTCTGCGCGGCGTGCTATGATAAACTCAACCGCAAAGACGGTGAATTGAAACAGTTGGACGCGCAGATTGCGGAGTATGAACGCGTGCTCGCGGAACTGAAACAGCGTAAAGACCAAGTGGAGCATGAATAATGACGGAAGAAGAATTTAACGAACTGCTTACTCGGCTTGCGGATAAGGGGTTCAAGCCTGCCGCCACTTCAGAGCCTGAGCCCCCCGCAACAGATGATGAGAAAGACGCGAAAATAAAAGCGTTGGAAGATGAAATACTACTGCTCAGACAGCAGAACGCACTGCTCGGCGCACAGGCGAAAGTAACGCCCGAGGACGAGCAGAAAAAGAAAGACGAGGAAGAGGCAAAACAAGTTGCCGAATATTTTAAAAACAGGAGAGTATAAACAATGTCGCATTTGATGAGTAATGAAAAGGTATTGAAAGCCGCGGGAGTGACCGATGAGGAAATCACCGCCATCAATACCGCAGACGCGAACGTAATCGTAAACACGTTGGAGCCTATCTTCAACAAACTGATGTCGTACGTACAGACCCAGCGCGTGGAAGTTGCAAGACTTGATAACCCTTTGCGCGGGCTTGAAAAAGGCTACGCCGCAATGAACGGCGGGAGCCTGAACGGTATGTTCCAGGAAGTCCTTGTACAGGCGCGAGATAAAGGTGCGGATAATCTGTACGGCGGGAAGAAATATGCGCCTAAGACCATTACGAACCCTTACGTAACGTTCGATTACGGCAAAGACCCGCTTTCGTTTATCTATAAAATCAACGCGAAAATGGAGCGTATGATTGACTACGATGCGGCTGATATGTTGATGGCGCTCAAAAACAATTCGCTCGATGATTTTATCATGGGCAAACTTGCGGTGCTCCAGTCCGAGAATAACGCGGCTGAGTATGTCATGGAAAACAACGTTCTGAACTGCGAAGAGTATCAATACGATACCTACGCCAACGTACAGAAATTCAGCGATGCGGCGTCCCTCAATGCGTTCATGCATAAAGTGTTTGCAATGCAGAGATACCCCGAATCGAACATGCAGTACAAGAAAGTTAAGTTCAACACCACGAGAGGTACGGGCGATTTCGTGCTTATCATCGATACGCAGTTCGCGTTCGACTTCGCGCAGAAGTTCACCTACAAGCAGTATCTGAAACCGTTCCTGTTCCGTTCCGAGGACAGCGATAACTACGGTATGCAGGAAGAGCGTTCCCGTATCATCGAGGTAGACGCGCTCAATCCTACGACGCTTGCCGCGAATACCAACCTCGACCCCATGAACATGACGAAAGCGACTATTACGGGCGGTAAACTCATCGGGCGTATCGTTGACTTCAACGCCGTGAAGTTCGGCCTCGGGTTCAAGTCTGCTATCTCCAAACCGTTGAACGCGCGTACCACGTACTACAACGAAATTCAGGATTACTGTTTCGATATGTGCCCCGCGTATGTAAATGTTCCGTTGGTCATTACAGACGAATTCAAGTCCGACCGTATCATCAGCGTTTCCAACGTAGCCGCAGGCGCGTAATAAATTAAAAAGGAGTAGTCAAATATGTTTGTAGACATCAAACTTTATATGACTACGATTGACGAAGAAAATCTGTTTGTGGGGAGTTCACAAGAAAACCGTGAACTCTCCCTCAACAGTTTAAGAGTTCAAACGGAAATCATAAAAGCACCGTTCAATCCTACAGACCCGTTTAGGTTGGAAGGGAACTATCTCGAGTATCAACGTAAATATAATTATGCGCGGTTTAAGTATTACGTGAACAACGACGATACCGAGCCGAGCGTGACGCGGTATTATTTCATACGGGATTTCGAGTATGTAAACGATATTGTATGCCGCATGGTCTGCGACGAGGATTTAGTGTCCAATATATTCTGGCAGTTGAAATTCGCAAGGTTCTATCCGTCTATGTGTACGTATAACAGCAATAAACTTACGTCGAACGGAAGAAAGTATAAAGCGATAGATGCAGGGCAGATATACGAAATAGAGGAAGAATATAACCTGCTGAAAACGTTTCAAGTTTCGGGACTTCCTACTCTGGCAGTAGGGATTGTAGTATTTACTACGACGTTAAAATACGAAGAAAGCACAAGTGAACAATTCGCATATGTAGAAGGAAATACTACTTATCCCATACGTAATTTTGTTTTGCCGTTCGTATACGATTTAATCACAGGAACCGTAAGAGAGGATTTCATATTTTATGATAACTCAAACGATAAACTCCTCGATATTTTCGGACTGGATAAATTTTTAAACCAAACAACAGCGGGATTTGATATCGTTTCCTCAATGGTTTATCTCAATCTTAAAAATGAGATAAACGTGACAGTAACAAAAGCCGGAGATAATTATAAGGCTATACTTACGGGAGCGTATACGGATTTCATAAAATATTTAAATGTTGCAAACGTTGGAAAAATAGCCTTAATAAAAAAATCACCGTCAGCATATGAAACGTTTATAGAAAATCTTCCTATCGATATGTATTCTATTCCTGAGTATAGGAAACTGAATATATTCAACGGCGGAAACGTCTATGAATATGATATGCGACAAATTATTCCTTACGCGGGCACAACAAGAATAACGTATAAACAATCTTTCGTGCCGCCGTATCGCACGACATTATACTTTAACGAAGAGCGAATACAATACACGCCGAATAACTTTATCAGTTTCAATAACGATACCACGTTCATGGACTTTTCAAGCGCGTACGCAGACTGGTACCGCCAAAACTATAACTCCCAGATTATGGGATTAAAAGTAAAACAGGAAACTGAACGTGAAAATCTGGGTATACGTACAGCGGCTGGATTGGCGAATACGGTAGTAGGAATAGGCGCAACACTTGCAGGAGGACAGATATCGGCGGCCTTAAATAAAAACGCTGCCGCACCTGCATTGGCAGGGGTAAACGCCGCAAAACAAGCGACAGACTTTGCAACGAACACGATTTCAAACTATCTCACGCTGAACAACAACCAAGCGAAAGAACGGAAACTGCAAGAGTTTCAGATACAGGACTTGAAGAATACTCCGTCGGAAGTTTCATTCGGCTCGTCTATCGTTCCGTTTATCGTGAATAAAATGTATATGCGGGTCGTTGTGTTCAAGAATATATTCTATGATGAAATCGTGAAATATCATAAGGCTTACGGTTTCGAAAGCATGATTGATATTTCCGACAGTTTCCAACAGCATACGCTGTTCGATTACTACCGCGCGGACGATACCGTATTGAATACCGATGAGGTTTTCCTCGATGAGATGGAACGTAGCCAAGTAGAAGATACGTTCTCGAAAGGTGTGCGTGTGTGGTACGATTATAACAACATGAAAAACTTTACTATAGAAAATCCAGAAAAGGCGGTGTAAAATGGGAAAATTAAACGACAGGCTTATGCAACTCGAGGCCGCCAATAATAAATCGCAAAAGGATAACCAAATCCTGCGCGAGCAAATATTTAAACTGACCGCACAGGCGGCGCGCGCAAAGGTCGAGAAAAGCGATAGGGCGAAACTCCGCAATCATGTGAAACGGCTATACATGAACTCGTTCCAGGAAACGGCTATATCCATTTTCGGTTGGAAGAACTTACCTGAGCCAAAGGAAATCGTAGGCGGTACAAGGTTCGACAGTAAGCGTATAGAAAGCATGATTGCGCGATGCGGCCGCGTGGCGATATTCCCGTATTATTACTCGTTCCCAAATCTTGACGGGCATATGGTACGGAAAAAGACATACCTCGCGTTACCGTTTACTGGCTCATACGGTCTGGACTGCTACGGGGAGTTCGGCGTGGTGCGTCCTTACGCGGCGTTCGGCGGGTCGCAGTATTTCAAAGACATGATAGTCAATAAGGACTGCGTTATCGTTTCAGACTTCTTCTTTCCTACGCTTACGGCGGGTAACACATCGTTCACGGTATTTCAGGCGATAGAACTGTACGCCGCGATGGTAGCCGACTGCGAAGTAGCGAAAAAGGTCAACCGAAACTGGATAAAACTCCCGATGCTGTTCGGTATCGACACGAGCGACGAGGACACTATCAAGACCGCCAACGCATTGTCTTTGGAAATCAAACAGTTACTGCTTGCGACCGAGGATAACGAGGACGCGTTCGTATCCCGCGTGGTGCCGTATCTCAAAACGCTGAGCACCAACGCGCAGTATTTCGGGAAAGAATTATCCGAGGAAATCAAGAACTACAAAAACGAAATGTTCGAGTTCCTCGGCATAGCGCATAACCAAAACGAAAAGAAAGAACGGCAGATAACTTCCGAAATCGAAGTCACGGCAGACCAATACAACATGAATATAACCAAACGCCTGAAAAACCGTACCGATGCGTTGGAACAGGCAAAAAGGCTTTGGCCTGAGGATTGGGGCGGCGTGAACATAAAAGTAAACCTGAACGGGTTCAACGAAAAGGAGGAGAAGAAAGATGGCGAATTTGACGCTGACGCTGAAAGAGATTGACTTGATAATCGGCGGGATTACTTCTCCCCGTGAACCGCATCAGGGTGTATTCGATATGTGCTCGGGCGATATCAACGTGGAGTACCTCGGGGAAAACTGGGGTACCTCAGATATCGAAACGCTCATCATGAACGAGTATGCGTTCCGCGAAATGGCGTTCGAAACCATTGAAGAGTTTCAGCAGTATTTTACGAACATATGGAATCGTGGGTTTTATATCATGAAACAAAACGTAGAGAACGCGCAGAAAATGACGTTCCAAGACCAATCCGAAGATTATACCGAGAACACGAGTGCGAAGTCTACCTCGACTACGAACGCGAGCGGGGACAGCAAGTTTACGAACGTACCGAACCAGTATAACAAGGATACCGACGCAGGGCTTACCTCGAGGAATATGAATACTTCCGAGGGCACAGGAACAAGTTCAGGTTCAGGGGAACGTACGTTTAACTCGACTAAAACGGGGAACCCGTTCGAAAAATGGCTCGCGTACTCGGAGCGGAACCGTAACATTATTTATAAATTCGTGGATAGTTTCAATCCCATATTCATAAATACCGTTACGATACAAAATTTCTATAGGAGATATCTCGATGGCTACAATAAATGACAAGACCTATTCGGCATCGGAACATGAGCCTAAAACCGTCGCAGAACTGCTGTACCGCATGGAATTGATGCTGAAACAGGCGTTATTGCTCGGAGGGTTAAACTATAAAGGAATATACGATAGCGCAACAGTATACAGCAAAAACGACGCTGTTGTATATTCCGAAGACGGGCAAGGCTATGTACACGTAGGGGAAACCGATACTACAGGCGTTCCTCCTACAGATACAAGCGTATGGGAAATCTATGTAAGCGGCGTGCCCGGTGTTCCGGGGAAAGACGGACGCGGCGTTCAATCAATAAAAATTGTGGAGATATAATAAATGGCTACAAGAACTTATGAAATAAAAGGTAAATACACGGACGGCACTGATTATACCGCGGGTACGTTTACAGTTTCAGACGGTACGAACGGCACCAATGGAACAAACGGCAGAGATGCGCTTGTATACAAAACGGTATTAAATGCAGTTGCGGGCGCTCCTGTAATTGGCGCTACCTTAAATCTTGTTGAGGGGAATTTTAACCGAACACCCGTAGCAGGGGAAACCGTTATGGTTATATATAAAGCGACTGCCGCAGAAAACAGGACTTTTATTGTGCTTGCAGACATGATTAATACAAAGTCAGCGACTATAACGAGTTTTGTTGAAACAACGGGTAAAACAGGTGCGGCAGGAACCAACGGGACAAACGGTACTGACGGTAAGGACGGCGCAGACGGTGTAGGATTTTATTACACTACGGACGCATCGACAGGAACGAGCGGGATATCTACATTGCTTTCAAATATTATGCCGAGCGGAATAAAGGTAGACGATTTCCTCGTAAACGCAAACGGAAAAGTATGCCAAGTTACTGAAATAAGCGGTACAAATGTTTCCGCGCAATACCGTACATCTATTAAAGGCGCAACGGGTGCAACAGGTTCGCCAGGTGCTACGGGAAAAGGCATCGCGTCCGTACAAGTAGTTGAGGTGTAATCATGGCAAAGTTTGAATTAAAGGGGAAATACACCGATGGTACCGATTGGACAGCGGGTACTTTCGATGTGCCTACAAGTCTGCCGAACTATATGAGTTTGGAAAAGCCGACAAGTACCGATGTTTCTATGAACGGGGCAGAAGTTACCTACACTGGTGTTGCGAAATGGGAAGCCGCTGGCGCGAAGGAAAGCGGGGAATTTCACGAGGTAAAAGAAAGCCCTTTGCTATTTATTAGCATGGGATTAACTGGAAACGCATCGACAGGAAATTATTTCAACTTTTTAACGGCAAATTTCAATAGAACACCTCACATTCGTGAAAAATGTTTTTTCATAACAAGACAATCCGTTGATAATTCTGTTGTAGCGTGGACAGGTATGTGTACCGAGATCGCAGGTAGTACTGTTAGATTTCAAGTTTTGATAGTGCAAAATATTTCAGGACAAAAGTACCAACATAATATTTGTATGAAAACAGACGGAGCATATGCTATTTCATTTCAAGTAGTATCTGACGTCGCAGGTAAATATATCACAATTTCGCAACTTAAAGATTTGTTTTCTGAATTAATCGACTACCCTGCATCGGGTCTTGTTTTAGTCGGGACCACATATAAGAATGTGTGGTCAATTAAAAAGGTAACAAATATTATGTATATTCAGCCGTGGGAAGGTGCATCAAGCGCCGCATATACTTTGGCTGATACAGCAAGGATAACACAAGATACTGTTGTAAAACTTTAATTTTTAAACGGGGTTTATTATTAGCCCCGTTTATTT
>OHIN01001287.1_pt1 | contig 13457 bp, 8 predicted proteins | sample 1568261 | NCBI WGS metagenome assembly OHIN01 (sample SAMEA3879578, study PRJEB24766) | human gut metagenome | biome: human-associated habitat; feature: feces | place: USA | collected 1985/1987
CCGTGGACTCGCTGACCTCCACCGTCTGTCCCAGCCGGCTGGCGGTCATAAAGGCCGCCTTGTCATAGTGCTCCAGAATGTAGGCGGCAATGCGCTTTTGTCCCTTGGAAAACTGTGGCATTTGCTGGCGAATGGTATGCAGCACGTTGTTATTCAACCCCATCGCTTCCCTTCAAGTCTTGTAATTCCTCATCTGTTAAGTATCTCCACTTGCCAGATGGAAGGTTCCCCAAATGCAGGGTATGCTCCTGCACCCGCCGCAGCCGCAGCACGGAAAGCCCCGCCTGACGGCACATCCGGCGGATCTGCCGGTTCTTCTTCCGGTTCCTCCTCATCCTGCGTTTCGGCATCATGTATATTGCATGTTTCATTTAAGAATTTCTCTGTCGCACAGTACTGGTAATCGGCCGAGCCCTTTTCGGCACCCACAATATAAGTTTTTGTCACAACCTGATCTGCAGGACAGTATTCTCCGGCAACTTTTCCGGATGCCTCACAGATCTGCAGAGAAATATGATGATCACAACTCTCTGTCGGAACGGTTCCTTTCGCAAAATATTCCGTATAGCTTTGCGTTCCACGCGGATCTTTATCACAGACATCCGCTTCCGGCAGAAGTCCTGATTTTGCACAGACAACAGCCTGTGTAATTCCGGAAGGTTTTTCAAAATCTTTTGCCTTGAGATCCGCATGAATCCGCTTCATCACAGCTTTCCACAAATTCTTTGGATATCCCGTAGCTGACTGAATGGAATTATCATCATATCCGCCCCATACCACGCAGGTGTAATAAGGCGTAAATCCGGCAAACAGTGCATCCCTGTTCAGCGTTGTCGTACCGGATTTTCCTGCCTGCGCCATTCCGGTTCCGAAATAGGCCCGCATACCTGTTCCACTCGTCATAACATCTTTCATGGCATCCGTCAGGAGCCATGCGGTATCCTCTTTTATAACCTGATGCTGCTCCTTTGTCTGTGTTTTATCCAGAAGAACATTGCCGTCATGATCCAGTACCTGGGTATAAAAACTCGGTTCGTTATATTCTCCCTGATTTGCAATTGCGGCATAAGCTGCAGTAAGTTCCAGGTTTGTCACACCCTGTGTCAGACCTCCGAGAGAAATCCCAAGGTTTTTGTCCGTATCGGTCAGCGTGGAAAATCCGAAGTTTTCTGCATATTCATATCCCAGATCCACACCAATATCCTGAAGTGTTTTTACTGTCACAATATTGATGGATTTTGTAATCGCTTTCCGGATGCTTGTAAATCCTCCGAATTTGTGCGTGTAGTTATTATATGTTTTATTTCCGACCGTAAGCGGTGCATCGTCCTGCACGGACGCAAGCGTTTTTCCTCCGGCATCGAGTGCCGGCGCATAACATGCAATGATTTTAAAAGTAGATCCCGGCTGCCGGCAGGTCTTTGTTGCACGGTTCCAGGTACGGTTTCCGGCCTTATTTCCACGTCCACCGACAATCGCCTGTACCTCACCGGTCGACTGATCCATGATCGTCATCGCCACCTGTGGCTGCATGGTAATGAAAATATACTCTGAATTTTCTACCAGCTTGTCCCCTTTTCTGAGGACATCTTTTTCGTACTGTGCAATTGCAGCCCGGCAGTCCTCCTCCGATGCAAAGTTGATCGAATAATTCTGATTTTTGTTTTTCTTTTTATAATAGGAAAGCATTGTCTGGTTGGTATATGTTTTTATCGTACCATCCTTCTCCTTCACCTGAAAAGAAAGATAAAATGAATATTTGGTACCCGCATCATAGTTAGCTTTATTTGCCGCCTCCTCATCGCAGATTTTCTGGATTTGGAGATTCTGTGTGGACTTGATCGTCAATCCGCCCTGATAGATTGCCTTGTATGCTTCCGACTCCGAATAGCCTTTGATGTTTACCAGATCATCAAAAACATCATCAATGACCGCGTCCACAAAATATGTGTTCATGGTTTCTTCCCTCACATCATTGTGTTCGGAAATCCTGCCATACACATCATCTGCCATCGCTTTATCATACTGTTTCTGCGAAATATATCCCTGTTTTTTCATGGCATCCAGCACATTCTTTCTGCGCTTTGCATTTTCCTTTGGATGAAGAATGGGATTGTAACCTGCCGGATTCTTTGTAATTCCAGCAATAACCGCACATTCCGAAAGTGTCAGCTTTGACACATCTTTCCCAAAATAACGCTGTGCTGCTGCCTGAACCCCAAGGGTATTGCTTCCAAGGTTGATGGAATTCAGATAATTTTCCAGAATCCAGTTCTTGTCATTTACCTTTTTTTCCAGTTCTATTGCCAGATACTGTTCCTGTATTTTCCGCTGTACCTGACGTTCCATCTTTTCCATTTTGGAAATATTACTGTCATTTTCGTTTGCCCACTGCTCATTCAGCACATTGTTTTTAATCAGCTGCTGCGTAAGTGTACTTGCTCCCTGGCTGAAATCCCTGGTCCTTACATCCGCCACCAGCGCTCTGACAATTCCTTTCAGGTCAATGCCGTTGTGATCATAAAAACGCTCATCCTCGATTGCCACAACCGCATGCTGCAGATCCTCCGGAATCTGATCAATTGTCACATATTGTCGGTTGGACCCTGCTGCCACCAGCTTGGCCGTCTCACTTCCGTCTGCCGCAAGCACTTTCGTGGAATATCCCGTCGGGATTACATCCACTTCGGATATATCCGGTGCGGATGCGAGGATTCCTTTAAATGCACCCACTCCGAAACTCACTGCCGCGCAGCCTCCCACAATGATTCCAATCAGCAGAAGCTTGCTCAGTATGACTCCTATTTTATGACGTATTCTCGTTCCTCTTGCGTCCAGCTGTTTTGCTCTCCGGCGCAAAGAAGTTCTTCCATAGTTCATAGTTTTCTCCCTGCAGAAATAATAAAAATTCTTTTCCTCGTATATTATACCAAATAATATGTGCAATAGAAAGATTTATTTATCGACAGCAAAAACCCCCGGCTTTCGCCAGGGGCCCGCTGTTGATGTATACTAAAACTAAGGGGATTAGATTCACTAACCTAGCCATTAGATTAGTGCAAAATTATTCAACATCCTGTAAGGCTTCCATATCTTCCTCACCGGTACGAATCTTGACAACCTTTGCCACATCGTATACGAAGATTTTTCCATCTCCGATATGTCCGGTATAAAGTGCCTTCTTTGCCGCAGCCACTACGCTGTCTACAGGGATCTTGCTTACAACAACCTCTACCTTAATCTTTGGAAGTAAGGTTGCATCGACTTCAGCACCACGGTAACGCTCGCCGGAGCCTTTCTGGATACCACAACCCATAACCTGTGTACAGGTCATTCCCGTAACACCCAGATCGTTCATTGCTTTCTTCAAATGATCATATCGGGAAAGCTTTGCAATAATAACCACTTTGTACATGCCGGTTGCATCCTTTGGCACGGTGGAAACCACCTTGACTGCTGCATCTCTCTTTGCCGTAGAAGCCTGTGCATATTCCGGTGTACCCAGATCTGTATTTTCATTGACATCCATGGTCATTGTGTTGGAAACATCCATGATGGAGAATCCTGAGTAAGCAGATGCAAGTCCATGCTCCATGGAATCAAGACCGACAATTTCTTCTTCCTCGCTCACACGGAGTCCAATGGTCTTCTTAATTACAACAAATGCAATCGTAATTGTAACTGCGGTCCATGCAGCTACCGTAACAAAACCTAATAACTGAATACCAAGCTGCTTCCATCCGCCACCATAGAAGAGACCAACAACCGAGTCATTTCCCGGAGCAGATTTCGTAGCAAATAAACCAACGGCAATGGTACCCCAGATACCATTCATCATATGTACAGCTACCGCACCAACCGGATCGTCCACATGAAGCTTATAATCCAAAAGCCATACACCAAAGCAAACCAGTAAACCGGAAACAAAACCAATACAGATTGCACCGAAACAATCGGTCACATCACAAGGAGCGGTAATTGCTACAAGTCCTGCAAGTGATGCATTCAGGCACATTGATACATCAGGTTTACCATATTTAAGCCATGTAAAGATCATACATACAACTGTTGCAACTGCCGGAGCTACGGTCGTTGTAAGAAATACGCTGGCAAGCTGTGAACCGGAAGTACATGCAGCGCCATTAAATCCATACCAGCCAAACCAGAGAATAAAACATCCAAGGCATCCAAGTGGAAGATTGTGTCCCGGGAATGCGTTGACTTTTGTAATCTTCCCAGACTTATCTTTTGAGAACTTTCCAATACGTGGTCCAAGCATTGCTGCACCGATGAGTGCTGAAATACCACCAACCATATGAATGGCACAGGAACCTGCAAAATCGTGGAATCCAAGCTGTGATAACCAGCCGCCGCCCCAGATCCAGTGTGCTTCAATCGGATAAATCAATGCCGAAATTACTGCTGAATAAATACAGTAGGATAAGAATTTTGTACGCTCTGCCATAGCACCTGATACAATCGTTGCTGTAGTTGCACAGAATACTAAGTTAAACACAAAATTCGAAAAATCAAAATTTGCATAACTGGTAAAGATATCAAATCCCGGTTTTCCGATAAAACCAAGAACATCTTCTCCCAGCAATAATGAAAAACCGATCAGGATGAACATTACGGTACCGATACAGAAGTCCATCAGGTTCTTCATCAAAATGTTGCCTGCATTCTTTGCTCTGGTAAAACCGGTTTCTACCATGGCAAAGCCTGCCTGCATCCAGAATACCAGTGCGGCACCGATCAGAAACCAGATGCCAAACATATTTTCATTGATAAAACTTACAATTTGTTGTTTATCCATAACAATCTCCTCCCTATATAGAAAAAGAGACACTTCCCCAAATTCCACAGCTTCGTGGTTCTGAAAAAATGTCTCTTTTTTATTTTGTAAGATGTTTGTAAAAAATGTTCCTTAAATCTTTGGATTAAACTTCAAAGATCAGATCTCCATAAGATGGCATTGGCCATAAATCCTTGTCAACGATCATCTCCAGCTTATCTACCGGTGCACGGAGTGCATCCATAGCAGATTTCACCTCATCCCTGTAATATACAGCCTGTTCCTTACCTTCACCCATTTCTGTTCCCTTTGCAGTAACAGTTTCCAGACTCTTGAGTGCTTTCTGTGTCTCAGCAAGCAGGGAGGATGTCTCTGTCAAAATATCTGTCTGTGCGCTGACATCTGCAGATGCACATGCACTCTTTACAGTTGCAATTGACTGTCCAAGTTCTGTTGTGTACTTGATAACAGCCGGAATAATCTGCTTTCCAGCGATGTCAATCATGGCTTTTGCTTCGATATTGATGGTCTTTGCATATGTCTCGTACTCGATCTCTACACGGGATTCAAGCTCAGACTTGGTAAATACTCCAAATTTTTCAAATGCAGCTACAGATTCCGGAGCTGTATATGCAGGAATTGCATCTACCATGGACTTGATATTTGGAAGTCCACGCTTCTGGGCCTCTGCAACCCATTCCTCAGAGTATCCGTTTCCGTTGAATACGATTCTCTGATGTTCGATAGCATATTTCTTGATCAGATCATGTGCTGCAAGCTCGAAATCGTCTGCTTTTTCAAGAACGTCACAGGCATCTGAAAATGCCTCCGCAACGATGGTATTTAACACGATATTTGCCTGTGCAACGGAATCCTGGGAACCAACCATACGGAACTCAAATTTGTTTCCGGTAAAGGCAAACGGTGATGTACGGTTACGATCAGTCGCATCCTTCATGAAATCCGGAATGGTCTTAACACCGGTTTCAAGTTTTTCACCTTCCAGACTGTGTGTTGCTGTACCTGTGCTGATCAGCTGATTTAATACGTCTCCAAGCTGATCTCCAAGGTAAATGGACAGGATCGCTGGCGGTGCCTCGTTTGCTCCTAATCTGTGATCGTTTCCCACATCAGCTGCCGCTGCACGAAGAAGTGCTGCATGCTCATCAACTGCCTTTAAAATACAGGTAAGTACCAGTAAGAACTGTACATTCTCATGTGGTGTCTTACCAGGCTCAAGCAGATTGATTCCATCGTCTGTTGTAATGGACCAGTTGTCATGCTTTCCGGAACCGTTGACACCTGCGAATGGTTTCTCATGAAGCAGACACTGTAAACCGTGACGTCCGGCAACCTTCTTTAAGGTTTCCATAATAATCTGGTTGTGATCAACTGCTACGTTACACTCTGCATAAATTGGTGCCAGCTCATGCTGTGCCGGAGCTACTTCGTTATGCTGTGTCTTTGCAGCTACGCCAAGTTTCCAGAGTTCTTTGTTGACATCCTTCATGTAGGCTGCAATTCTCTCGCGGATTGCCCCGAAATAGTGATCGTCCATCTCCTGTCCCTTTGGAGGCATTGCCCCGAAAAGAGTACGTCCGGTAAAGATCAGATCCTTACGCTGTAAATACTTCTGACGATCTACAATGAAGTACTCCTGCTCCGGTCCAACGGAAGGGGTAACTTTCTTTGATGTCGTATTTCCAAACAGTCTTAACAGACGGATAGACTGTGTATCGATTGCTTCCATGGAACGAAGAAGTGGTGTCTTCTGATCCAGTGCCTCTCCTGTGTAAGAACAGAAAGCAGTTGGAATACAAAGAGTGGCTCCTGCTGCGTCCTGACGAACGAAAGCAGGTGATGTACAATCCCATGCTGTATATCCTCTTGCCTCAAATGTCGCACGAAGTCCGCCTGACGGGAAGGAAGATGCATCCGGCTCGCCCTTGATCAGTTCTTTACCGGAAAAGCTCATCAGAACCTTGCCATTTGGCATTGGCGCAGTAATAAAAGAATCATGCTTCTCTGCAGTCACACCGGTCAGAGGCTGGAACCAGTGGGTATAATGGGTAGCACCTTTCTCGATAGCCCACTCCTTCATCTCATGTGCGATGACGTCTGCGGTCTCAAGATCAAGTTCTTTTCCCTCATCCATGACTTCATGGAGTTTCTTGTAAACTTTTTTTGGAAGACGTTCCTGCATGACCGTGTCATTGAATACGTTCTCGCCAAAAATGTCTGCAACGTTAAAATAATCACTCATTTTTTACAACATCCTTTCTTTTCACAATCAAATCCCCTGATTGTACACTTATTTACCAAACATAAGTCATTTTACTAAAAAAGGGCATTCCAATAGCTATATTGGAACGCCCTCGTTCTTAACCCATGTTTAATCTAAAACTAAGATACCTCTTTCCAACACAAAATGCAACCTCTTTTTTGAAGTTTTTTACATTTTATACAATTTGACGTTTTTCTCTCAAATTCTACTTCTTTTTTGTTTATTTCTTCACGAAAAAAGGAAGTGTCAAACGGCACTTCCTTTTTTGATTCCTGTTATTATTCAGCTTTTCCAACAGAACCGAACAGTTCCATCTTTTCCTTAACAGTAGCTTTGATTGCATCTGCACCAGGAGCAAGAAGCTTACGAGGATCAAATCCCTTGCCCTCTAAGTCCTTACCAGCCTCAATGTATTTACGTGTAGCATCTGCGAAAGATAACTGGCACTCTGTATTAACATTGATCTTAGATACACCAAGAGAGATTGCTTTCTTGATCATATCAGCCGGGATACCTGTACCCCCGTGAAGAACCAATGGCATAACACCGGTCTTAGCCTGGATTGCATCGAGAGTCTCGAAGCTTAATCCCTTCCAGTTTGCAGGATATTTTCCATGAATGTTACCGATACCGGCAGCAAGCATATCAACACCAAGATCAGCGATTGTCTTGCACTCGTCCGGATCTGCGCACTCACCCATACCAACAACACCGTCTTCTTCTCCACCGATGGAACCAACTTCACACTCGATAGAAAGTCCTAAGTTGTGTGCTACATTTACTAATTCTGTGGACTTTGCAAGGTTCTCCTCAAATGGATAATGAGATCCGTCGAACATGATGGATGTGAATCCTGCTTTAATACACTTGTAGCATCCTTCGTATGTTCCATGATCCAGATGAAGTGCTACAGGAACTGTGATTCCAAGTTCCTCATCCATAGCCTTAACCATAGCTGCTACGGTCTTGAAACCTGTCATGTACTTACCAGCACCCTCAGATACACCAAGGATTACAGGACTCTTTAATTCCTGTGCGGTAAGAAGAATGGACTTTGTCCACTCCAGGTTATTGATATTGAACTGACCAACTGCATAGTGGCCTGCTTTTGCTTTTTTGAGCATTTCTGTTGCAGATACTAACATTTGTATTTCCTCCTAATCATAAGTTACCTAGATTATAGTACACTTTTCCCCAAAAATAAAGTTAATTTTTTAACAAAATATTTCAACTCTCTGCTTCAAATTTCGGATGACTACTTCCCGGTGTGCTCCGCCGAATTCACCGTCGAGTGTCCACGGTACTTCTTCCTTCGCCGTAATGTGTACAGCATCGGTTTTAAACGAATAAATCAGATCCGAATCATCAATCATATTTGTCAGGCAGGCAAGGATTTCATTCAGCTCAATCGGATTCTTCGGATTGCGGATCAAAGTCACTTCAAACAAACCGTCATCAAGTTTTACATCATTTCCGGTCATTCCCTTAAAGCCCCCGACAGAAACGGAATTGGTAACCATTCCGTATATAAATTCATCCTGAAACACTTTTCCGTCATATTCCACCTGCATACGGAACGATGGAATGTCCCGAAGCTGTTTGACACCCTCCATAATATATGCCACGTGCCCGAAAATATTTTTCAGCTGCTGGGATGTCTTATAGGAAACCTCTGTAAACAGACCAAAAGCTGCTATATAGACAAAGGTATCCGAATTGAAATCTCCGATATCACATGGAAATCTGTTTTGTCCAACCGCACGTTCCGCTGCCTTTAGCATCTCCTTCGGGATTCCGAGAGAATTGGCAAAGTCGTTTGTACTTCCGGCCGGAATATATCCAATCGGAATATGCAGCTTCGCCTGCATCAGCCCGGTCATCACTTCATCAAGTGTTCCGTCACCCCCACTGCAGACAATACGGTCATATCCCGCACCCTCTTCCACCACCTTGCGCGTCGCATCTGCCTGTGCCTGTGTGGTATAAATTGTCACGTCAAATCCTGCCTTCACCATCATGTCCACAATATCTACAAGATGATTTTTAATCTGTCCTTTTCCTGCATGCGGATTAAAAATAAATAATAGCTTCTGGCTCATACGTAGTTCCCCTTTATATAAGATTTTCTGCAATTGCGGCAAGTTTCCGTAATCTGTGATTCACTCCCGATTTTCCGACCGGTGGATCAAGATAAGTTCCCAGTTCCTTTAAAGTTGCCTCGGGATAATCCAGACGTGCCTGTGCAATCTCCGCCAGCGGTTCTGGAATGTTGTCAAACCCTATGGTATCCCGGATCCGTTTGATATCTTCCATTTGTTTCACTGCTGCATTCACCGTTTTGTTGATATTTGCAGTCTCACAGTTTACCTTGCGGTTAACAGAATTGCGCATCTCCTTTAAAATTCTTACATTTTCCAGATTCATCAAAGATACATAAGCTTCCATGACATTCAGCAGATCCACAATCTGTGAACCTTCTTTTAGGTAAACCACCATACGCTCTTTGCGTTCTACAATCTTAGGCTCCGTCTCAAAAAATTCCATCAGTTCTTTCAGCTGCTGTGCCTGTTCAAGCGTATGGCAGACAATTTCAAAATGATAGGATTTATTCGGATCACTGATCGATCCCGCTGCCATAAATGCTCCACGGATAAATGCTCTCTTACAGCATGTCTGCTGCACCAGCATCCCATCCGCTCTCCGGTGATTTATTTTCCGGGACCGGTACGGTTCCTGATCCCAGTGCAGTGTCTGCATGATCTGTAAAACCTCCTGTTTCTCTCCAAATATTTTTTGCAACAGCAGACCATATTTTGTCTGCAGCAAAGAATTTTCGTTGGAAACTACAAGCTTTCCCTCTTCATCCAGCATGCCTTCCAGTTCCAGTATTCCTGCCAGTTCTGCGATCTGGCAATGTCTGCTCCGTCCGAACTGTTTTGCCAGTTCCTCTTTTACTTCACTCGAAAACGACATCCTATTTTCCTCTCAGCGCATCTTTCCCGATATCACGATGTTCAATTTTCAATCCGTATTCCCGGTTTTTTTTCTGACTCAGACGCTTGTACAATTCATTGGCAAGTGTGACGGAACGATGTTTTCCTCCGGTGCATCCGATGGAAATTACCAGCTGATTCTTACCCTCGGAAATATAGTGCGGAATCAGAAATGTCACCATATCTTCCAGCTTGTTTAAAAAGATCTTTGCCTCATCATATTTCATGACATACTGCTGGATTTCCACATCATTTCCTGTCTTTGGACGAAGTTCTTCCACATAATACGGATTTGGCAGAAACCGCACATCCATGACGATATCAGAATCTGCCGGAATTCCATACTTGAATCCAAAAGAAAGGATAGTAACATACATACTGTTAAATTCTTCATCCTGCACAAAGATCTTTTCCAGTTCTGTTTTTAATTCTCTCGTAAGCAGACGGCTGGTGTCGATAATATAATCCGCTTCTTTTTTCAGAAATTCCATTTTCTGACGTTCCCGCATGATTCCCTTATCCACACGCTCTCCCTGTGCCAGCGGATGGCTTCTTCGGGTCTCTTTATAGCGTTTTACAAGAACCGCATCCTCTGCATCCAGAAACAGCACTTCATACTGGACATCCTTACTTTTTAAAATTTCCAGCATATCCTGCACTTTATCCAGATTTTCACCGCTCCGCGCATCAATTCCGATCGCCACATTTTTCATCTGCGTATCAAAATTTGTTGCAAAATCCACAAGTTTATCCAGAAGCGGAATCGGAAGATTATCGATACAAAAGAATCCCATATCTTCCATCATTTTCATTGCTGTACTTTTTCCGGCTCCTGACATGCCCGTCACAATTACAAATCTCATCTAGAACTCTCCTATCATTTTCACTTCCGGTTCAAGTGTCACACCAGACTGTTTTTTCACACGTTCCTGTACATCTTTCATCAGCTGCAAAATCTCTGCTGCGGTGGCATTTCCTCTGTTTATCACAAATCCGCAGTGTTTTTCGGAAACCTGGGCATCCCCCACTGCATAGCCTCTCAGCCCGGCATCCATAATCAGTTTCCCTGCAAAATAGCCTTCCGGACGCTTAAACGTACTGCCTGCACTTGGATACTCCAGCGGCTGCTTCTCCACACGTTTTTCCCTGAGTTCTGCCATCTTTGCACGGATCTCCTGCTCCGGTGCCGGCGTCAGGGACAACTCTGCCTCCAGTACCAGAAAATGATTCTTGGGAATACAGCTGTGCCGGTAGGACAGATTCAGTTCCTCCCGTGAGAGTACCTTTTGCTCACACTCCGGGGTAAGCACTGTCACCTGCCGGATGACATCTTTCATTTCTCCGCCATAGGCACCCGCATTCATGGTCACTGCACCGCCCATGCTTCCCGGAATTCCGGCAGCAAATTCCATGCCGCCCAGACCGGCAGCTGCCGCTTTTGCAGCCACCTGGGAAAGCAGGGCACCTGCCTGCGCACGCAGGATATTTCCCTGCACTTCCACCGCATTCATCTGTGCCCCGACTTCAATAACAAGTCCACGGATTCCTTTGTCTCCAACCAGAAGATTACTTCCGTTTCCGATCACTGTCACTGCAAGCCCTTTCTTTTTCGCCAGGCCAAGAATTACCGGAAGTTCCTGTTTCTTTGGACACACGTAAAGATCCGCAGGACCTCCCACGCGAAATGTCGTGTGTTTTTTCATCGGTTCCTGCTGATATACGACCAGCTCAGGCAATGCCGCCCTGATTTCTTCAAGCCACTGATCCATTATGCCTCCTTCAGGAAAGCCACATAGCCGTACAATGCCTCATACAGATCCACTTTGCTGATGATTTCCCATGGTGCATGCATATTCAGTACGGCAACTCCGCTGTCAATAACATTCATGCCATAATTTGCAAGAATATATGCGATGGTTCCGCCGCCTCCCTGATCTACTTTTCCAAGTTCTGATGTCTGGAACGATACATCATTATCATCAAAAATTCTGCGCAGTCTTGCAATATACTCTGCATTTGCATCATTCGATCCGCTCTTTCCACGTGATCCTGTAAATTTATTAAATACAAGACCTTTTCCGAAGAATGCCGCACTACGCTTTTCAAAGACTTCCGCATACATCGGATCATATGCTGCACTGACATCAGAAGAGAGCATTCTGGAATTCATCAGGGTTCTTCTGACTTTCAGTTCTGACTCACCTTCCGTCAGTGCCACCAGCTCTGCAACTGTATTTTCAAAGAAACGGGAATGCATACCTGTCGCACCAACGCTTCCGATCTCTTCTTTATCCACTAAAATACAGCAGGCTGTATGCTCCACGGCTTCTACATCCAGCATTGCAAAAAGAGATGTGAAAGCACACACACGGTCATCCTGTCCGTATGCAAGCACCATGCTGCGATCCAGACCACAATCACGTGCTTTTCCTGCCGGAACAATCTCCAGTTCTGCAGAAAGAAAATCTTCCTCTTCCATCTCATAATACTCTTTCAGCAGCTTCATTACATTTGCCTTGACAGCTTCTTTTTCTTTCTCTTCCAGACTCTCATCCTGTTCGATCGGACGACTTCCGATCAGCAGGTCCAGCTTTTCTCCTTCAACAACTGTGGACGCTTTCTTTTCCATCTGCTTTGCTGCAAGATGGATCAGCAGATCTGTAATAACGAAAACCGGATCATCTTCCTTTTCTCCAATGCTGACATTTACAACTGTTCCATCCTTTTTTGCGATCACTCCGTGCAGTGCCAGCGGAAGTGTAACCCACTGATACTTCTTAATTCCGCCATAATAATGTGTATCAAGATAAGCAAATTCATCATTTTCATAAAGTGGGTTCTGCTTTACATCAATGCGTGGGGAATCTATATGGGCTCCGAGAAGATTCATTCCCTCTTCCAGTGGCTTTGTTCCCATATGGAACATTGCGATGGTCTTGTCCATGCATACTGCGTATACCTTATCTCCTGCCTGTACTTTTTCACCGTTTCGGATGACCTCTTTCAGGTTCTTATACCCTTCTTTTTCAATTCTTTCAATCGTAAGACGTACACATTCCCGCTCTGTCTTTCCGGCATCCAGGCAGGCCTTATAATCCTCATTTACTGCCTCAAGACGGCTCAGTTCCTCTGCACTGTACTGACTCCATGCATTTTTTCTCTCCATTGAAATCTCCTCCTTATTTTCTTCTGATCTGTTTCCATCTGATCTGTATGGTACTGCTCTCTCCACAGATACTCACAAAATCTTCTCACATCTAAAAGAGTCTTTTTCTAACCGAAAAGCCGGTCATCTCTCGTATGAGATCTGATCCGGCTTTCCATAATTCCCCGAAAGACTTCACAACTTTCGTTCCGGAGAAAGGCAAATATTCTACCACTCAAA
>OHIN01001291.1_pt1 | contig 13423 bp, 9 predicted proteins | sample 1568261 | NCBI WGS metagenome assembly OHIN01 (sample SAMEA3879578, study PRJEB24766) | human gut metagenome | biome: human-associated habitat; feature: feces | place: USA | collected 1985/1987
TGCCCAGCACCTGCTTGAGGCTTTCTTCCACCTCCACCGGCAGGGTGCCGCGCGGCTGGGGCTCTCTGGGCTCCTTTGCGGGCTTTGCCAGCTTTTTGCACAGTGCCTCGGCCTGACGCACGTTCAGCTGGTTGTCTGCGATGATCTGCGCCGCCTGCTCCTGCAGCTCCGGCGTGGGCAGGCTCAGGATCACCTTTGCGTGGCCGATATTGATGAAGCCGCTTTTCAGCAGTTCCAGCACGTTTTCCGGCAGGTTCAGCAGGCGCAGGCTGTTGGCCAGTGCGCTGCGGCTCTTGCCCAGCTTCTGTGCCGCCTGCTCCTGCGTCAGGCCGCAGCGGGTCATCAGCTCCCGGATGCCGGCCGCTTCTTCCACCGGGTCCAGATCCTCGCGCTGCAGGTTTTCCACCAGAGCCAGCTCCATGGCCTGCTCGTCGCTGACCTCCTTGATGACCACCGGCACATCGTTCAGCCCTGCCATGCGGCAGGCACGCCAGCGGCGCTCACCCGCCACGATGCTGTAGCCGCCCCGCGGACGCGGACGCACCGCGATGGGCTGCAGCAGGCCGTGCTCTGCAATGCTTGCGGCCAGCTCGCCCAGTGTTTCCTCGTCAAAGGTCTTGCGCGGCTGTTCCGGGTCCGGTTCGATCTCACGCAGGGGCAAGGTATCTACCTTTGCGCCGGACTCAAAAACCGGGGCGGCATCTTCAAACAGACTGTCCAGCCCGCGGCCAAGCCCTCCTTTTCCTCTTGCCATTCATGTTCCCCCTGAGGTTTAATCTTCCAGAGCATTTTTCGTCTGCTCTGCGACGGGTGCACTTTTGCTGCGGGCCTTTTTGGGCTCATGCGGGCGGTTGTTCTTGACAAATTCGATCGCCAGATCCATGTACGCTTCGCTGCCCTTGCCCTTGGGCTCATAGAAATTGATGGGCTGGCCGTAGCTGGGTGCCTCCGAAATGCGGATGGAGCGCGGGATGGTGGTCTTGTACACCTTGGAGCCGAAATACTTCTGCACCTGCTCCACCACCTGCACAGTCAGGTTATACCGCAGCGAGAACATGGTGAATACCACGCCCTCGATATCCAGATACGGATTGTACTTTTTGCGGATGGTCTTTAAGGTGCTGATCAGCTCCGAAAGGCCCTCCAGCGCGTAATACTCGCACTGCACCGGAATGAGAACGCTGTCGCAGGCACTCAGGCCGTTCAGGGTGAGCAGGTCCAGACTGGGCGGACAATCGATAAAGATGAAGTCATAGTCCTTCTGCACCTCGGCCAGCGCCTTGCGCAGGCGGCTCTCACGAGCGGGCAGGTCGATCATTTCCAGACTGGCACCGGCCAGACGGGTGTTGGAGCCGATGACATCGGTGCGGTACTCGGTCTTACGGATGGCCTCGGAGGCCCGCGCCTCACCGATCAGGATCTCGTAGGTCCCCTTTTCCACGCTGCGCTTCGGGATGCCGTAGCCGGTGGTGGTATTGCCCTGCGGATCAAGGTCTACGATGAGCACCCGCTTGCCCAGCGCCGCAACGCAGGACGACAGGTTGACGGCGGTGGTGGTTTTGCCAACGCCGCCCTTCTGGTTCGCAATTGCTACAATTTTTGCCACGCACAATTCTTCCTTCCGGGAAAATTTAATTGTTCCATGTGGAACATTCGCAGTCATGCCTGCCGGTTTCCCGTCCATACAGGCACCTTAACACCTAGTATAGCACATCCAAATCGGTTTTTGAACCATCTGAAGCGTTTTTCAGCTGGATTTTTAACTTTCAGGGACGGAAAAGCGGAAATGCGGACACTTTGGGGAGAGAACTCCCCCAGTCTGCTGCGCAGACAGCCCCCTCTGGGATGGGGCCTTGACATGGCGGCAAAGCTACCGGGTAAACTGCAAAGTTAGCCGTACCGGAAGGCTTCCCCCGGTCGGGGGAAGCTGTCACCGCAGGTGACTGATGAGGGCGCACCGCCAGCTGCTGCTTACCTGTACCCCTCATCCGTCTGCTCACTATGTTCGCAGCCACCTGCTCCCCCTTTTGTCGCTCCGCGACATTTTCCCCCGGCGCGGGGGAAATCTGTCCCCAAGGGGTGAAGGCTTTCGCAGCAGCGGCAAAGCTACCGGGTAAATTGCAAAGTTTCCGGCACGCCAGAGGCTCCCTCTCCGAGGGAGCTGGCAAAACCGTCAGGTTTTGACTGAGGGAGTTCGTCCCCTGTTCCACATGGAACAATTTTACCGTTCGGCGGCCGCAGTGGGAATGCGCACCGTATACTCGATATACCCGTCCTTCTCTTCCCGATGGGCGGTAGCGGGCACGCCGTTGTCGGTCATCAAGCGGATGGCATGGTCGATGGTGTTCACAAAAATGCGCACATCCTTGACCATGGAAACACGGTGCCTGCCTTTTGCGGGGGTGTTGAGCAGCTGTTCAATGTAGAGGTCGGTCTGCCGGGCGTTCATGCGGCGCTTGGCAATGTTGATCAAGGCTTCGCTGCGGCGGTTCTCCGGCAGACGCAGCACCGCCCGGGCATGGCGCTCGGTGAGGTTGTTGTCCAGCACGAACTGCCGCTGGTCGGAGTTCAGCTGCAAAAGCCGCAGCTTGTTGGCAAGGGTGGGCTGCGCCATGCCCAGACGTTTGGCAGCCTCGGCCTGGGTGCAGTCCCACAGCACCATCACATCCTTCATGCCCTGCGCCTGTTCAAAGGGGTTCAGGTCGGCCCGCTGGATGTTTTCCAGCAGGCCCAGCGCCGCGGTCTGCTCGTCGCCGTAGTTGCAGAGGATGGCCGGGATGGTGGTCATCTTTGCCAGCCTGCAGGCACGGAGCCGCCGCTCCCCTGCCACCAGCTCATAGCCGCCATCCGACAGCTTCCGCACCGTGACCGGCTGCAGCAGGCCGTTCTCCCGGATGCTCTGCGCCAGTGCCGCAAGCTCCTGCTCGCTGAATTCCCGCCGTGCCTGAAATGGCGACGGCCTGATCTGATCGATGGGCAGGAAATAGATCTTGCCCGCCTGCTTTTTGCGTTCAAACATGAATGTACTCCCCCTTTGCAGTTATGCCGGGTCTGTTTTCCACATTTTCCCGGGAAAGCGTGGAAAATCTCAGGCTTCAGCCACAGTGTACCACACAAAGAAAGACCCTGCCAGACAAATCGTTCGGCAGGGTCTTTCAGAATACGTTCATTGCTGCGTTATTTCAGCGGACTTTTCGCGATTTTACCGCCGTTTCTGGGGTAAGCTGTCGGAGTCTGCGAAATCTTTTTGCACAGGATCAGGGTGCGGGTATCGCCGCCCGGCAGGTGCAGGGTGCGGGTCTCCCTGTACTCACCGCCCAGCTTTTTGATGGCACCGCGCGCTGCGGTCAGTTCTTCCTCACCGGAGGAGCCCTTCATGGCAAGGAAGTTCCCCCCTACCTTTACCAGCGGCAGGCAGTATTCGGCCAGCATGGGCAGCGCAGCCACAGCCCGGGCAGATGCCAGATCGAACTGCTCACGCCACGCCTTGCGGGCGGCTTCCTCGGCGCGCTCCTTGGCAAACTCCACGCCGACAAGGCCCAGCTGGGCGCAGGCGTACTTCAAAAACTCCACCCGCTTGCCGGTGGGCTCCATCAGGGTCAGCTGCAGTTCCGGCTTGAAAATTTTGGTCACGATGCCCGGGAAGCCTGCGCCTGCGCCCACATCCACCATGCGGCCCGCCACTTCCGGCTGGCTGGCAAAAAGCAGACTGTCGAGGAAGTGCTTGTCTTCGATGCCTTCAGGGTCGGTGATGGCGGTCAGGTTGACCTTCTGGTTGTAGTCCACCAGAATTTCGGCAAAGGCATCCAGCTGGTCCAGCTGGGTGCCGGTGAGGGTGATGTTCCATGTGGAACATTTTGCTTCCAGACGCTGTTTGTCGATCATGGGTGTTGTCCTTTCTTTTATTCACCGGTCAGCTGGACGAAAATGGGCTCGTGGTGGACGGCAGGCAGGAAGGTTTCCAGCACATCTGCCGTGCGCAGCTTGAGCGAAGAGGTGTTGATGCAGGGGTGGCAGCCAAGGTACTCCCCTTTCTTCACATCCTCATCCATCAGCAGCTGCACCTTGTTTTCGGTGTCGTTGGCAAGCCCCATGATGGAGGAGGAGCCGGGCGTACAGTCCAGATACTGCTCCATATCCTCGGGCGAGGCAAAGCTCAGGCGGGCAATGCCCAGCTGATGGGAAAGCTCTTTGGTCTTGAAAGGCTTGTCCCCGGGCATCATGAGCAGATAAAAGTTCGTCTTCTGCCGGTTGCACAGGAACAGGTTCTTGCAGACAGTGGCATTCAGGCAGGCATCGATCACATGGCAGTCCTCCATGGTATCGGCCTTCATCCAGCCGTGGTCGGTGCGCCAGAATTGGATGCCCAGCTTGTCCAGCAGGTCATAGGTGCGGATTTCTTTTTCCAGCCGCCCGGTGCAGTCGGCAGGACGGCCCTCGTAAAGCTTCAGTTCTTCCATTTTATTTTCCTCTCGCTGCCAGCGCAATGCTCAGCTGCGCCACGTCGGAGGGCGATACGCCCGGGATGCGGCCCGCCTGACCGAGGTTCTTCGGCCGGATGCGGGCCAGCTTTTCGCGGGCTTCCAGCGTCAGGCCGGCCAGATCCGCATATTCAAAGTCGTCCGGGATCAGGGTCTTTTCATGCCGGGCCACGTCCCGGATCATCCGGTCCTGCCGGGCAATGTAGCCTGCATACTTGATCTCAGTCTCCAGCCGCTCAGCCAGCATGGGGGTGATCTCCTCGCCCCAGCCGATGACACCGGCCAGCAGCGGATAGCTGATCTCCGGGCGGCGCAGCAGCTCTTCCGCAATGCCGCCTTCGGCAGCAGGGGCAAGCCCGGCTGCTTCCATGGCGGCGCGCAGGTCGGCGGTGCGCAGATGCGTCTCGTGCAGGCGGCGGCGCTCCGCTTCCAGAATGCTCTGGGTGTGCTGGTACTTGGCCCAGCGGTCATCCTGCACAAGACCGTATTCCCTGCCGATGGGGGTCAGCCGCTGGTCGGCGTTGTCCTGACGCAGGGTCAGGCGGTACTCGCTGCGGCTGGTCATCATGCGGTAGGGGTCCATGACGCCTTTGGTGACCAGATCATCCACCAGCGTGCCCAGATAGCTGGTGTGGCGCGGCAGGATCAGCTGCTCTTTGCCCAGCGCATTGCGGGCGGCGTTCAGTCCGGCCAGCAGGCCCTGGGCGGCGGCTTCCTCGTAGCCGGAGGTGCCGTTGAACTGACCCGCACCGTACAGGCCCCGCACCACCTTGCTTTCCAGCGTGGCTTCCAGACTGGTGGGGTCCACGCAGTCGTACTCAATGGCGTAGGCCGGGCGCATGATCTCGATGTTCTCAAAGCCCCTGATGCTGCGGTAGAAGGCATTCTGCACATCCTCCGGCAGGCTGCTGGAGGCTCCCTGCAGATACATCTCCTCGGTGTTCTCCCCGCAGGGCTCCACAAAAATGGGGTGGCGGTCCTTGCCCGCAAAGCGCACCACCTTGTCCTCGATCGAGGGGCAGTAGCGCGGGCCAACGCCCTCGATCATGCCGCCGTAGAGCGGGCTGCGCTGGATGTTGTCCAGAATGATTCTGTGGGTCTCGGGGTTGGTATAGGCGATCCAGCACTCCACCTTGTTGTGCATGGGGGCGTCGGTCAGGAAGCTGAAGGGCTGCAGCTCGCTGTCCGGGTCGCCGGGCTGGCATTCCAGCTTGGAAAAATCGATGCTGCGGCGGTGCACCCGGGCAGGGGTGCCGGTCTTGAACCGGCGCAGCGGCAGACCGGCGGCCTTCAGGCTCTCGGTCAGGGCGTTGGCGGCGTGCATCCCGTCCGGGCCGGAGGCGTACCACGCATCGCCCACAAAAATTTTGCCGCCCAGATTCGTGCCGGTGGCAATGACCACGCACTTGGCGCTGTATTCGCCGTTCAGCTGGGTCACGACGCCCTTCACACGGCCGTTCTCGGTCTCAATGCCCACGACCTCTGCCTGATGGATGGCAAGGCCGGGCGTCCGCTCAAGGGCGTGCTTCATATATTCGTGGTAGCGCTTGCGGTCGGTCTGCACACGCAGGGCGTGGACAGCCGGGCCTTTGCCCCGGTTGAGCATCCGGCTCTGCAGATAGGTGGCATCCGCAGCAAGGCCCATCACGCCGCCCAGTGCATCTAATTCACGTACCAGCGTACCTTTTGCCGTTCCGCCAATGCTGGGGTTGCAGGGCATGTTGCCAATGGCATCCAGACTCATGGTAAACACGGCCGTTTTCGCGCCCAGTGTCGCGGCGGCGTGGGCGGCTTCGATGCCGGCATGGCCGGCACCGATGACGATAACGTCATAATCTCCTAAGTGGTTCATATACTTTCGGGTTTCCTCTAACAAATGATTTGAAATGCCCTCCGCTTCGCTCTGGGCATATTCAGCGGAAATATATTTTTTAAATTTGTAAATCCGAAAAGCCTGCGGGCTTTTCGGATTTACTTTTTCACGGGAAAGGGTCGTAACGGGAAACGGCATGTTGCTGCTGTCAGCCTGCGGCTGTCGCGCAGCAAATAGCGCACAAGCTTACCCTCACGGTTCGTCGCATAAGCGACTCAAAATCGGCGGAACACAAAAAATCCTCTAGCGGAGCGACTTGGATTTTTTGTATGGAGCCCATCTGCTTTGGGATTATTAAGGGCGAGTAGCCCTTAATTCGTGCCTCCCGCGCCTCGAAAGTAGCGGGTGCTTTTCTGGTTCTCTTTTGGCACGCAAAAGAGAACGTACCCGGCGGCAATGCTTTTTACAAAAGGCATGAAACTCAATCCATGCGACCACGCTCTGCGCAGGAAGCTCTTCGTCACTTTCCCACGCAGAAGCGTTCAAACACCTGTTCGATCACGGCTTCCGAGGCGTTCTCGCCGGTCAGGTCGCACAGGGCGGCCAGTGCATCATCCACACAGACAGACACCGCGTCCAGTCCAAAGCCGCCTGCGGCAGCATCCAGTGCACCGGCCGCGGCATCCCGCGCCCGCAGGGCGGCAGAAAGCTGACGCTGGCCGGACAGGCTGGCGGCATGGGCGTCGATCTGGCTGGTGCCCAGCAGCCGGGCCACCGCAGCGGAGATCACCCTGCGGCTCCCCTCCTCCTGACAGCACACCGGCAGCACCATGGCAAAGAAGGGTGCGATCAACTCCGGGTCGAATCTCGTCGGTTTATCCTCTTTGTTGATAAGTGCAATGGCCGGACGGCCCTCACAGCGCTGTGCAAGCTCCAGATCTTCCCTTGTGGGCGGCTCGGAGCCATCGAACACGGCAAGGATCAGGCCCGCTTCCTCCAGCTTCTTCCAGCTGCGGCGGATGCCCTCCGCTTCAATGGCGTCCTCCGTCTCCCGCAGGCCGGCGGTATCGAACAGGTTCAGCCGGACATCCCCCAGCTGCACCGCCTGCTCCACCACGTCGCGGGTGGTGCCAGCCACCGGCGTCACAATGGCCCGGTCGAACCCGGCCAGCAGATTGAGCAGCGTGGATTTGCCTGCGTTGGGGCAGCCCACGATGGCGCAGTCCACGCCCTCGCGCAGGATGGTGTCTGCCTGATAGTTCCGGATCAGGCCGTCCAGCTCTGCCTTTACCCCGCTCAGTACCCGGTGCAAGTGGTCATCGTCCAGCTCCGGCACATCCTCCTCGGGAAAATCCACCCATGCGGCAAGGTGTGCCTGAATGGCGGTAAGCTCCTGCTTTTGAGCGTCGATCTTTTTGGCCAGCGCACCGCCCAGCGCCGCATTGGCCAGTGCTGCCCCCTGCCGCCCGTCTGCCGAGATCAGGTCCATGACCGCTTCGGCCTGCGTCAGGCCCAGCTTGCCGTTCAGGAAGGCGCGGCGGGTGTACTCGCCGGGAGCGGCAGGCTGCGCACCGGCGGCAAGGCAGGCTTCCACCAGACGGCGGGCCACCGCATTTCCGCCATGGCAGGAAAGCTCCACCACATCCTCGCCGGTATAGCTGTGGGGCGCACGGAAAAACAGGGCCACCCCCTCGTCAAAGGTCTCGTTCCCTTCCCGGAAGGCCCCGTACATGGCAGTATAGCCTTTGGCCTGTTCAACTTTTTTTGCGGCGTTGGCCGGGCAGAACACCCGGGCCGCCACCTGATAGCTCTCCGCACCGGAGAGCCGCACCACGGCAATGCCGCCCGCGCCCGGTGCTGTTGCAATTGCTGCAATGGTCGCTTCCTGCATGGTTTTTTCTGGCTTCCTTTCCGCGCCCGGTCTGGCCGCTTGCTCCCATCTGCCCACAGCAGCGAGACCAATACAGTTTCATTGTACCACGAAATGCGGCGGAATGGTACTGTTTTTTCAACCAATTCCCGGGAAACGGTTGAAAATCCGCCCGTTTCTCACGCAAAAAAGGGACTTTCCGTCCCAACACGGAAAGCCCCTTTTTACAGGAAACTGATTTTTAGAACTTGGCGATCTCTGCCGTGGTGATGGCCTTGCCGGGCAGCGTGCGTGCATCGGCATTCTCGTTCAGGGCCAGTTTGCCCTCGCGCAGCAGCTGCACAGCCTTCTGGTGATCGGCGGCCTTCCAGTTGTTGCCCACGATCTTCCAGTTGTTGTTCACATGCGGCTCGATGGTGCCGCCCTTCACGGTGCGGATGTACTCGCCCAGCAGCTCGCGGATGCCGCCCACATCGCCGCGCACATCGATCTCCAGCAGCTTGGGCAGATCCTCACCGGGCAGGAAGATGTCCGCAGCCGTCAGCAGCTGGGTGGTGGCACGGTAGTTGTTCACTGCCACAACAAAGGTGTCGGTGTCCTTCACGGCCTTGCCGTTCGGCCACTTGAGGTTCTTGATGCGGTGGCCCGGCTCCTTGGAGACGTCCAGCTCATAGTTGACGCCCTCAAAAGCATCGTACAGGTAGTAGCGCACCGAGGGGTCAAAGGCAATGGTCACTTCATCCGGCTTCCATGTCTTGAAGAAGGCTGCGGACCACTCCATAAAGCGGCGCAGCTGCTCGCCGGTCATCTGCAGCTTGTACAGGGTGTTCTGGTAGGTGTAGATGCTGGCCATATCGCACTTGCGGATGGTGCCCGCGCGCATCTGGGAGGTCATGGAGGTCAGGGCCGTTGCGGAGACCTGCGCACCGGTGTAGTACATCTGCACTTCGTTGATGAAGTCCAGCAGCGCGGTATCCTGCACCATGGCCTGCGGCAGGCAGTCGATCTCGTTTTCGGGGGCCAGATCGCCGCCCTTCAGCTCGCCGATGGGGGTGACAGCGTCTTCCTTGGCGCGGGTGTCGTAGGGAGCCAGCAGAGCGGTCAGCTCCGGATCGGGCTCGTACTCCTTGATCTGCAGGTTCTCCGAGGTGCGGTTCACGACTTTCCACTTGCCGTCCAGCTGGCGCTCCAGATAGACATGGATCTCGGACAGGGTGGCACCGGCGTTCTTGTTCTCCACCACCAGCACGTTGTTGATCATCATGTTGGGGATGCTCCTGTGACCGTGGCCGCCCACGATGACGTCGAACTCGGGGCAGGCATTTGCCAGATCGGTGACGCCGGAGCCATAGACGCCGTACTCGTTCTCGGTATCCATGTGCATGACGCCGATCAGAACATCCACCTGATCCTTGATCTTATCGATGATCCTGCGGCTCTCGTCCACAGGGTTGGTGACCTTCCAGCCCTCCAGATTCTTGGCATCCCAGCGGATGATATTGGGGGTGACCATGCCAATGACGCCGATCCTCACGGTGCCCTTTTTGATGATGGTGTAGCCGTCGGCCAGCGGGGTGCCGTCCGGTGCGTAAACGTTGCCGGTAAGCACCTTGGCCTTCTGCTGTCCCATGACCTTTTTCAGCACATCCATGCCGTAGTTGTACTCATGGTTGCCGGTGGTCCAGATATCATAGCCGATGGCATTCATGGCAGCGATCATGGGATGCAGGTCATCGTTCAGGAACAGCTCTGCGGAGTTGGCCTGAATGGTATCGCCTGCATCCACCACCAGCGTGTTCCGGGTGCGGCACTGCTTGATGGCGGTCGCCTGCTGGGCCACGCTGCCGGAAGCATCTGCCTTGTTGGCGGCGTAGTCCCAGGGATCGAACTTGCCGTGGGTGTCGCTGGTGGCAAGGATCTGCAGATCCATGCTCCACAGGGACTTGATGTCACAGGCGGCTGCAGAGGGTGCCATGCAGCTGGCGGCTGCGATGGTCGCGGATGCCCCTGCACCACGCAGGAAGCTGCGGCGGGAGATCTTGTTCTGAGCCATAGTTGATTACCTCTCTTTTCATCATTCTGTCTGTTCTTCACGAACCACGGAAATCAACTTTCCGAATGAAGGCTTCCCCCGGTCGGGGGAAGCTGTCACCGCAGGTGACTGATGAGGGCGCACCTTTCGCTGCTGCTTGTCTGTACCCCTCATCCGTCTGCTCCCTTTGGTCGCAGCCACCTTCCCCCCAAGGGGTGAAGGCTTTTGCTCCGGGTCAAGCTGCAAAAGTTGATTTCCGTGCTCACGAACAGAACGCTCTTGACTACAGTATAAATCCTTGACCAATTGTTTTACAATTGCCATTTGAGAGAAAGATTTCGGCAAAAAACAGGCAAATCATCCAAATTTTGAGAAGAATGACTTTTGACAGGCTCCGTATCCCGCAGCTGCCGCCCGACCCAAAACCAGCTTGGCGTCAGTTTTGAGTAAAATCCTTTTTTGCGTGAAAAAAGGTCTCCGGAAAATCCGCAGATCTTCCGGAGACCCTGATTTCAAAAATAATACCCCAAAATTACAGCTCGATCTTGCCAAAGCTGAAATCGGCAAAATCATCCACCCGCTCGGTGCGCTTGGGTGCCACCGGTGCTGCATTCTCGGCATCGCGGGGTGCATAGGTGCGCTCCGGCACGCCGGAAGGACGGGGGCCGCGGGGTGCACCGCTGCGGCTGCCGCGGTAGCCGCCACGGCTGCCATTGCGGTCGCCGTGGTCGGAACGGTTTCCGCCGCGATAACCGCCGCTGCGCGGACCGCCGGGACGACGGCCATTGCCGCGCCCGCCGCGGGGACGGCGCTCGCCGTAGGTGTTCTCGGTCTGTGCATCGGGTGCGGTGGAGTAGATGACCACACGGCGGTCACGACCTTCGCCCTTGCTCTCGCTGCGCACGCCTTCCATCTTGCTGATGGCAGAGTGGATGATGCGGCGCTCGTAGGGGTTCATGGGCTCCATGGCAAAGCTGCGGCCGGTCTTGCGCACCTTGGCACCAATGCGCTGTGCCAGTGCGGTCAGGTCGCTCTCGCGCTTGTCGCGGTAGCCGGCAACGTCCAGACCCAGCTTGATGTAATCGCCCTCCAGACGGTTTGCCACAAGGCTTGCCAGATAGGACAGGCTCTCCATGGTCTCACCGCGGCGGCCGATGAGGGCGCCCAGCTTTTCACCGTCCAGACGGATGATGGTGGCCTCGCCCTTCTGCACGGCGCTGAAGGAGACGTTCTCCACGCCCATCAGGGCAATGACCTCACGCAGGTAGTCCACAGCGGCCTTGACCTTGGCGTTTTCTTCAATGTTGATGGGCTCCTCGGTCTCCTCTTCCTCGGCGGCAGGCTGCTGCACTGCGGCAGCTTCCACAGCGGGCGCTGCTGCCTCCTCGGCCTTGGCTTCCGGCTCTGCCGGTGCAGCGGGTGCTTCCACCACAGGAGCAGGCGCGGCCTTCTCCTGAACAGGGGCCTTCTTTTCCTCAACGGCGGGTGCTGCCGGAGCGTCCGGCTCCTCCACGCTCACGCACACCTTGGCGGGGGTGAGCTTCAGGCCCAGAAAACCAGTCTTCTGGGGCATTTCCAGCACTTCGCAGCTGACATTCAGATCATCGGCCTGCACGCCCAGCAGGGCACAGGCTTTTGCGCGGGCTTCATCGACCGTTTTGCCGGTCGCTTTCTGCTTACGGATCATAACCGTTCATCCTCCTCTTATTCTTTATCCTGCTTGTTCAGCTCGCTCAGCGGCACGGTGCGCTCGTCCTTGTAGCGTTCCTCGTCCAGCTTGCGGGCATACTCCAGCCGGCGCTTGTTCATTTCACTGGCGGAAAGGTTCTTTTCCGTGGTCTTGCCGGTCTTGGGATCGGTGACCTTGACGGTGGTGTTCTTCACACCGCGCTTTTCCTGCTTTTTCTTTTCTGCGATCTGCGCTTCGATCTCCTTGCGCATCTTATCAGGGTCGTACACCTTGCGCATGACCTGGGTCTGCGCGGTCATCACGATGTTGGAAATGACGTAGTACAGAGAGAATGCCAGAGGATAGGTGAAGCAGAAGAACAGGTACATCAGCGGCATCATATACATGGTCACCTTCATGCTGCCCTGCATCTGCTGGCCGCTGGCCTTCATGCTGATGTGGGTGGACAGGAGCATAGTGATGACCGACAGCAGCGGCAGCACGATGTCCAGCGACAGGCCCAGCTTGGGCACGCGGGTCAGGTCGATGCCGAGGAAGGTCATATGACGGCTGAACTCGGTGACAGTCGCGATCTGCTCCGGGGTAAAGCAGGCAGCCAGACTGCCGTTGCCTGCCACCAGCTGAGAAATAATGGTGGTATCGCGGGTGATGGCGGTAAAGGCGACACCGGAGGCAGTCAGGGCCTCACCGGCAGCGGTCAGGGCAGCAGCGCTGATGTGGAAGATGCGCTCCAGCGGATTGTACACGACGCCGATAACGCCGAACATGACCAGGAAGTTCAGCAGCATGGGCACACAGCCTGCGGTGGGGTTATAGCCGTAGTTCTGCTGCAGCTTGAGCATTTCTTCCTGCTGCTTTTCGGGCTTGTCCTTGTACTTGGTCTGGATCTCCATCATCATGGGCTGGAAGGCCGACATTTTAGCCATGCTCTTCTGCTGGCTCAGCTGCAGAGGGATCTTGACGATGTTGATGAGCAGTGTGAAGATGATGATGTCCCAGCCGTAGCTCGGGAGCAGCTTGTAGATCCACTCCATGACATAGCCGAGAGGACCGCTCAGGATGTAAAAGAAGTTCATACCTTTGTCCATTCTGCCCCGTCTGTGGCACGGGACTTGTTATTTTTTATCGTAGGACACGCTGCCCACAGTGCACCGCGTCACAAGAAGCTTTATGATCTAAAATGCCCTCCGCGTTGCTCTGGGCATATTCAGCGGAAAAATTATTTTATATTTGCGTTTGGAGCGCTCTGCGGAGCGCTCCAAACGCATTTTCACGGGAAAGGTCGTAACGAAAAACAGCATTTGCTGCCGCTGGCTCCCTGCGGGAGCATTCACGTCAGCATGAAAACATGCTGTTGCCCTTACGTTTCGTCGCGCAGCGACTTTAAATTGGCGGAACACAAAAAATCCTCTAGCGCAGCGGCTTGGATTTTTTGTATGGAGCCCAACAGCTTTGGGGTTACTAGGGGCGAGCAGCCCCTAGTTCGTGCCTCCCGCGCCTCGAAAGTAGCGGGTGCTTTTCTGGTTCTCTTTTGGCA
>OHIN01001298.1_pt1 | contig 13386 bp, 8 predicted proteins | sample 1568261 | NCBI WGS metagenome assembly OHIN01 (sample SAMEA3879578, study PRJEB24766) | human gut metagenome | biome: human-associated habitat; feature: feces | place: USA | collected 1985/1987
ATAATACTTTACCATTACCAACTTTTTCTTTGATCGCTTTGATTTGTTCTTCAACGAAAGAATCCATGCGCCAATCACCAGCACAGTTACATACATCTAAAACAAAGTTAGAAAGCATTGTTTTACCATATTCGCTATGTAAAACTTCTGGATGGAATTGAATCGCATATAAATCTTTTTCTTTATCTTCACAAGATGCTACTGGACAATCTTTTGTATGTGTTGTAATTTCAAAACCAGGTGCAATTTTTGAAATATAATCAAAATGTGACATCCAAACTGTAGATGTTTCAGGAACACCTTTTAAAATTTTAGATTGTGGTTGATCAACTAATAAAATTGATTTACCATATTCTCTTACATCTGCTCTTTCAACTTTTCCACCTAAAACATGTTGCATTAATTGAGCACCATAACATAAACCTAATACAGGAATACCTAATTCAAATAATTCTTTAGAATAAGTTGGTGAATCTTCTAAATAACAACTATTTGGTCCACCTGTTAAAATGATTCCTTTAGGATTCATTTCTTTAATTTTTTCTAAAGGTGTTTTATAAGAATAGATTTCACAATAAACATTACATTCACGAACACGACGAGCAACTAATTGATTATATTGCCCTCCGAAATCCATGACAATGACTAATTCTCTTTTCATGAAAGACCTCCTTTATTAAAATTTAATATCTTTTAAAACAACTGTTTGTTCTCTATCTGGTCCAACACTAAACATTCTTACTGGACAATGAACAAGTTCTTCGATTTTACGAATATAATTTTGACAATTTACAGGTAATTCTTCAAAAGATTTTACATGTGTAATATCTTCTTTCCATCCTGGTAATTCTTCATAAACAGGTTCACATCTTTCAATATCTTTAACAGTTGCAGGTAAACCATAAATTTCTTTACCATCTAATTTATAAGCTTTACAGATTTTAATTGTATCAAATCCACTCATAACATCTAATAACATTAATGAAATACCTGTTAAAGAAGACATTCTTCTTGATTGATTAACAACTACAGCATCAAACCATCCAGTTCTTCTTGGACGTTCAGTTACAGTACCATATTCATGTCCTCTTTCTCTAATTAAATCACCTGTAGCATCATTTAATTCAGTTGGGAATGGTCCTGATCCAACACGAGTTGTATAAGCTTTAATAATTCCAATTGCTTCTTTGATATATAAAGGTCCAATACCAGCCCCTTCAGATACCCCATTAGCTCCTGGATGTGATGATGTAACAAATGGATAAGTACCATAATCAATATCTAACATTGCTCCTTGAGCCCCTTCAAATAAAACCTTTTTATCTTCTTGTAAATATTGATCTAATAACATTCCTGTATCACAAACTAAAGGCTTAATAATTTTAGCGTATTCTTTGTATTCTTCAAAAATTTCTTCTACAGTAAACATGTCTTTTAATTCAGGATATTCTGCAACTTTCATTGGGAAAGTTTCTTTTAATCTTTCTAAGAATAATTCTTCATCAACGAATTCTCCCATACGAATACCAATACGACTATATTTATCTACATAAGCAGGTCCAATACCTCTTTTTGTAGTTCCAATACTTTTATCACCTTTTCTCTTTTCTTGTAATTCATCAATTTCAAGATGATAAGGTAAAATCACATGACAACGATCAGAAATTCTGATTTTGCTTGTATCAATACCACCGTCATTTAAATATTTCACTTCTTCTAAAAATGCTTTAGGATTAACAACCATCCCATTTCCCATAATTACTTCATGCCCAGAGAAAATACCTGATGGTATTAATTTCAAAGCAAATTTCTTACCACCATAAACAATGGTATGACCTGCATTGTTACCTCCAGCATAACGACATACAACATCTGCTTTTTGTGCAAGATAATCGGTAACTTTTCCTGTTGTCCAGAATGTTTCCCAGGTTTTCTCCATTGCACCTTACCTCCATTACTATCGTCTGCAATGGCAGTAATTCTATTCCCGAAAAATATTGGAAACCCATCATCTGATCTTTATCTTTTATTCTTCCTCCCGATACCCGAAATTTTTAATCAGAAAATCACTGTCTCTCCAGTCTTTCTTCACCTTCACCCAAAGTTTTAAATTCACTTTGGCATCCAGCATTTTTTCCATCTCGTAACGCGCATTGGTTCCGATCTTTTTAAGCATCGACCCCTGCTTTCCGATAATAATTCCCTTGTGGGAATCCCGTTCACACACAATCGTTGCGTCGATATCATACATCTTTCCGCCTTTGCGCGGTTTCATCTGGTCGATGGCAACAGCAATTCCATGCGGTACTTCATCGCTTAACGCATGAAGTGCTTTTTCTCTTATGATCTCCGCACAGATCGCACGCTCCGGCTGATCGGTAATCGTATCCTCGTCATAAAACTGCGGGCCATACGGAAGATACTTAAAAATAGAATCAATCACGTCATCCACATTCTGTCCGCGAAGGGCGGAAGTCGGAATAATCTCCGCAAAATCATAAATCTTGCGGTAGGTATCGATAAACTCCAGCACCTTATCTTTTTCCACGGTATCAACTTTATTGATCACAAGAATCACAGGCGTCTGAACTTTTTTCAGCTGTTCTACAATGTGCTGTTCCCCCGCACCGATAAAATTACTCGGCTCCACCAGCCACAATACGACATCCACCTCGTTCAGTGTCTTTTCTGCAACATTTACCATATATTCACCAAGCTTATTTTTTGCTTTGTGAATTCCCGGCGTGTCAAGAAAAACGATCTGTCCACGCTCCATATCCGTATACACGGTCTGGATCCGGTTTCTGGTTGTCTGCGGCTTATTGGATGTGATTGCAATCTTCTGTCCGATCAGACGGTTCATCAACGTTGATTTTCCTACATTTGGTCTGCCGATAATTGTAACAAACCCTGACTTAAAATTTGCTGCTGTCATTTGTATCTCCTTTATCGTGCTATTCGCACAGTCCCTGAATTGAGGTAAACATACCGCTTTCTTCACGGATTGCATGCTCATTTCCCACTACACACAGACACTGATCGGAAAGGATCGAGGCGATCAGATCCGAAAGACTGCGGATATCTGCCGGTGTCGCTGTCAGTATCTCGTCACGCTCTTTCTGGATTTCCTCATAGGTCAGATGTTCCAGATAAGCAGCCATCGAACGGCTTCCCTTTGCTTCCGGGTTTAACGGTGTATCTAAAGCTCCAAACGTGCCAATGATATATTTTGTCATATCACGCTCATCCGGATCAAAGGATGCTACATATTCCGGAATTTTCTCATAGACGGCATTGGTCTTTGCCAGATTCGGGTCCCGGTAAGATACAAAATAACTGTCTCCGGTTCTAAGGAAAGAACTCATACATCCATATGCACCGCCCTTTACGCGGATATTCATCCACAGATATTCATAGCTTAAAATCATTTTTAAAATCTTTAAGGTTCCGTGATATGCGTATCCATGGCTGATAAAGTTACCGGATCTTGCCACATACTGGATCTGGGAGGCGTCCGTAAATCCCTCATTTTTCTTAGAAAGCACCGGATGGATTGCAGCCTGCGCCGGTGTTCCTTCCGGAAGTTTCTCCAGATACTTGTGCATGATCGGGGAAGCTTTTTCATAAGAGACTTCTTCTCCGGTAAAGCTGACGAGCATTCTCTTTCTGACAAATACTTTTTCTATCAGCTGCTGCAGTTTTTCGGCTACCGCCTGCGGATTCTCTTTCATCTGTTCATCCAGTCTGCGAATCATCTGATTGTATGCAATACCAATTGTCGCATCATTATAAAATGCATAAACAGATTCGTAAGAAAGTGCACGCATTGCAGCTACCGTGTGCCCGCTGCTGCTTAAGTTCACCTGCAGTCTGGATTTCACCTGTGCAATCAGTTCAGCCAGTCGTTTGGTATCGTGCAGATCCGAACTGTTTAAGATTTCCTCTGCCAGTTTCATGGCATGCTCCAGATTGCTCTCAAGCACTTTCATACGGATCTCAAATTTAACTGCCATCGCATCGTGATTTTTCAGATCCGGATACATGCTGACCCCACTGGTAATTCCGCCGGTATAAATATTGATGGCATTTGCAAGATCGGCATAACTGTAGGATCTGGTATTGACATATCCGAGTACCGCGCGCAGAAGTCCAAGGTACGGAACCTCCTCCTCTGCAATGTCATTACACTCAAACATCAGAGTAATATAATCGATGCCATTTGCCGGTGCCTCATGCCGGACAACCGGAATTTCTCCCATGTTCTCCTCCTTATTGGAAAACGGCATGGCTTCTTTTTTCATATCCTCTCTGCCAAGCATCGGAATTTTCAACAGATCTTCTTCCTTTGACGGTTCTTCCTGATATTCCCGCAGATGTCTGGTCTGGGCAATCAGCGCCTGCACCTCTTCGTCACTCAATCCGGCCTTGTATGCTGCAAGTTTTTCTGCCAGTGCCTGTTCTTTGGCACGGTTAAGTCCCTTCTCCGGCGCAACCACAACCACAGCACCGTGCGCGTTGTCCAGCAGATACTTCTGAATCAGATCTTCAAAATATCCGGTTTTGATCTGCTCGCGTAAAAACTGTAACGTATCCAGACATTCCAGATGAATAAACGGCTTGGTATCATCAAACAGCCAGCTTTCCATACACTGCAGTCCATACAAAAGTCCCTTCGGAAACTGTCCGTAATCTGCTTCCCGGAACCGGAATTCCGCACTGTTAATTCCCGCAAGAAGGGAATCCTGATTCAGACCTTCCTTTACCAGCTTCTGTAAGGTTTCCTCGATAATCTGCACAAAACGGGTCTGATCAGACTCATCGGCATTCTTAGCGACAATGGAAAACATCGGCTGAAGCATGCCATCCTCAAAAGATCCGTAGACATCTTCCCCGATTCCCGCATCAATCAGTGCCTGGCGTACCGGTGCTCCCGGCGCACTGACAAGGACATAATCCAGTACAGAAAATGCCTGATACAATTCACGGTCAAGAACGGTTCCCACCACTTTATTGTAAGAAAGATACGTGTGCTTCTCCTCCGGTTCATCTTCTGTGATCGGATACGTTCTGCGCTCGGATACTACCGCGTCAAATGGCTTTTGCAGCTGGATTTGTGAATGTACTTCCACTTCATTTGCATCATAATGGCTTAAATATTCCTCATCCAGCCAGGTGAGCCGCTCTTCTATATCCATATCTCCGTACAGATAAATATAGGAGTTGCATGGGTGATAATATTTGTGATAAAACGCAAGATAATTTTCATACGTCAGTTCCGGTATTTTTTCCGGGTTTCCTCCGGAATTTTTGCTGTAGGTATTGTCCGGAAACAGTGCTTCCATAATTGCCGTCTCAAGCACTTCATCCGGGGAGGAATACGCCCCCTTCATTTCATTGTATACAACGCCGTTGATGGTCAGCGGTGCATCTTCTGACTCCAGCTCATAGTGCCAGCCTTCCTGCATAAAAATCTCTTTGTACTTTGTAATATTTGGATGGAATACCGCATCCAGATATACCTCCATCAGATTTTTAAAATCCCGCTCATTATAACTTGCTACCGGATACAGTGTTTTTTCCGGATATGTCATTGCATTCAAAAACGTATTGAGCGACCCTTTGGCAAGCTCAATAAAAGGGTCTTTGACCGGAAATTTATCCGATCCGCAAAGCGTGGTATGCTCGATAATATGCGGAACTCCTGTCTCATCTTCCGGGGGTGTCCGAAATCCGATCGAAAACACCTTATTGTCATCTTCATTGGAAATGACACACACGCGTGCTCCGCTTTTTTTGTGTCGCAGAATATATCCCATGGATTCAATATCTGCAATCTTTCTTACTTCTATTATTTCATATGCTGACAATTTCAATTTATCCATATTTCTCATCCTTCCATTTTTATTTCAACGGAATAGTTTTATTCTTTCCGAATCGATACATCCATCTGTGGGAATGGAATCGAAATTCCATTTTCATCCAGTGCATTTTTCATCTGTTCCAGCAAACGCCACCGCACCGGCCAGTAATCTTCTGTTTTTACCCATACGCGAATGCCCATATCTACGGCACTATCTCCCAGATCCGATACAAAAATATCGACCGGTTCATCCTTTATCACTGCGGTTTCTGTCTTTACCACACCCTCAAGCACTGCTTTAACCTTTGACAAATCCGATTCATAGCCAACCCCGACGGTCAGATCAATCCGTCGCATATCCATATGGCTGTAATTGGTAATACTGCTGTTGGACAGACTTCCATTCGGAATCAGGATCAGTTTGTTATCAATGGTAAGCAGCTTGGTGTAAAAAATGGTAATCTCCTTTACAGTTCCTTCTTCCGATGAAGCATTATCCAATATATAATCGCCTACCACAAATGGTTTCAGCAACAAAATCAGAACACCACCGGCAAAATTAGAAAGGCTTCCCTGCAATGCCAGTCCCATGGTAAGTCCTGCGGACCCCAGCACGGCAATCACAGAGCTTGTCGTCACGCCAAACTGCCCCAGAATAATCATTGCCAGCACAAAATAGAGCGCATATTTCACAAAAGAACTCAGAAAGGAAACCACACCGGCTTCTACTTTTCCGCGCTCTAAGAAACGGCGCACCATTTTCACCAGCATTTTGATCATCCGGCTGCCTACCAGAAGAATAATCACTGCAATCATCAGCTGAACGAGAAACCCCAGCAGAGATGGTGTCAGATCCTGTAAATATTTCCGGATAATTCCCGGATTTTTCGCCACTTCATTTAACACTTCACTCTCGGTGCTAAGCTGTGTCAGTTGGTCTGTTATTAAAATTCCCAATGTATTTCTCCATTTATGTCCTATAATGCCATTCTTTAAATCTCATGGATGAATAATCCACTGCGGAGTTTCGGCTCAAACCAGGTAGATTTCGGCGGCATGAGACGTCCCGCATCTGCCACAGCAAATAACTCCTGAATGGATGTCGGATACATGGCAAATGCAACCTTACAGTCCTCATGGCATCTTCTTTCCAGCTCTTTCATGCCGCGTATTCCGCCGACAAAATCAATTCTTTTATCTGTCTTTGGATCACCGATTCCAAGTACCGGTGCCAAAAGTACATTCTGCAATACCGATACGTCCAGTCCTTCTACCGGATCATCCGGAACCGACTCCGGGCTCATGGTACAACGATACCATTTATCAGAAAGGAACATGGAAAATTGTCCCTTTTTCACCGGTCGTACATCGTTTCCATTTTCGATTTTCTGCACATCAAAGAGTTCCTGCATTTTTGATAAAAATGCCTCTTCGGTCATACCGCCCAGATCCCGTACCACACGGTTGTAATCCATGATCATCAGTTCCTCATCCGGGAATAAAACGGAAAGGAAATAATTAAATTCTTCTTTTCCGGTATATCCCGGATGTTCTTCTCTCCGCTTAAATCCGACTTTTACCGCAGAAGCAGCTCTGTGATGTCCGTCTGCAATATAGATTTCCCCAATCTGTGCAAATGCATTCCGGATCGTTTTGATATCTTCCGGGTCGGATATTACAAAAACACGGTGGCGAATACCATCTTCCGCAACAAAATCATATAAGGCATCCTGTTTCTTTGTCTTTGCCACGACCTCATTGATCACGACATTGGCACGGTATGCCAGAAAGATCGGTCCGGTCTGTGCACTGCACGTATCTACGTGACGGATACGATCCTGTTCCTTATCCGCACGGGTATTCTCATGTTTTTTGATGACCTGATTCGCATAATCATCAATGGATGCACATGCTGCAATGCCGGTCTGTGTTCTTCCATCCATCGTCAGTTCATATATGTAATAACATTCTCTGTTATCCCGGATAAATGTGCCGTCAGCGATCCAGTCTTTTAACATCTGTGCCGCTTTGGCATATACTCTGTCATCATAGGTATCGACATCATCCGGAAACTGTGTCTCCGCACGGTCAATTGCCAGAAATGACTTTGGATTTTTTGCCACAACCTCTTTTGCTTCTTCTCTGTTATATACATCATATGGTAATGCAGCCACTGCAGATACTACATCTTCTGCCGGTCTGACACATACAAATGGTTTTATGTCTGCCATATTATCCTCCATAAATTGTGCTGGTTTCTATACCTTTCTAGTATAATGGAAAAAATACGTTTATACAAGAAAAAATATGGCGGTTCTTTCGAACCGCCATACAGCAAAATGCTTATCTTTTCTGTTATTTTACAAGGCGTACACGCAATACATCGTCAATTGCCTGCAGTTTTTTCAGCACATCATCGGTAATCTGGGAATCCACATCGATCAGTGCATATGCATAGTCACCCTTTGCCTTATTTGTCATATCTGACACATTGATATCTGCCTCTCCAAGAACGGTCGTATACTGGCCGATCATACCCTTGACATTCTTGTGCAGAATTGCAACACGTCCGGCTGTGGTACATGCTCCCATGTTGCAGTCCGGATAATTGACAGAATGGGTAATATTACCATTCTCCATGTAGTCACGAATCTCACGGACAGCCATAATTGCGCAGTTGTCTTCAGACTCTGCTGTAGATGCTCCAAGATGTGGAGTGACAATACATCCCTTTGCTCCAACGGTTGTAGTATTCGGGAAATCAGAAACATATTTCTTAATCTTTCCTGCAGCCAGCGCATCAACCATTGCCTCTTCGTCTACCAGCAGATCTCTTGCAAAGTTTAATACAATTGCGGTAGGCTTCATCATTGCGATCGCATTGGCATCAATCATCTTTCTGGTAGAATCCAAAAGAGGTACATGGATCGTAATGTAATCGCACTCTTTGTAAATATCTTCTACATTGCTGATATGCTTTACGCTTCTGGATAAGTTCCATGCAGCATTGACAGAAATATATGGATCATATCCATATACTTCCATACCCATATGGGTTGCGGCATTTGCTACGAGCACACCGATGGCTCCAAGTCCGATGACACCTAATTTCTTTCCGGAAATCTCTGTTCCTGCAAAGTTCTTCTTCTGTTTCTCTGCAGTTTTTGCAATGTTATCATCGTTCTGGTTTGCCAGACACCAGTCAATACCACCGACAATATCGCGGGATGCATATAACATTCCTGCAAAAACAAGTTCTTTTACACCATTGGCATTTGCACCCGGTGTATTAAACACAACGATACCTTTGTCAGCACATTTGTCAAGCGGAATATTGTTGACACCTGCACCGGCGCGGGCAACTGCAAGCAGTGAATCCGGAAGATCCAGATCGTGCATTGCCGCACTGCGGACAAGTGCTGCATCAGCGCCTGCCAGATCGTCTACTTTTTTGTAATCATCAGAAAATAAATCCAGACCTACCCCAGCGATAGGATTTAAGCATGTATAATTAAACATTTTATGCATTCTCCTTCTCAAATTTCTTCATGAACGCAACAAGCTTTTCTACGCCCTCTTTTGGCATTGCGTTGTAAATGGATGCACGCATACCGCCAACGGTACGATGTCCTTTCAGGTTTACGAAGCCAGCCTCGGTTGCCTCTTTTACGAATTTCGCATCCATATCCTTGTCTCCGGTTACGAACGGTACATTCATCAGTGAACGGTCTTCTTTTCTGACAGTTCCCTTGAACAGTTTGCTCTCATCCAGGAAATCATAAAGGATCTTTGCTTTTTCAATGTTGCGTCTCTGCATTTCCTCTAAGCCGCCCATCTTTTTCAGCCACTTAAAGACTTTACCGCAGATATAAATGCCGTAGCATGGCGGTGTGTTGTACAGGCTGTCTTTGTCTGCCTGTGTCTTCCACTTGAGCATGGTTGGTGTGCCAGGAAGTACATCATCTGTAATCAGGTCTTCCCGTGCAATTACGATTACAACACCTGCCGGTCCGATATTCTTCTGTACGCCACCATAGATTACGCCATACTTTGTCACATCTACAGGCTCAGATAAGAAGCAGGAAGATACATCTGCTACCAGTGTCTTTCCCTTTGTGTTTGGAAGCTTCTTGTATTTGGTTCCGTAAATGGTGTTGTTCTCACAGATATAAACGTAATCCAGATCATCCGGAATATCCAGATCGGAACAATCCGGAATATAAGAGAATGTCTGATCTGCAGAGGATGCAAGCTCAATTGCCTCTCCGTACATCTGTGCTTCCTGATAAGCCTTCTTTGCCCACTGTCCTGTGACAATGTATCCGGCTTTCTTATTCTTCATCAGATTCATAGGAACTGCTGCAAACTGCTGGGATGCTCCACCCTGTAAGAACAATACCTTATAATTATCCGGAATGTTCATCAGCTCTCTTAAATCTTTTTCTGCATCCTTGATGATGTCATCGAATACTTTGGATCTGTGGCTCATTTCCATAACGGACATGCCGCATCCTCTGTAATCCAACATTTCATCTGCTGCTTCCTGCAGTACCTCCTCCGGCAATACTGCCGGTCCTGCTGAGAAATTGTATACTCTGCTCATTTCAAACTTCCTCCTATATTTTACTATGCTGTTGCTTATTTATTCTTGCCCTCGAAATCTTTTCCATCGAAACATTCATTGATCGGAGCCCCCGGTGCAACCATCGGCCATACCTTGTCATCCGAATCCACAATTGCGTCAATTACAAACGGCGTCTTACTTTCCAATGCTTCCTGAAAAGCTGCGTTAAACTCTTCCTGTGTTGTCACACGCCGGGCAGCTGCGCCCATCGCCTCTGCAATCTTTACGTAGTCCACACCGTCATCTAAAACCGTTGCGGAATAATGCTGTTTATAGAAAAGTGTCTGCCACTGGCGGACCATTCCGAGTACATGGTTATTGACAATCACTTCAATCAACGGAAGCTTTTGTCTGGATGCTGTTGCAAGTTCATTCATATTCATGCGGAAACATCCGTCTCCCGCAATATTGATCACCTGCTTATCCGGATTTGCAGTCTGTGCACCAATTGCAGCGCCAAGACCATACCCCATCGTACCAAGACCTCCGGATGTCAGCAGGGTTCTTGGTTTACTGTATTTAAAATACTGTGCAGCCCACATCTGATGCTGACCGACTTCCGTGACCATAATGGCATCTTTTGCCATCTCATAGATCTTTGCGATCATAAACGGACCACTTAACCCTTCCTTTGGAATGGTCATAGGATACATCTTCTGATAATCCGCAATATGGGAAAGCCACTCGGTATGTTTCTGCTGCTCAAGTTTTTCATTCAGCTTTCCGAGGACGATTGCCACATCCCCGATAATGCTGTGATTTACGATAATATTTTTATTGATTTCTACCGGATCAATATCAATCTGCAGAATCTTTGCCTGTTTTGCAAATTTCTTTGGATTTCCAAGTACACGGTCCGAAAAACGAACACCAATTGCGATCAGAAGATCACATTCACTGACACCGAGATTGGACGTCTTTGTTCCGTGCATTCCAAGCATTCCGGTATAGTTTTCTGATGTTCCATCATATGCACCTTTTCCCATCAGTGTGTCGCAGACCGGTGCATCTGTTTTTTCTACAAATGTCTTTAATACTTCACTGGCTCCGGAAAGGATTGCTCCTCCTCCGACAAATATGTACGGCTTCTTTGCCTTTTCAATCATCTGGATGGCTTTCTTTAAATCATCCTCATTGAATGCCGAACAATCCGGCTGCGGCATTTTTGGCTCTTTCTTTATATACTCTGTTTTGTTGGCAGTCACATCCTTGGTGATATCTACCAGAACCGGGCCCGGACGTCCTTTCCGCGCAATGGAAAAAGCTCTGCGAATCGTATCGGCAAGTTTTGTTACATCTTTTACAATAAAACTGTATTTTGTAATCGGTGTTGTGATGCCAGCAATATCAATTTCCTGAAAACTGTCTTTTCCGAGGAGTGATACCCCAACATTGCAAGTGATTGCCACGATCGGAATGGAATCCATATACGCAGTTGCGATACCGGTCACCAGATTGGTGGCTCCCGGTCCGCTTGTTGCCATACAGACTCCGACTTTTCCTGTACTTCTGGCATATCCGTCTGCTGCATGGGAAGCCCCCTGCTCATGCGATGTAAGTACATGCCGGATTTCCGGATGTTTGTATAATTCATCATAAACGTTCAGGATTGCACCGCCCGGATATCCGAAAACGGTATCTACACCCTGTTCTTTCAGGCATTCTATAATCACCTGTGATCCTGTCAACTGCATTTTCTAACCCTCTATCCTTTATTTCTCTTCTGGCACTTCCAAGACAGCTCCACGGTTTCCGGAAGTAACCAGTGCAGAATATCTCTTAAGATATCCGGTGGTAACCTTCGGCTCTCTCGGCTGCCATTTTGCACGTCGTGCGGCCATCTCTTCATCCGAAACATCTACGTTCAATGTCATCTCCGGGATATTGATCTTTATGATATCGCCCTCTTCTACCAGAGCAATCGGTCCCCCAACTGCTGCTTCCGGAGAAACATGTCCGATGGATGCGCCTCTGGATGCACCGGAAAAACGTCCGTCGGTAATCAGGGCAACGGAACTGCCAAGCCCCATACCGGCAATCGCAGAAGTCGGATTTAACATTTCTCTCATACCAGGTCCGCCCTTCGGTCCCTCATAGCGGATGACAACGACATCACCCTCTACAATCTTGCCGCCCTTGATCGCTGCGATAGCATCTTCCTCACACTCAAAGACTCTTGCCGGTCCTTCATGAACCATCATCTCATCGACAACAGCAGAACGCTTAACCACCGAACCATCCGGTGCCAGATTTCCTTTCAGAACAGCCAGACCACCGGTCTTGGAATATGGATGATCAACCGGACGGATGACTTCCGGATTGCGGTTCACTGCGTTTGCAATGTTCTCTCCGATCGTCTTTCCGGTTACGGTCATACAATCGGTATGTAACAGACCGATATCTGCCAGTTCTTTCATCCGGTTCTTGACATCTTCAAATGTTCCGTAGAACTCGTGTCTCCTGGTGATAAAGGACGGTTTGATATCCGGCAGAATGCTGCCCAGGCAGAAAGCCTTTCTGTGAGACTGCAGGCTTGCTGTGGTCTGCATCTGATCCGCAAGGTATCTTGCTAATAAAATATGTGATTTTTTACGCAATTTTCTTCCTCTTCTTTCTTTTGAGAACCTATCATTCTTATATATGGGAACGAATAATAATCAACTTAACCAACATAGAATACTATAGCAGATTTATACCTGTTATTCAAATAAAATTTTTGTAAACTTTTTCACATTTTCAGGTCAGACAACTGTTTCAGTAATTCCAGGTCACTGTCCTTTACTTTCAGGTTTGTCTCTATCTTCTCTCCCTCAGGAGTGGTGATCGCAATTTCAATAATGCTTCCTTCTTTAAGTCCTTTGCGTGAAACTGCCTGACAGAATGCCGGGAACTTGGGATGATT
>OHIN01001300.1_pt1 | contig 13374 bp, 9 predicted proteins | sample 1568261 | NCBI WGS metagenome assembly OHIN01 (sample SAMEA3879578, study PRJEB24766) | human gut metagenome | biome: human-associated habitat; feature: feces | place: USA | collected 1985/1987
ATTCTCCGCCACCTTCCCATGCTCTAAAGCTTCTTGCTGTACGGATTCTTCCTTCACCTGGATCAAGACGAAGCATAACTTCACCTAATGATACAGCGTCAAATGTGCATTCTTCAGCTGGTCTTAAATTTAATTTCATTTTTTAGATACCTCCAAAATATTTTATTGCTACAATAGTTTACCATAATAATCCGATTAATTCCATCATTTTACCTAAACTTTTATATGTTTTATAAGAAATATGATAAATTGCAACAGCAGCCGACAATAATAGAGGAAAATATTGTATGCATGCATATTGAAAAAAGTGCTTATAAGATGTAATATTAATAAATAAAGGTTTCGATATAATATAATAATTATTATTTACTTTTAATATAAGCACAGATATACTTATGCAAAGCGAGGGTTATATATGAAGAATGTTAAAAAAATCAGACAGCTTACAATGCGTCTTAAAATGCAATGGAAGATTCTTATAGGTGTGCTTGTTGCTGGTGTGGCATGCGGTGGAGTACTTATATTTGCTAACGCTGACTCAAGTGTTTCGCTTTCTCTGACACCGGCACAGTCAAGTGTAATACAGGGGTCTACATCTACAGTTATTCATGCCAATCTTTCAGGTACGGATGATGAATTTTATGACGCGAGCAATCCTTCGAACAACGGTATTGCAAGTCCTGTAAGACTTGAATGGACAATATCGGATGAAGATTATGATGTTGTAAAGTTTGTTAATCCAAGTTCAGGCGGAGATGCTTATCTGCAGACTGTTTCAGGGACAACTAATCCTACAGTATATGGTAACAGGGCAGGAGCAGCTACAATAACAGCAGCATATCATTCTAAGAAGTTTTCAGATACAGGGGCTGTTGTATATGACAATGTACTTGCTACATCAACAGCAGCAGTATATGTTCCTATTAATGTTAATGTTGAAAGGAAAAGGGGTAATACTGTTCTTGAAGAGGCAGATCTTCTGAAAGAAGGAGATTTAATTACAATAACAGCCAATACCTGTGAGAGTAATAAGCTTTTTATTGAAACATCTAATGATTCAACAGGTGAGGTTAGTTCAGATGGAATCGTAGAGATGTATTACAGGGATTCTTCTAAAGTAGTACTTAAGGTTATTGGCGGTGGTTCAACTGTTATTACGGCAAGAACTGCAGATGGAAGCGGAATTAATCCTCTTACATATACATTTACAGTAAGGGCAGAGGTTAAGTTTAAGGACAGTATATCTAATTCACAGGGACATTTTATAACACATCTTCCAAGCGATGCATCTAACAGATATATGGTCCTTTCAGATAAGGATTATGAAGCATTTACATATGAGGACATTCCTTCTAATGTAGTTAATCCTGTTAAGTCTAACGTAATATATAAGACAGATAATTCAAATGTAGCATCAGTTGCAGTTGGAACAGTATGTGGAGTACATGCAGGAGTTACAAAGGTGAGTGCAGGACTTACTACTATTGATGTTGGAGGCAATGAATCATGGTTTACAAGAGATGCTGTTAATGTTGTAGTTCCATTTAAGAAGATGGGAAATGAAGTGAGCAATATGAATGTTGGTGATGAACTTCAGTTGTCAACATCAGCAATTGAATCAGAAGTAACATGGTCAACTTCTGATAACAAGATACTTCAGGTGGATTCTGCAACCGGTCTTGTTAAGGCAGTTGGTGCGGGTACAGCTACAATATATGCAACAAGAGTACAGGATGAATTATACACTGTGTATAATATGCCATATCAGCTGGCATATAAGATTACAGTTATAGATGGTTTTGGACTTAGTACAGTAAGCACAACAGTTAATATTGGAAGTTCAATAGACATTAAGGCTCTTGTTACTAATCAGCCAAGTAAATCACAGATTACATATACTGTAACTAATCAGGCTAATGAAGCAGGAGTTATTCCTACATATGATCTTATAGGGGTAAACCAGTCAGATGATGGTACAGTATTTACAATAACAGGTGTTGCGTCGGGTGTGACACATCTTACTGTTTCACAGAATATTAATGGAGTTATCAAGTCTGAGACTTGTGTAATATATGTTACCACTCCTGTAGGAGATGTAAGTATTAATCCTTCTTCAATATCAATTGACAGAGGAAGCACTGGAACAGTACAGGTGTTATTCAATCCGGCAGGACCTACTAACAGCAATGTTTTATGGTCATCATCAGATACAACAGTAGCTACGGTAACAGGAGACAGTTACACAGCTACTATTAAGGGATTATCTGGCGGTAATGCAACGATTACAGTAATAACTGAAGACGGACTTAAGGTTGCAACCTGTGATGTCTATGTAAGAGAGCCAGTAACAGGAGTTACACTTAATGCGACAACAGTTGAGTCTACTATGGCAATTGGAAAATATCAGCTTGTAGCAACTGTAAAGCCATCAGGAGACGGTGTGAACAGAAATGTTACATGGTCATCCTCAGATGAATCAGTTGCAACAGTTGATGAGAATGGTCTTGTAACATATATTAAGCCAGGATACTGTACAATTGTCTGTAAAACAGAAGATGGTGCATTTATTGCAACCTGTAATTTTATTATAAGCATACCAGTTGAGACTATTAAACTTGATTATAAAGATGAGATTATGTCAATAGGACAGACATTAAGAATCACAGCAGAAGTTCTCCCTATAACGGCTACGAACAGGACTGTAAGTTGGGAATCATCTAATACTAATGTATGTATAGTTGATTCTAATGGTCTGGTTGAAGCTGTCGGAACAGGTAGTGCAACAATACTTTGTAAGTCGCTTGATGGTGGTGTTACAGCAATGTGTAATATATATGTTAAGCAGCCTGTTACATCAATTGTACTTAATACGACAGATATTACAGTGAGAAAAGGACAGGTGTTCTGGCTTAATGCCACATGTCTTCCAGAGAATGCAGATAATAAGCTTGTTACATGGGAAAGCCGTGATGAAAACGTATGTAAAGTAGAAAGCGATGGTAAAGTTACAGCTACAGGTGCAGGAACAACATCTATAATATGTACTAATGTTGACACGGGACTTACAGCATATTGTATTGTTACTGTTACACAGCCTGTAACAGGAATAACACTTAATTCTGATTATCAGGAATTATGGGTTGGAGCAAAATATGCTATTATACCTTCAATTGAACCGATAGATGCAGAGAATAAGAAAGTCACATATCTTTCGAGTGATACATCAGTTGCAACAGTTGATGAAAATGGTGTTGTAACAGCCTTAAAGGGTGGTAACTGTGTAATTGAAGTTACAACAGATGAGTGTCATCTCACAGCAGCTTGTACAATTGTTGTTAAGGAATATGTTTCAACTATTACATTGAGTGAAAATAATAAATTCATGAATGTGGGTGCAACAGGAAAGCTTATTGCAACGGTTGGCACAGATACAGCAACTAATAAGAATATAGTGTGGTCATCATCAGATAACAGTATATGTTCAGTAGACCAGGAAGGTAATCTTAGTGCTGAATCAGTTGGTAATGCTGTTATTACAGCTACAGCAGCAGATGGAAGCGGAGTTACAGATTCATGTATCATAAGAGTTGTTAATCCGGTTACGGGAATAGAAGTTGTGCCGGATTCATTGAGATTGTTTGTTGGAGATTCACAGAAACTTGGTGTTAACGTATATCCGGATAATGCAACAATTAAAGATGTTGTATGGAAATCAGCTAATGAATCAATCGCGGTGGTTGATGAGGATGGCGAGGTGTTTGCTATCAGTTCCGGTAAAGTTAAGATTACAGCAACATCTCAGGATGGTAATAATATCAAAGGAATCTGCTGGGTTTATGTAACTCCAAGAGTTAATATATCCTCACTTAGAATTAATTCAAAAGAAATATATATGCTTACAGGCAGAACAAGACAGTTATCGGTAATAGTAAGGCCGGCTGTTAATAATGATTCATATGAATGGTACTCATCAGATACAGGAATAGTTACAGTTGATGGTAATGGTGTTATTACAACTGTAGGTCCTGGTGAAGCAGAGGTTTATGTCATAAGTGATGGTGCAGGTGTTGAATCAAGCTGTATAGTTCATTCACTTGCAATAAGCAGGTCTAATATTACTCTTGAGCAGTATGACAGATATACATTAGATGTAATAGGAACAGATAGTAAAATTACATGGAGAAGCAGTAATCCAAGGGTATGTACAGTTTCTTCTTCAGGAGAAGTTATTGGACGAAAAGCAGGAATAGCAACAATAACAGCTGTTGTTAATAATAAGACATTAAGCTGCACAGTAAGAGTTACAAGCATAAGATAATTCAGGTAATGATAAAATTATTATGACCATCAGTGTTGTACTGATGGTCATAATTTTTTGGATAAAAAAAGGAGATGCGGTCAAACATCTCCTTTTTCTAAATATGAGGGGGAGATAGAAAGAATTCTCTTTGCTATCTGATATAGAATATACATGATAAATGTGAGCAAAATGTGTACAATTAGTTAAACAAAAATAAAAATCATAAAATGTATTTTATTGATTAATATTCTCTAATATGTTAATATCAAAATGTTATTTAAGTGTATGGAGGTCTATATATGCCAGACGATTTTAATAAGAATACAAGCATAGAAGACGAAATTGAAAAGTCGTTGCAGAAAATGGTAGAAGAAGAAACTACAGTTGCCAAAGCTTATGTAGGAAATGCTGATGATTATAAAGCAGAGCAGCCATCAGATATTAATGATGGAAAGACGAGAGTTGTTCCTAAGATAACAGATGAAATTCTTAAGGAACAGCAGGTAATTAATAAATCATCTCAACCGACACAAGAAGAATTAACTGATAGAGATATTTTACTTGATGATGATGACGATGAAGAACCAGAAGATGAAGATAAAGAGATTTTGAAAGACGCCACTAAGAAACCACTGGATAAGAAGACAAAGCTTATTATAGCAGGGGTTGCTGCGGGAGTTGCATTAGTTTTAATTATAATAATTATAGTTGCTGTATCACTTAACAAGAAGAGTAAGAATAATTATGATTATTATTATCAGACAGGAATGAAACTGTACGAAGAGGGTAATTATGGTGATGCATCATCATATCTTAGCAAGGCTTCTAAAGAAAATGAGGGAAAGAAGAATCTGAACCTTAAGTATACATTGTATAGATGCTATGAAAGCTCAGGAAATGAGGATGAAGCTGTTAATGTGCTGAAGGATATACTTTCATATGATGAGAATTATGAAGATGCGGTTAAAGCTCTTGCAGATATTTATTATAAGAAAGAGGATGCAGATAATTTAACAAAGCTTATAAGAAAGTATCAGGATGGAAAATGCAGCAATGCAGTTAAGAATTATATTGTAAAAGAACCATCAGCTTCTAAAGAGCCGGGTTCGTATGATGATGATGTTGAACTTAAATTTACATGTGATTCTGGTTGTGTTGTTTATTATACAACTGATGGAAAAGAACCTGATATTAAGAGTACACTATATGATGGAACAGCAATTAAGTTAGAAACAGGCACAACTAAGATAAAAGCAGTTTCTGTTAATTCTATTGGGGTATATAGTAAAGTAGTTGGATTTGAATATGTTGTTGAATATGGTGCTCCTGCAGCACCAGATGTAACTCCTGCGTCAGGAAAATATTCAGATGGAGAGAAGATTAAGATTAATAATATCCCTGACAAATGTAAGGCATATTATACAACAGATGGTACAACTCCTACATCTTCATCAACAGAGTATACAGGTGAATTCGATATGCCAACCGGTAATACTGTAATCGCATTTGTAATAATTAACGATCATGAGCAGAGCAGTACAGTAGTTAAGAGAAATTATAATGTTGAAGTAAAGAATACATATACATACAGCCAGGCTGAAAGCCAACTGAAAAATGTCCTTATATCAAAGAAGGTGCTTAAGTCAGACAGCGTAGCTTCAGATGGTTCAGGTGTTAATTTTGTCTATATTTCAAAGACAAAGGTTGGCAACAATGAAATGTATATTATCAGATATGATGTAATAAAGGGTGGTTCTACAACAACTGCTGGATTATATGGCGTTGATACATCAAGCGGTAAGGTGTATACTGTGACAGGTACAGAAGGCAGTTATTCTGCCAAAGAATACTAAAGGTTGATTGTGCGTAATGCACTTCATAATATTACTTTTTGAAAGGAGAATTGTAATGTATAAAATTCTTAAGGCTGAGAAGTTAGCAGAGAAGATCTTCCTTATGGATGTTGAAGCTCCTAGAGTTGCTAAACATTGTGAACCTGGCCAGTTCGTTATTGTAAAGATGGATGATTTGGGCGAAAGAATTCCACTTACTATTTGTGATTATGACAGAGAAGCAGGAACTATAACAATAGTTGTTCAGATAGTTGGAGCGTCTACTGAGAAGATGTCACATCTTAAAGCAGGAGATGCATTTGAAGATTTTGTTGGACCTCTTGGATGTCCATCAGAGCTTATCAGCAAGGATATTGAACAACTCAAGAAGATGAATATTGTATTCATTGCAGGAGGTCTTGGAACAGCACCTGTATATCCACAGGTTAAATGGATGCATGAGCATGGAGTAGATGTTGATGTTATCGTTGGTGCTAAGAATAAGGAACTTATAATTTTAGAGGAAGAGATGAAGGCTGTTGCTGGTAATCTTTACATAACAACTGATGATGGAAGCTATGTAAGAAAGGGCATGGGTACAGATGTGCTTAAGGACCTTGTTGCAGAAGGAAAACATTATGATTTATGTGTAGCAATCGGACCTATGATTATGATGAAATTCGTCTGTCTTCTTACTAAGGAACTTGGAATTCCTACAATTGTCAGCATGAATCCGATTATGGTTGATGGAACTGGTATGTGTGGTGCATGTCGTCTTAAGGTTGGCGATGAGATTAAGTTTGCATGTGTTGACGGACCTGAGTTTGACGGTCATCTTGTAGACTTTGACCAGGCTATGAAGAGAAGTGCTATGTACAGAACTGAAGAGGGAAGAGCAATGCTCAAGCTTCAGGAAGGCGATACACATCACGGCGGTTGTGGACAGTGTAATTAGAAAGGATGGGTTTCAAAATGGACGTAATGAAGAAAGTGCCAGTCAGAGAGCAGGCTCCTGACGTAAGAAATAAGAATTTTGATGAAGTATGTCTTGGATATAACAAGGAAGAAGCTATGGAAGAGGCAACAAGATGCCTTAACTGTAAGAATGCAAGATGTGTTCAGGGCTGTCCTGTATCTATCGATATCCCAGCATTTATTCATCAGGTAAAAGAAGGAAATATTGAGGAAGCATATAAGATTATTGGTAAGTCAAGTGCACTTCCTGCTGTATGTGGCCGTGTATGTCCACAGGAGACACAGTGTGAAGGTCAGTGTATCAGAGGAATCAAGGGTGAATCAGTATCAATTGGTAAGCTTGAAAGATTTGTTGCTGACTGGGCAAGAGAAAATAATGTTGAGCCAGAGAAGCCAACAGAGAAGAAAGGCAAGAAAGTTGCTGTTATCGGTTCAGGTCCTTCAGGACTTACATGTGCCGGAGACCTTGCAAAAATGGGATATGACGTAACTATATTCGAGGCTTTACATGAGGCTGGTGGTGTATTAGTATATGGTATTCCTGAATTCCGTCTTCCTAAGTCAACAGTAGTTGCCCACGAAGTTGAGAATGTTAAGAAGTTAGGCGTTAAGATTGAGACTAACGTTGTTATTGGTAAGTCAATGACAATTGACCAGTTACTTGAAGATGAAGGCTTTGATGCAGTATTTATCGGTTCTGGTGCAGGTCTTCCAAGATTCATGGGTATTCCGGGCGAGAATGCTAACGAAGTATTCTCAGCTAATGAGTACCTTACAAGAAGTAATCTTATGAAAGCTTTCAAGGATGAGTATGATACTCCAATAGCAAGATTTAAGAAGGTTGCTATCGTTGGTGGTGGTAATGTTGCTATGGATGCTGCAAGAACAGCATTAAGACTTGGAGCAGAAACTCATATCGTATACAGAAGAAGTGAAGCAGAGCTTCCTGCACGAGCAGAGGAAGTTCATCACGCAAAAGAAGAGGGAATCATCTTTGATCTTCTTACTAACCCGAAGGAAATCCTTGTAGATGAGAACGGTCATGTAAAAGGTATGAAGTGCATTAAGATGGAACTTGGTGAACCTGATGCTTCAGGAAGAAGAAAGCCTGTAGAGATTCCTGGTTCAGAGTTTGTTATGGAATTAGATGCAGTTATCATGTCACTTGGTACTTCACCTAACCCACTTATATCTTCAACAACTAAGGGACTTGACATCAACAAGAGAAAATGTATCGTAGCAGAAGAAGAAAATGGTAAAACATCTAAGGAAGGTGTATATGCCGGTGGAGATGCTGTTACAGGTGCAGCTACAGTTATTCTTGCCATGGGAGCAGGAAAGGCTGGAGCTAAGGGAATTGATGAATTCCTTTCTAACAACTAATCAGAATATAGTAAACCCGCTGTGTCTGTTAATTACACAGCGGGTTTTATTGATTATAAGAATTAATTAAACATTTTTTCAACGAACTGTTCTGAAAAATTCTCGGCTTCTTCATCTGAAAGTTCAGTAAATTGTACGGTTAACTGTTCTTTAACATAAGCTGTACGGTTAAAATATTTCATTTCTTCCTGAATATCTCCAGTGTAAGAATTTTCAATATCTTCTTTGGTTATGTTGTCTTCAAGCCAGTTAAGTACATTGGCGGCTTTCTTATCCTCAGTTTCAGCCTTGGCTTTAATTTTGTTAGAGTATTTCAAAGACCAGACACCGATTGCAATGAATCCGATAAATAACAGACCAAGAACAATATTAATAAAAAGGAATGAAGGTGCATCTTTAGTTACTATCTTAATGATACCGATATCATTAAGAATCATAAGAATGATTCCGATTCCTCCACATACAAAGAATGTGATGGCAGAAGATAAGTTATCCTTGTACTTGTCAGTGCTGCTTTCATACAGGCTTCCACCTGTAAGAAGAGAGTCATTCCCGTTATTATCCTGAATGTTGTCATTAGTTATGTCAGTTGCGTTTTCAGACATAATATTCCTCCTTGTTATAGAACTTAACCATAAGTCCTTTATTGTTCAGATATTATAAAATATAATTGTGAAAAAATAAAGAACATCTGGATTAATGTGGTAAAATACGAAAGAAAGATATTACAGATTAGTAAGATTAAGGAGATTGATATGAAAACACTTATAGTGACAGGGGGAAGTCTTGATATAAGCTGGGCAAAGGATTTTGTCAGGACAATAAATGCTGAATACATAATTGCAGCTGACAGTGGTCTTAAATATATTGATGAACTCGGACTTGTGCCGGATATGATACTGGGGGATTATGACTCAGTAGAAGATGGACTGCTTGATAAGTATAAAAGTATAGATATTAAGACTTATCCTAAAGAAAAGGATTATACAGATACGCATATTGCTATTATAAATGCATTGAAAGCCGGAGCTTCAGTTATATATATACTTGGGGCGACAGGTACAAGGATGGATCACACATTTACCAATATATGCAATATGAAGGCTGCACTTGACAGTGGCGTACCATGTTTTATATGTGACAGTCACAATAAAATATATCTTATAAATGACAAGATGGGAGAAGTAAAAGTATCAAAAAAAGGACAGTATGGTGATTATGTATCATTTGTTCCACTATCTGAAGAAACAATTATAAGTCTTGCAGGGTTTAAATATGTGCTTGATGATTATATACTTCATCAGGGTTTAAGCATATGCCAGAGTAATGAAATTAAAGAAAATGTGGCGGTTATAAATATAAAAAAAGGACTTGTGATTGTATTTGAAACAAAGGACTAAAAATACTTGTAATTATTGGCAGATTGTAATAAAATTAACAAAGAGTTGCGCAATAGCAACGTAAAAAACAAGGGAGGTCTCGTAATGAGTAATACAACACAGGCATTATCAAGGATTGAAGCAATACTTGATGATAGCAGCTTTGTTGAAATCGGTGCTGGTGTGACTGCCAGATCTACAGATTTTAACATTCAGGAAAAGAAGGCTCCATCCGATGGTGTTATTACAGGATACGGAGTTATTAATGGTAATCTTGTGTATGTATACAGCCAGGATGCAACTGTTCTTAATGGTTCTATCGGTGAGATGCATGCTAAGAAGATTTCAGCACTTTATGATTATGCTATGAAGATGGGAGCTCCTGTGATAGGTCTTATTGACTGCGCAGGTTTAAGACTTCAGGAAGCAACAGATGCTCTTGAAGGTTTCGGTACAATTTATAAGAAGATGTCTATTGCATCAGGTGTTATTCCACAGATCACAGCAGTTTACGGTAACTGTGGCGGTGGACTTGCAATTCTTTCTTCATTATCTGATTTTACATTTATGGAAGATAGCAAGGCCAAGCTTTTTGTTAACAGCCCTAATGCATTAGATGGTAATAATGAATCAAAGCTTGACTCAGCGTCAGCTAAGTTCCAGGCAGAAGCAGGAGTTGTTGATTTTACAGGAGATGAGGAGACTATTGCTAATGGTGTAAGACAGTTAGTTTCTATGCTTCCTGCTAACAACGAAGAGGATGCTGCAGTTTCTGCAACAACAGATGATCTTAACAGAGCATGCCCGGATATGGCAGCAGAGATTGCTGATCCTGCATTAGCTCTTTCAGATATTGCTGATGATAATGTATTTGTTGAAGTTAAGGCTTCATATGCTAAAGAAATGGTTACAGGATTTATTCAGGTAGATGGAATTACTATTGGTGCTGTAGCTAACAGAACAGCTCTTTATGATGAAGAGGGTGAAGTGGCTGAAAAGTTTGAACCGGTTCTTACAGTTAAGGGCGCTTACAAGGCAGAGAATTTTGTTAATTTCTGTAATGCATTTGAAATTCCTGTACTTACACTTACTAATGTTAAGGGATTCGAAGCTACAGTGGCAGCTGAGAAGGGAATTGCAATTGCAAGTGCCAAGCTTACATATGCATTTGCTAACGCAGATGTACCTAAGGTTAATGTTATTACAGGTGAGGCTTATGGAAGCGCATATGTTTCTATGAACTCTAAGTCTTTAGGTGCAGACCTTGTCTACGCATGGCCAACAGCTTCTATCGGAATGATGGATTCACAGCTTGCAGCAAAGATTATGTATGCTGATGAGATAGCAGCCGCTTCTGATGTGGCAGCAACTGTTTCAGAGAAAGCAGCTGAATATGCTAAGTTACAGTCAAGTGTTGAGTCAGCAGCAGCAAGAGGTTATGTTGATGCTGTTATTGACCCGGAGAATACAAGACAGTATGTAGCCGCTGCATTTGAAATGTTATTTTCAAAGAGAGAGGTTCGTCCTGATAAGAAGCATGGAACAGTTTAATTAAGAGGTGACAATATGAAGAAGACTAATTTGAAAAGATTCTTATTGTTATTCTGCATGTTAGCCTGCGTATTCAGTATGACAGCCTGTGGTAATGCACAGATTGATACTAATACAGCTAAAGAATCCATTAAAGATAACGAGGTTGCTTATGTTGAGAATTACCTCAAGGACTGGGCAAAGGATATGATTCTTTACCTTGACAGCAATCAGGGTGAAGCAGGAACAGATGCTCTTATTGCAGATGCAGAAGCAGGAATAACCCTTAATGATGTTAACAGTAAGATGTATATTGTTAACCAGCAGGGAATGAATGTTAAAACAATAGGATTATACAATAGCTGGAACAGCACTAAAGATGAACTTGGTGAACTCAAAGAGTCTGTTGATGTTAACAACATTAATGTAAAGGTCAGTGATGAAACAAGTGAATTATGTACTATTTCAGTTAAACTTAAATTCGAAAAGAGAGTATGTACATTCGAATTCGTAATCAATACAGATTACACACTTGAAAGTGGAGCTATTAATCCATCATACACAACAGGTGAGAAGATGGGTAAGGCCGGAATGAATACACTTATTGGTATGGGAACTGTATTTGTAGTTCTTATATTCATTTCATTCATTATTTCTCTGTTCAAGTATATAAGCGTATATGAGAACAGAAAGAAAGAACAGAAAGAAGACACAGCTTCTGTTGGTGTTGATAATGCTATAGCACAGATTGTTTCTAATGAAGAAGAAAATGTTGAGGACGATCTTGAACTTATTGCAGTTATTACTGCAGCAATTGCAGCATCAGAAGGAACATCTACGGATGGTCTTGTTGTCCGCTCAATTAGAAAGGTTAATAATAGGAGGAAATAATCATGAAGAACTATACAATTACAGTTAATGGTAACGTATATGATGTTACTGTAGAAGAAGGAACAGGCAGTGCAGCTCCAGCAGCTAAGGCAGCCGCTCCTAAAGCAGCTCCAAAGGCTGCACCTAAGGCAGCAGCACCAGCAGGTGCTCAGGGAGCAGTTAAAGTTAACGCTCCAATGCCAGGAAAGATTCTTAAGGTTAATGCAACAGCAGGTGCTGCTGTAAAGAAGGGCGATGTATTGGTTGTCCTTGAAGCTATGAAGATGGAGAATGAAATCTGTGCTCCTCAGGATGGCACAATTGCAACTGTTGAGTGTGCAGCTGGTGATTCTGTAGAGTCAGGTAAGGTATTAGTTTCATTAAATTAATTATGATACTGATATAAAGTGACTTACGGAGGTATAAGATGAGTTATATTATAACAACTTTAGGAAACCTCGTTCACCAGAGTGCATTCTTCGGACTTACATGGGGTAATTACCTTATGGTTCTGGTTGCGTTTGTTTTCCTTTATCTTGCAATTAAAAAAGGATATGAACCTCTGCTCTTAGTACCTATTTCTTTTGGTATGCTTCTTGTAAACCTTTATCCTGACATTATGTTAGCAATAGAGGATTCAAGTAACGGTGTAGGTGGTTTGTTACATTATTTCTATTTACTTGATGAATGGAGTATTTTACCATCACTTATTTTCTTAGGTGTTGGTGCTATGACTGATTTTGGTCCATTGATTGCTAACCCGGCAAGTTTCCTGCTTGGTGCAGCAGCACAGTTTGGTATCTTTGCAGCATATCTTATGGCTATTCTTATGGGATTCCCAGATAAGGCAGCAGCAGCTATATCAATTATTGGTGGTGCAGATGGTCCTACTTCAATATTCCTTGCAGGTAAACTTGGTCAGACTAAATATATGGGACCTATTGCAGTAGCAGCATATTCATATATGTCACTGGTTCCTATTATCCAGCCACCAATTATGAAGCTTTTAACAACTAAGAAGGAAAGAGAAGTTAAGATGGAACAGTTAAGACCTGTTTCTAAGCTTGAGAAGATTCTTTTCCCTATAGTAGTTACTGTAGTAGTA
>OHIN01001310.1_pt1 | contig 13312 bp, 10 predicted proteins | sample 1568261 | NCBI WGS metagenome assembly OHIN01 (sample SAMEA3879578, study PRJEB24766) | human gut metagenome | biome: human-associated habitat; feature: feces | place: USA | collected 1985/1987
CCCTCGCCGAGCGCAGGCGGGGGAAAAAGCTCCGCCGCTCGGTGACGGCCTGCCTGTTCGCGGTGTCGGGACTCATCTGCTGGTGCGGCATCAGTCAGGTCGTCAGTAACTCGGTGAGCGAGGCGTTTCAGAACGCCTTCGCCATCCCGCCCCTGACGACGACGCTGGTGCTGACGGCGCTGGCGGCGGTCATCGTCCTGCGGAAGGAGGCCACCGTCAGGAGCCTTGACGTCATCGTCCCCATCATGGCGGGCTGCTACTTCGTCATGACCCTCTGGATCATCCTCACCCACCTGCCCCAGCTGCCCGGCGTTTTTGCCCGCATCTTCTCGGAGGCCTTCGGCCTGCGGCAGGCCGTGGGCGGCGGCTTCGGTGCAGTGGTGATGAACGGCATCAAGCGGGGCCTCTTCTCCAACGAGGCAGGTTCCGGTTCGGCCCCCTGCGCCGCTGCTGCCGCTGAGTGCGACGACCCCGTGAAGATGGGCCTCGTGCAGGCGCTGGGCGTCCTCATCGACACCATCGTCATCTGCAGCTGCACGGCCTTCGTCATGCTGCTGGCCCCCGGGAGCGTCACCGGCGGGCGGCAGGGCATGGACCTTTTGCAGGCGGCCATGGAGTATCATCTGGGCGGCTTCGGCGTGGTGTTCATCGCGGTGACACTGGCGCTGTTCAGCTTCTCCACCTTCCTCGGCATCCTCTACTACGCCCGCTGCAATGTGGCCTACCTCTTCGGCGACCGCTGGCTCTGGCAGACGGCCTACAAGGTGCTGGCGCTGGTGATGCTGGTCGTCGGCGGTATGCAGGCCTACACCGTGGTGTGGGACCTCGGCGATGTGGGCATCGGCCTGATGACCATATTCAATATGCTGGCCCTCTACCCGCTGGCGGGCGAGGCGCTGACCGCCCTGCGGGAGTACGAAGCCAAAAAGAAACTCAAGTAAACAAAAAAGCCATCGGCCCAGACAGCCGATGGCTTTCGTTTTATGCGCGGTGACCCAGCCGCATTTTGAAGTCGTTGTAGCCGAAGCGGACCAGCTCCCGGCAGGTGCCGTCCTCAGCCAGCGCCCAGATGGGCGGCAGGGGCATCCCGTTGAAGGTGTTGTTCTTGCAGGTGGTGTAGATGGCCATATCGCCGAAGATGAGCCGGTCGCCCTCGGCAAGCGGGGCGTCGAAGCTGTAGTCTCCCACGACATCGCCTGCGAGGCAGGTCGGCCCGCCGAGGCGGACGGTGACGCTCTTTTCGCCCGGCTCCCCTGCGCCCAGCAGAGGCGGGCGGTAGGGCATCTCGATGACGTCCGGCGTGTGGCAGGCGGCAGACAGATCCAGAATGGCAAGGCTGGTATCGCCGTTTTGCAAAGTGTCCAGCACCGTGGTGACGAGATAGCCCGCGTTCAGCGCCCATGCCTCGCCCGGTTCCAGATACACCTGCACGCCGTATTTTGCCTGCGCCCCGGTGATGCATTTTTCCAGCAGGGACAGGTCGTAATCCGGGCGGGTGATATGGTGCCCGCCGCCGAAATTGAGCCATTTCATGCGGGGCAGAAGGTCGCCGAAGGCGGCTTCCACCGCCGGGAGCGTCTCGGCCAGTGCATCGGCGTTCTGCTCGCACAGGGTGTGGAAGTGCAGGCCGTCCAGCAGGGCGGGCAGCTCCGGATGCTGCTGCAGGGCGGCGTCCCACTGGGCGCGGGTGGTGCCAAGGCGGCTGCCCGGGGCGCAGGGGTCGTAGATCTCATGGCCGTCCTGCGTGGAGCGCTGCGGATTGATGCGCAGGCCCACGCTTTTGCCTGCCGCCTTTGCCGCCGGGCCGAACTTTGCCAGCTGGCTGGGCGAGTTGAACACGATGTGGTCGGCGTACTGCAGCAGCTTCGGAAACTCGTCCGCCCGGTAGGCCGCGCAGAACACATGGTTCTCCTTTTCCGGCAGCTCCTCCCGGCCAAGGCGGCTCTCGTACAGGCCGCTGGCTTCGGTGCCTGCCAGATAGGGCGCCAGCACCGGGTAGAGATCAAAGTTGGAGAATGCTTTCTGCGCCAGCAGGATGCGGCAGCCGGTGCGCTGCTGCACCCCCAGCAGAATTTCGCCGTTGCGGCGCAGCTGTGCTTCGTCCAGCAGATAGCAGGGCGTGGGCAGAGAGGCCAGTGCTTCGTCCGTCAGGTTTGCAAGGCCCGCAAAGGGCGGGCGGCTGTCGTGCACCTGCATCAGTCCACCAGAGCCGGGCTGTGGCTCTCGGAACGGGGCAGGCCGTACTTGTCCAGAGCGTCCAGATACGGGTCCGGATCAAACTCTTCCACGGTGTGCACGCCCTTGGTGGTCCACTTGCCGGTGAGCAGCATCAGTGCGCCGCACATGGCAGGCACGCCGGTGGTGTAGCTGATGGCCTGACTGCCCACCTCCTTGTAGCACTCCTGATGGTCGCAGACGTTGTAGATGTAGTAGGTCTTTTCCTTGCCGTCCTTTTTGCCGGTGAAGATGCAGCCGATGTTGGTCTTGCCCTTGGTGCGGGGGCCGAGGCTGGCAGGGTCCGGCAGGAGCGCTTTCAGGAACTGGATGGGCACGATCTCCTGACCATTGAAGTTGACCGGGGTGGTGGACAGCATGCCCACATCCTCCAGACAGCGCATGTGGTCGAGGTAGCTCTGGCCGAAGGTCATGAAGAAGCGGATGCGCTTTGCCTCCGGGATGTTCTTTGCAAGGGACTCGATCTCCTCGTGGTGCAGCAGGTACATATCCTTGTCGCCCACCTGATCGAAGTTGTACTCCCGCTTGATGCTCATGGCCGGGATCTCCACCCAGTGGCCGTTCTCCCAATAGCTGCCGGGAGCAGACACCTCGCGCAGGTTGATCTCCGGGTTGAAGTTGGTGGCAAAGGCATAGCCGTGGTCGCCGCCGTTGCAGTCCAGAATGTCGATGGTGTCAATGGTATCGAACTCGTGCTTCTTGGCGTAGGCGCAGTAAGCCTGGGTCACGCCCGGGTCGAAGCCGCTGCCCAGCAGGGCGGTCAGACCGGCTTCCTCGAACTTCTTGGCGTAGGCCCACTGCCAGCTGTAATCAAAGTAGGCAGAGAAACCGGCCTCCTTGCAGCGCTTCTCGTAGATGGCGCGCCACTGGGGGTCGTCGGTGTTCTCCGGCTCGTAGTTGGCGGTATCCATGTAGTTGACGCCGCAGGCAAGGCAGGCGTCCATAATGGTCAGGTCCTGATAGGGCAGGGCGATGTTCATTACGAGGTCGGGCTGATACGCCTTGATGAGGGCAATGACCTCTTCCACCTTGTCGGCGTCCACCTGTGCGGTGGTGATCTTGGTGGCGGTCTTGGGAGCCAGCTCTGCGGCCAGCTTGTCGCACTTGGACTTGGTACGGCTGGCGATGCAGATCTCGGTGAACACCTCGGGCACCTGACAGCACTTGTGGATGGCAACGGAGGCCACGCCGCCGCAGCCGATGATCAGAACTTTGCTCATTGTGATATCTCCTTTACTGGTTTGGACCCTCTCAGTCATTGCTGCGCGATGCCAGCTCCCCCGAGAGGGGGAGCTTTTACTTCTTGAGGGAAAAGTATTCTTCTATTGAACGATATTTTTTATCGGGATCGCTTTGAACCCGAGAGATTTTTACTCCACTTCTTCCAGCATCTGTTCCAGAAATGCCGGCAGGTAAAATGCACCCACATGCAGCTTGGTGGTGTAGTAGCGGGTGCGCATGTTCAGGGCCTTCCATGCCGCCGCATCCAGATCATCGATGGGATGATACTTCTTGCTTGCAAAACCGAACAGCCAGTAGCCTGCGGCAAAGGTGGGGATGTGGGCCTGATACACCCGGCTGATGGGGAAGGTGCTGGCAATGCGCTTGTGGCTGCGCTGCATGGCGCTGGCGTCCTCGGCGTAGAAGGGGCTGCCCTGCTGGTTGACCATGATGCCATCCTCTTTCAGGGCGTTGAAGCAGCTGCCGTAGAACTCGCGGGTGAACAGGCCCTCGGAGGGGCCGAAGGGATCGGAGGAGTCCACGATGATGAGGTCGTACTCCTCCTCGCAGCGGCGGATGTACTTGAGGGCGTTCTCAAAGTAGATGTGCACCCGGCGGTCGTCCATGCGGCAGGCATTGCCGGGCAGGTAGGCGCGGCAGGCTTCCACCACCTGCGGGTCCATCTCCACAAGGTCGATGCGCTCCACCCGGTCGTAGCGGGTCAGCTCCCGCACCACGCCGCCGTCGCCGGCACCGATGACAAGGATATCCTTGGCCTCCTTGTGCACCGCCATGGGCACGTGCACGATCATTTCATCGTAGATGAACTCGTCCCGCTCGGTCAGCATCACGTTGCCGTCCAGCGTGAGCACCCGGCCAAACTCCGGGGTCTCAAAGATGTCGATGCGCTGGTAATCGCTCTGCCGGGAATAGAGCTGTTTGTTCACCCGGATGCTGTGCTTTACGTCCGGGGTGTGAAACTCCGAAAACCAAAATTCCATCTGCGTTCCCTCCTTATGCCAGAACGTTCAGCCGCTCGATGTCCGGGTCCTCGGGGCCGGTCATGCTGCAGCCCTTGGCCTTGGCGTACTCGATGTAGTTCAGGATCTCCTTTGTGATGCGCTCGCCGGGAGCCAGAATGGGGATGCCCGGCGGGTAGCACATGACGAACTCGCTGCACACCATGCCCTCGGTCTCCCGGAGGGGCAGGCTCTTTTTGGGGGCGTAGAAAGCCTCCTGCGGGCTGGCAGCCACAACGGGGTCGATGTATTCCTGACTCAGCAGGCCGGAGCCGTCGGTCTGGTAGCGGCGCTTGATCTCGGCCAGTGCGCTGACCAGACGCTCCACCTCCTGCGGGCGGTCGCCGATGGAAAGATAGGCAAGGATGTTGCCGATATCGCCGAACTCGATCTGGATGTCGTACTCGTCCCGCAGGATGTCGTAGACCTCGATGCCCGCAAGGCCGATGTCCAGCGTGTGGACGCTGAGCTTGGTGGTGTCAAAGTCAAAGACGGAGTTGCCGTTGCACAGCTCCTTGCCAAAGGCGTAGTAGCCGCCCACGGCGTTGATCTCCTCACGGGCATACTCGGCCATGTCTGCCACCTGATGGAACACCTGCCGGCCCCGCAAAGCAAGGTTGCGGCGGGAGATATCCAGACTGGACATGAGCAGGTAGCTGCCGGAGGTGGTCTGGGTCAGGTTGATGATCTGCCGCACATAGCCCGGGTGCACGTTGGGGCCGATGAGCAGCAGGCTGGACTGGGTCAGGCTGCCGCCGCTCTTGTGCATGGAAACGGAGGCCATATCCGCGCCCGCCGCCATGGCAGACACCGGCAGGCCGCCGCCGAAGTAGAAGTGGGTGCCGTGGGCTTCGTCCGCAAGGCAGAGCATCCCGGCGTCGTGGGCCATCTTGACGATGGCGCGCAGGTCGGAGCAGATGCCGTAGTAGGTGGGGTTGTTCACCAGCACGGCCACCGCATTGGGGTGCTCCCGGATGGCCTTTTCCACCTGTTCCCGCTTCATGCCCAGCGAAATGCCAAGGCGCTTGTCCACCTCGGGGTTCACGTACACCGGCACCGCGCCGCACAGCACCAGCGCGTTCAGCACGCTGCGGTGCACGTTGCGGGGCAGGATGATCTCATCGCCCCGCTTGCAGGCGGTGAGCACCATGCTCTGCACGCTGCTGGTGGTACCGCCCACCATGAGGAACGCGTGGGCAGCGCCAAAGGCGTCTGCGGCCAGCTCCTCTGCTTCCCGGATGACCGATACCGGGTGGCAGAGATTATCCAGCGGCTTCATGCTGTTCACGTCCACACCCACGCACTGCTGGCCCAGAAAGGCCGTCAGCTCCGGGTTGCCGCGGCCCCGCTTGTGTCCGGGCACATCAAAGGGCACCACCCGCATCTTCCGGAACCGCTCCAGCGCCTCGTAAATGGGGGCGCGGTTCTGGTTGAGCTTTTGTTTTTTGTTCATCCATTCCACCTCTTTTTTTCGACCCGGCACACAAAAAAACACGGGCCGGCTGAACAGCACAAAGACCGTTCTGCTGACCCGTGAAGGCAGTTCCCAATGTTCCCCTGTCCAAAGCGCGCCAAATTTCCCGGCGCATTGCGCGGGAAACAGAAGCAGGCTATTGCGGCAGGACATCGAGATGAAGTTTTGTCAGAGTCTATATAGCACTTACTACTTTTACTACTCTTATTGACCGTTTCACAAGTCAGCGCAGCGGGCGCTGTTCGGTTTGTAAGAAACCAACTTATAAAATTTGAGCTTTGAACTCAATCAATAATGGCAGCTTGCGCCGCCGGTCGGCAGTGAACCCGGCTGTCCGTATGGCCTTGACTCCCTGACGGAGTGGTTCGAGTGTAATGCTCCTGGAAAGACCCTGATAGCTCTTCATCTCTCCAAAATCGTGTTGATTTTAGCATACCCGGGGGCCTGTGTCAACAAAATTTTATCAACTGCCCTCGATTTTACAAAATTACGCCCAAAAACTTTGCTTGTTTACACATTTTTAACATTTTTGCGTGGTAAAATGAGGTCGTAAAAAGAAAAAGGATGTGGAACACATGCAACACTGTCCCGCCCGCGCGGCACAGAGGCTGGCGGCGGCAGTTCTGGCGCTGTGCCTTGTGCTGGCTCTGGCCATTCCCCATGCTCATGCAGCTGCCCTGCAGGAGACACACGGTATCCGGATGCTGGAGTTCAACACCAGCCACATCCTCTCCATCGGCAACCAGACCTCCGGCAAATGCAGCTGGTACGCACTGCGCTACGCCCGCACCATTCTGGACGGAAAAACCTGCTCCGGCAGCGGCATGTGGTCGAACGGGGCGGTCTGGTCGGCAGGCGGGTACTATGGTTACTCCGGCAGCCTGTCCGAGTGCCTGCAGAAGCTCTACACCGAGCTTTCCGCCGGGCGTCCGGTGATCGTACATCTGAAAAACACTGCGGTGAGCGGCGTAAAACGGCACACGAACCGCACTTCTACTTATGAATATCACCTGACCGGCTCCGGCTGGAACGAGGTGAACTACCCCCATATCGCCACCAGCGCTGCGTATGGCCACTGGGTCTGCGTGGTGGGCATCCGTGCGGATGCAGACCCTGCAAACCTGAAGGAAAGCGATTTCTATGCGCTGGACCCGGCACGCGTCTCGGCAAACGGCACACTGGCTGTGACCCGGCTGCTGGACGACACCATCTGGACTGACAATTCTCCGCTGAAAACAGCAGGCTGACAAAATTAGAAAAGCAAAAAAGCTGACGCTTCTGCGTCAGCTTTTTTGTTTGTGCAGGCCCTCTCGGTCTCGCTTTCTTTTCCGAACCCTCTCAGTCTCGCTTTGCTCGACAGGCTTTGACTGAGAGGGTCTCGCATCAATATCCCCGTACCGAGAAGCCGCGCTCCCACGGGTCGGGCGGCAGGTCCTTCTGGCGGATGCCGGTGATCCGGATGTAATCGCTTTTCTGGATCATGGCGAACAGCCGCATGAATTTATCCGGGTCGCCCTGCACTTCCAGCGTCACGCTGCCATCATCCTCGTTCTCCACCCAGCCGGTCAGCTCCAGTGTCTGGGCCGCATAGCGGGCACGGTAGCGGAAGCCCACCCCCTGCACCTGCCCTTCGATGGAATAACGGCGGCGCACAGTGCCTTCCGGCAGGGCGGGCGGCGTGCGGTCTTTTTTGTTTAAAAAGTTGAACATAGCATTTAAACCTTTACCGGGCTTGCCCTCTCCGTCATTGCTCCGCAATGCCACCTCTCCCAGAGTGAGAGGCTTTGGCAGTCCATGCAACGTTTGCGGTTTTGCCAAGGGCTCCCCCTTTGAGGAAAGACTTCCCCCGGCCGGGGGAAGATGTCGCGCAGCGACAAAAAGGGGAATCTGTCGAGCAAAGCGAGACTGAGAGGGCGAGGAAGCTTTCCTTTCCCTCAAAGCTCCTGATACGCGGTCATGAGGGCCGGGATGAACTGCTTTTTGCGGCTCACCACACCGGGCAGCGTAAAACTGCCGTCCTCGGCGGGCTGGGTCTCAAAGCCGTCGGCCAGCACCTCGGAGGCATAGCGGCCATCACTGATGACCACGCTTTCTTCCTTGGGCACGTCGGTGAGCAGCATGTAGATATCCTCCACGTTCTGCTTGTTGCGGGCCTCTTCCAGATAGGGCTGCAGCAGCGCTTCGGCAGCCAGCAGGTTCTTGCGGGTCATGTAGCTGCCCTGTGCCACGCCAAAGCGGATATCACCGCACATGAACACCTTGAAGTCCTGCAGGAACACCTCCTCGGCGGTCTTGCCGTCCAGCTTTTCGCCTGCCTCAAACATCTCATTGGCAAACTCGTTGATGTCCACCCCGGCGATCTTTGCCAGACGGTTGGCGGCACCCACATCCATGGGGGTGCAGGTGGGGCTGCGGAACACCAGCGTGTCCGACAGGATAGCCGCCAGCAGCAGACCGGCGGTCTTTTGGGGGATCTCCACCCCGCTCTCGTCGTACATCTGGGTGACGATGGTGGCAGTGCAGCCCACCGGCTGGTTGCGGAAGTACACCGGGCCGCTGGTCTCCAGACTGCCGATGCGGTGGTGATCGATGATCTCCAGGATCTCGGCCTGATCGAAGCCCTCCACGGCCTGTGTGGCTTCGTTGTGGTCCACCAGAATGATGCGGCGCTTGCGCAGATTGATGATATTGCGGCGGCTGACCATGCCGCAGTATTTGCCATCCTCATCCAGAATGGGGAAATAGCGGTGGCGCACCTTGGCCATCACGCGGGTAACATCGGCCACCGGCGTGACGAGGGTGAACTTCATGATGTCGCTGCGGGTCATATAGTAGGAGATGGGCGCACACTGGCTGATGAGCTTGCCGGCGGCATAGGTATCCACCGGGGTGGTCATGATGGCAACGCCGGTCTCCTCGGCAATGCGCTGGATGGTGCGGCCCACCTTGGCGTTGTTGCACAGGATGAGCAGGGAGGCTTCCTTCTCGATGGCGCACAGCTGGCTCTCGTAGCGGTTGGTCAGGATGACGATATCGCCCTTTTCCATGCTGTTTTCCAGCATTTCCGGGGTGGCGGTGCCAATGCGGATGTGCCCGGTGGTGCACACCGCGTCCTCGCTGCCCACCACCATGGTGGCCCCCAGTGTTTCCAGAATGTTCTTGTAGCTGGTGCGGCTCTTGGCAAGGATGCCGGTATCGAACAGGTCCATGTTGGCGGTGGCGATGTCCTTCACCGTGATCAGACCTTCCAGCTCGTTGTCCGCTGCCGTCACCGGCAGGGTGTCGATCTTGCGGTCGCGCATGATCTCCCACGCCTTGCGCAGGCTGGTGGAGCCGGGGATGCCGGGCATTTCGCGGTAGTCCACATCCCGGATCTTGGGGTTGACGTCCGTGCACATGCGCGGGGGCCTGACCCCGAATTTTTTGAGCACGAACTCGGTCTCCTGATTCATTTTGCCTGCACGGCGGGGTTCGCAGACCAGATCACTGGTCTTGTTTTTCAGCTCTGCATAGGCAATGGCCGAGCAGATGGAGTCGGTGTCCGGATTGCGATGTCCGATGACAACGACCTTATGGGCTGTTTTGGGCATATTGTTCCCCCTTTGGGTTCTGATTTACCTTCTATATTGCTCTCACTTACCATGGTGCACTCCCCGCTCCTGCACAGCGCGGTGCACCTCAGATTTATTTTAGCACAATTGCCTGCACGGGTAAAGCGGAACAAACACGCTGCGGTGCGGCTTTCGGCTCCCGGACAAGGCGGTGTTCCATGCTTATAAAAACAGCTTCTCCGATTTGTTGTATCCATCTCTTGTAATTCTGCGCGTCCTGCTGTATGATATAAATCATGTATCCAAGTGCATCTCGTTACCGTTACGGAGGAACCTATGACAGCAACCAAAACGCCCGCGTTCCATAAGCCGCCGCTGTTCACCCGGCAGCAGCTCATTGCCCTGCTGCTGCCGCTGATCGCAGAGCAGGCGCTCAGCGTGACCATCGGTCTGGCGGACACCCTGATGGTGTCCTCGGTGGGAGAAGCCGCCGTGTCGGGCGTGAGCCTTGTGGACAGCTTCAACACCCTGATGATCCAGATCATGAGCGCACTGGCCACCGGCGGCGCGGTGGTCACCAGCCAGTACATCGGCCGGCAGGAACCCCGTGACGCCCGGAACGCCGCCGCGCAGATCCTGTTCATCCTGTCCAGCTTCAGCCTGCTGGTGGCCGCCGTTGTGGTGGTGGGCCGCCATGCCATCCTGCAGGGCATCTTTGGCTCCATCGATGCGGACGTGATGCGCTATGCCGAGACCTACTTCCTGCTCTCGGCCCTGAGCTACCCCTTCATCGGCCTGTACAACGCCGGTGCGGCCCTGTTCCGGGCGCAGGGCAACAGCAAGATCAGCATGCTGTCCAGTCTGGTGATGAACGTGGTGAACATCGGCGGCAACGCCGTGCTGATCTACGGCTTCAAAATGGGCGTCATGGGCGCAGCGCTGGCAAGCCTTGTGTCCCGCGCCATTGCCTGCTTTGCCGTGCTGTACCTGCTGCAGAAGCCCGACTGCCCGCTGCGTGTGGACGGCCTGCGCGCACTGGCCCCCAAAGCACGGCTCATCCGGCAGATCCTGCGGGTGGGCATCCCGGCCGGCATCGAGAACGGCATGTTCCAGATCGGCAAGCTATCCGTTTCCAGCCTGACCTCCACCCTTGGCACCGCCGCCATTGCGGCCAACGCCGTGGCAAATACCACCACCACCTTTTTGAACATCCCGGCCAACGCCGTGGGCATGGCCGCGCTGACCGTGGTGGGCCAGTGCCTTGGCGCAGGCGAAAAGGATCAGGCCGTGTATTACTCCCGCCGCCTGATGCTGTTTGCCTACTGCGGCGCATGGTTCATGAACCTTTCGGCCTTCCTGTTTGCCAACAAATTTGCACTGGGCCTGTTCAACCTCTCGCCCGAGGCCTACGCCATGGCGCTGGAAGTGATGGTGTGGTTCAACATCGTTTCGCTGTTCATCTGGCCTTCCAGCTTTACCATGCCCAACATCCTGCGTGCGGCAGGCGACGCCCGCTTTACCATGACCGTGAGCATCGTGTCCATGTGGGCCTTCCGGGTGGGCTTCTGCTACCTGTGTGTGCTGGCCTTCCACGGCGGCCTGCTGGCCATCTGGATGGGCATGTATCTGGACTGGGCGTTCCGCTCCCTGTGCTTCTTTGTGCGCTTCGTGCGCGGCAAGTGGCTGGAACAGAATGTGATCTGAGGACCCGGTGATCGGGATGCCTTCTGCTTTGGGTATAGGCTTTATATCTGAAACTGTACAAAGGGACTGCTGCACATTATTTCGTGCGGCAGTCCCTTTTATATTCCCGTAACCAAAGCTGCGCTGCGGATTTACCCCATTTTTACGCAATACGCACAAATAATTCATTTGTTTTTCAGTAATGTTGTCCGCTTTCCTTCTTGTTTTTGTCACATTCCCGGCGTATAATTTCTCAATGCTAAGAGATTTTGCTTCTGCAAAAAGGAGGCTTTTTCAATGAAGCACAGTTGGTTTTCGCGCCATCCCATCTGTTTCATGGCGCTTTATCTGTTGTTTTATCTTTCCGCATTCAATTTTCTGGAGACGCGGATCTCCATGCCCCATCTGGTGCTGGTGCACTGCCGGCTGGACGACCTGATCCCCTTCTGCAAATATGCCGTCATCCCCTATTTTGCATGGTTCGTGTGGATCCCGTTCACACTGTTCTATCTGCTGTGGCGTGCCCCGCGGGAGGACTTCTGGCGGCTGTGCCTGCCGCTGTTTGCCGGCATGACCATCGCACTGGCCTGCTATGTCATCCTTCCCACCGGCCTTGCCCTGCGGCCCTATTATGTGCCGGGCAACGACTTTTTTGCCCGCACCGTGCGGACGCTGTACCACACCGATACCCCCACCAACGTGTGCCCGTCCATCCATGTGTTCAACTCGGTGACGCTGCTGCTGGCGTATTACCGCTGCCGCATTTTTGAGCAGCCGCGCCGCCGCTGGATGCGTCCGGCCGCTGCCGTGCTGTGCATTTCCATCGTGTGCTCCACCGTGCTGCTCAAGCAGCACAGCTGCATCGATGTGGCGCTGGGCGCCTTGCTGGCACTGGCACTGGACGCCCTGTTCACCCGCTCCGAGGAGCGCAGCGAAGTGCCGCAGATGTGGTGGAACTGATACGCAAAAAGAGAGCGCTGTCCAACGACGGCGCTCTCTTTTTGCTTTAAAACAGCCCTTCCGGCAGGCAGACATCCTGCTTTGGCACCTTTGCCCAGGAAAACTCCCCGATCAGGCTTTCCGGCGTGCAGGGTGCAGGCTCCGGCTGCAGGCCGTAGGCGTAGGCAAGCTTGCCCACGATCTCCTGCGCGGTGTATTTTGTGCGCAGGTTTTCCAGACTCTGGTCGCCGTCCCGCTTGGACAGCCGCCGCCCATCCGGGGCCAGCAGCAGCGGGCAGTGGGCAAACCCCGGTGCCTGCAGGCCCAGCAGGCGGTACAGGTACAGCTGCCGTGCCGTGGAGGACAGCAGGTCTGACCCGCGCACCACTTCGGTGACGCCCATGCGGGCATCGTCCACCACCACGGCCAGCTGATAGGCGAACACACCGTCTGCCCGGCGCAGGTAGAAATCGCCGCAGTCCCGCAGCAGGTTCTCGGTGTGCGGGCCCATGCAGCCGTCCACGAACGTGATCTCTTCATCCGGCACTATCAGGCGGTAGGCCGGGGCTTTCTTTTTGCGTCTTTCTGCAATTTCAGCGGCGGTCAGGCCCCGACAGGTGCCGGGGTAAATGACATTGCCGTCTGAGGTATGGGGCGCACTGGCCGCGTGCAGCTGGGCGCGGGAGCAAAAGCACGGGTACACCAGACCCCTGTCCTCCAGCTTCCGGAAGCTGGATGCGTAGATCTCCGCGCACTCGCTCTGGTAATAGGGGCCGTTCGGCCCGCCGGTGCTGCCGCCCTCGTCCCAGACAAGGCCCAGCCAGTCAAGGTCCTGCTCCAGCAGGTCGGCGTAGAGCCGCGGGCAGCGCTCGGCGTCCAGATCCTCAATGCGCAGCACGATGCGTCCACCCCGGCTTCTGGCACTGAGCCACGCCAGCAGGCTGCAGGCCAGATTGCCCAGATGCAGCCGGCCGCTGGGGCTGGGGGCAAAGCGGCCGGTTGGCGGTATTATCTCCGATTTATCACAATGTGCTTGGTTTTGCATTGGGGGTCCTTTCAACCGCTGGACGATTTAAAATTGCCGACGCGTTCGCTTTGGCAATATCAGCGGAAATATTATTTTATATATTCGCGTTTGTCGCGCTCTGCGGAGCGCTCCAAACGCATTTTCACGGGAAGGGTCGTAACGG
>OHIN01001316.1_pt1 | contig 13274 bp, 10 predicted proteins | sample 1568261 | NCBI WGS metagenome assembly OHIN01 (sample SAMEA3879578, study PRJEB24766) | human gut metagenome | biome: human-associated habitat; feature: feces | place: USA | collected 1985/1987
CAGAACGGTCTACCTTTGTACAGTCTTTTCCGGAGAAAGCTCCGCCGCCGTGACGTGCATATCCGCCATAGGTGTCTACGATAATCTTACGTCCTGTTAAACCTGCATCACCGTGCGGTCCGCCGATTACGAAACGTCCGGTCGGATTGATGAAGAACTTGGTTTCTGCATCGATCATCTCTTTTGGAAGGATCGGATCGAAAACGTATTTTTTAATGTCTGCATGGATCTGCTCCTGTGTCACATCATCGTCATGCTGTGTTGATAATACAACTGCCTCAAGACGTACCGGTTTTCCAGCCTCATCGTACTCTACGGAAACCTGTGTCTTTCCGTCCGGTCTTAAGTAGGTCAGTGTGCCGTCTTTTCTTACTTTGGTTAACTGTAATGCCAGTTTGTGTGCCAAAGAGATCGGATATGGCATTAACTCCGGTGTCTCGTTGGTTGCATAACCAAACATCATACCCTGATCGCCTGCTCCGGTATCAAGATCATCTGTTAAGGCACCCTCTTTTGCCTCTAATGCTTTATCAACACCCATTGCAATATCCGGTGACTGCTGGTCAAGTGCTACCATAACTGCACAGGTATTTCCGTCAAATCCGGTTTTTGCATCGTTGTAACCGATCTCGTTGACTGTTTTACGAACGATTGCAGGAATATCTAACTGTGCTTTTGTAGTGATCTCACCGGTTACTAAAACAAAGCCTGTACAGCTTGCTGTTTCACATGCAACACGGCTCATTGGATCTTCTGCCATACATGCATCTAAGATTGCGTCAGAGATTGCATCGCAGACTTTGTCAGGATGTCCTTCTGTTACGGATTCGGATGTAAATAATCTTTTTTCCATTTTTATGCTCCTTTTTCTGATAGTGTTTTTCGTGTTCTTTGCGTAATTCTCCATTACACAAAAAAAATCCACTTGCGAAAAACAAGTGGAAGTGATAGCTGTAAATCAATCATCAAATCCTCTTATTGTTCGAACATATATGTACTGTCAGGTACGATTCGCTCAGGTTGGCACCTTCCGTAGAGGGGTTGCCGTGACTTCACAGATCCTTTGTATCTCCATCACTCTGAATAAGAAAATTCTAAAAATATTAAGTTGAAAAACTCACAGTGGCTAGCATACACCCGTTTTCCCCAAATGTCAAGGTGTATTTTCTTAACCTTTTACACAAACCCGATTGACTTTCAAATGTGAAAATTCTATACTATACTTAAATTATGAACGTGACAGACGTACAAATGAAATGGGGTTTTTTATGAAGAAGGTAACAGTCAATAAACTTGAACCAGGCATGGTCACTGCCGAACAGATCCTGACAAAAAACGGACAGATGATCGTTGATAAGGGCATCACACTTACAAGACCGCTTATCATGCGTCTTTCCTTTTATTGTGTTTTAGAAGTGGGTATTGAAGATCCGGATGAACCAAAAGATCCTGAAACACCGCATTTTATCCCGGCTTACTCCCAAAAAGTAAAAGCATCGAAAGAGTTTCAGACGTTCCAGTTTGATCATTCATTCGTACTGAACTCTTTAAAGTCCTCCATGGAGGGATATGTTTTTCACAATCAGCCGCTTGACACTGATGATCTTCTCGAACAGACAGTCAAACTGTTCAATTCCTGCAAGACATCACTGGAACTTTTTGATATGCTGCATAATATGCGCGCCTACGACGACAGCACTCACGCACATTCTTTAAATGTGGCTCTGATCTGCCGCCGTATCGGTAAATGGCTGAAAGTAGACGCCGCCACTTTAGCCACTTTGACACTCTGCGGTCTTTTGCATGATATCGGCAAATTAAAGATTCCGGATGAGATTTTAAACAAACCGGGCAAATATACCGACGAGGAATTTGATCTTGTCAAAAGGCATACAAAATTCGGCTACGAATTATTGAAGCCTTTAAATATTGATCCACATATCAAAAAAGCTGCCCTGCTCCACCATGAGCGCTGTGACGGATCCGGTTATCCGCTGAAAGCAACCCAGAAAGACTTAGATGACTTCTCGATGGTTGTTGCAATCGCCGATGTTTACGATGCCATGACTGCCGCGCGTTCTTACCGCGCTCCTCTTTGTCCTTTCCAGGTCATTGAACGATTTGAGCAGGAAGGTCTTCAGAAATACAAACCAAAATTTATCCTTACCTTTTTGCAGCATATCGCATCCACTTATCAGAACAACCGTGTTCTTTTAAGCAATGGACAGAGTGCCAATATTGTGATGTTAAACCAGCAGCATCTCGCAAGACCGATCGTACAGTTAAACGACAACTCCTGTATTGATCTCTCTACACGTCTTGATCTGCATATTCAGAGTATTCTGTAAGTAAAAAAGAAGCACCGCAGAGGTTCTGCGGAGAACGATCACAGTTTCTGATCGTTCTCCAGCAGATTTGCCTCTTCGAGTGCTTCTTTTGCTTCTTCTTCCGTTTCTTCCGGTGTACCATTCTCTACCGGTATCTTTCCAATGTACATAAACAGGCGTGCCACAATCAGTGGTACAAATCCTATAAAAGCACCATATGCCCCATATGTATAGACGGATACGCAGCCAATGCATGCACCAACAAAAAATGAGAGTACCGTCATCGTATACATGATTCCTTTTCTCCGGAATTCCGGATCTTTTGTCAATACAAACTGTGTCCATGCGAGCAGCGACTGTTTAAAATTATTCGTAGTAAAAATGCTTGCACTGTTATACCCCGATGCGCCGGAATAACTGCCCCACTGAAATGCCGAACAGAAAAATATCGGGTAAAGGCTCACAACCGCAGACATCCCCTCCGGCATCATCGCTGTAACGGTGAGTCCTGCTGCGTCTACCCAGAGCACCAGCTTTCGCATATCCAGTTTCGTAAAATTCGTCAACAGATAAGAAATCACGATCGCACTTCCGAAAATAAGAAATGCTAAAAATCGTATCCCCACTTCTGCAAAATTTTTTCCGGTGAGCGCCGCCGCCATCTCCATGACATTTCCGGTCTGTGCGGAACCAAAATTTCCTGCATGCAGCAATATCGCATAGGTTCCCAGAAATCCTCCAACCAGTGTAAGATTCCAGTGAAGGATCATATCAAGTTCTTTTTGAAATATTCTTCTCATCGTTCTCCCTCTTCCCTTAAAACGCTATCATCATGAATGTCTGCGCGCAAAAACTGCCATGGTAAAAGACGTCTCCCATACCCGGAAACGCCCTCTCCATGGCAGCTTCTACATCGTAGTCCCTGCATAACAGCTCTTGTTTAGCAGCCTCTACATAATAGTCCCTGCATAGCAGCTCCTGCATGACAGTTTTCCCTGCCATGTTTTCAACTGCTATGACACTTTCAGTGTAAACTTCTGTATCTCTTTCTCTGTGCTTACTTTCTCGATCACAGCCCCCAGTGATGCGAGTTTCTTTTCAAATTCTTCATATCCACGTTCAATATAGTAGATATCGTCTACCACCGTGATGCCTTCCGCCGCAAGTCCCGCGATCACAAGAGCCGCTCCGGCACGCAGATCCGGTGCATTGACACGGGCTCCGGTATAATTCTCAATACCACCGATGATCGCTATATTGCTCTCTACTTTAAAGTTGGCACCCATGCGCGCCAGCTCACCGACATATTTAAAACGGTTTTCAAAAATACTCTCCGTAACGGTGCTCGTACCCTCCGAAATACCTAACACAACCGCGATCTGTGGCTGCATATCTGTCGGAAATCCCGGATACGGGAGCGTCGTAACCTGTGTGTGATGCAGTGGTTTTGAGGATACCACACGCACCGCATCATCAAACTCTTCCACCTCACATCCGATCTCAAGCAGCTTCGCACTGATTGCCTCTAAATGCTTCGGGATGACATTCTTTACGGTGACATCTCCCTTTGTCGCTGCTGCTGCAAGCATAAATGTTCCGGCTTCGATCTGATCCGGGATGATAGAATATTCTGTCTTGTGCAGTTTTTCAACACCAACAATCCGGATCACATCCGTACCGGCGCCTCTGATATTTGCACCCATGCTGTTTAAAAAATTGGCTGCATCAACAACGTGAGGCTCTTTTGCCGCATTCTCCAGCGTTGTCTTACCCTCTGCCATGGCTGCTGCCATCATAATGTTGATCGTTGCACCGACAGATACCTTATCCAGATAAATATGTGTACCTTTCAGCTGCTTTGCATCTGCAACCACCAGACCATGGCGGATATCTACCGTCGCACCAAGTGCCCGGAATCCTTTCAGGTGAAGATCAAACGGACGGCTTCCGATATCACATCCACCCGGAAGAGCTACCTCCGCATGTTTATATTTTCCAAGGAGTGCTCCCAGCAGATAATAGGATGCTCTGATCTTACGGATATATTCATTGTCCACAACCAGATTATGAATAAATGATCCGTTCATCTTTACTGTATGCGCATCCAGTCTGTCTACCTTCGCACCAATATCACTGATTGCATTTAACAGCACATTGATATCTCTGACATTTGGTAAATTTTCTATTGTAACGGTCTCATCCGTCATAACCGCCGCAGAAATAATGGCAAGCGCAGCATTTTTTGCTCCGCCGATCTCCACTTCTCCGACTAACGGATTGCCTCCTTTAATGACATATTGTTCCATACCACACCTCTATGAACCTTTTCATACAAACACATAATTATAGTTGCTATTATGTGCTTTTGTCAAGAATTATATCACAGTTTCAATTTTGTTGTAAATATGCAGATATTCCCAAAAATGCCCTTCATTTCCGCACACTTCCGTTCAACTTTTATCAGTTACTGATGTACTTCAACGGATTGACTGCAGCCCCTCCGATGTAGATTTCAAAATGCACATGTGGTCCTGTGGAACGTCCGGTACTTCCGCTCAGTGCGATCGGTTCCCCCTGCTCCACCTTCTGGCCGACTTTCACCAGCAGCTTGCTGTTATGTGCATACCGCGTCAGTCTTCCGTCCGCGTGGCTGATCACCACATTATTGCCGTATCCACCGTTATAAGATGCCTGGATCACAGTTCCCGCACAGGATGCGTACACGGTTGTTCCAATCGGGCATGCCCAGTCCACACCTTTATGCATTCTTCCCCAGCGTCTTCCAAATCCTGATGTAAACCTTCCACCGGCAAGCGGCTTAATGTATGTCGGCGGCACGATCGTTCCACGCTCCACAACTGCTGCCTTCGCTGCCGTCATGATCTTCTGGTGCGCTAACTCTCTGCTCACTTCAGCACCGTTTTCATATACAACAATATCGTTTCTCTCACGATGACCTGCCACGCCCTCTTCTAAAACTTCCTCCTGATTGGTATACCAGGAATCATTTTCCTTAATGACAGGTTCCTCCTCATAATCTTCCTCGTAAACTTCTCCCACAGTCAGCCTGATCTTTAAATCCGGTTCCGGAACCGCAATGATAAGCTCCTGTCCTTCCCGCAGTGAGTCTGCATTCTCAAGTCCGTTCAATGCCATAATATCTGCCACTTTTGTATCATGGTCAAGTGCGATCACAGAGAGACAGTCACCACTCTCTACTACATATATTTTATTCGATTCTTTCTCTTTTGTTACTTCAGCAGCGGCATCATCCGCAGTGGTAAACGCATCTGACTGCACATAATTTTCATAGACCTCAATATTTTCCACAAATGCCATATCAAGGACACCCGTTTCATAAAAATCTGCTGCATCCGATGTCACGGCATCTAAAAGCTGCGTTGCAGACTCTAAGGAAACGCCCGCAAGCGACGATGCCTGCATATCCTGCGTTTCTTTCTCCCCGGTTTCCACCGGATCGTCTTCGTTTTCTGCCTTTTTCAGATCAGCCGTTAATATTCCACCGATCTGTCCCTCCAACGTCTGATATGCAACAGTATAGGCATTGTCTTCATCCGTTTTTTTTCTGACCTGATTCAGAAAATCTGACACTTCATCCAATGTCTTAAAATTTCCACGGTAGGAACCGATCGCAACCGTATAGGCACGCTCCCTGCTCTCAATCGTCTTCTCTGCTAATATCTTTTTTAACTGTTCTTCCAGCGTTTCTTTCTTTTCTAAACGCACAAACGGTTTCTTTTCTGTTTTTACAGACCATTCATAATCCATACATAAACGGCTTGCAGATTCTTCTGCCAGTTTTCTTCTTGCCTGAAGGATTACATCCTTCACATCGACATTTTCCGCCACATACCCGACAAATGTTCCGTCTACATACACGCCCTGATAGCTCTGTCCTAATGCCGTCTGCTGCGAAAGTGCACTTCCTGCCAGTATGATAAGAAATCCGCCAGCAGTAATGATACCGGACATCATTTTTTTATCTTTTAATCTTTTGTTCATCCTCTGACTCTTTCATTCCATTGATGTGATTTTACAAAGATTCTTTTTGAATTTGCGCCACGATCTTTTCGATCGTCTGTTCCACGTTCAGGCCATCCTCCGCGATCGTGATGTCCGCATATTTTTCATATAGAACAACTCTCTCATCATACAGGTCTTTTAACGTCTGTCCGTCTTTTAAAACAACGCCCCTGCCTTTAATATCCGACAGTCTGCGGTCGATATCCGCATAATCTAATTTTAAATAGATCACAGTTCCGATCTGCCTTAAGTGCTCCATTGCCTCTTTTCCATATACGACACTTCCCCCGGTAGCAATGACCGAACGATGTGCTTCTATTTCACTGTTGATACGGTTTTCCACTGCAATAAATCCGTCCGGCCCCTCTTCTGCAATGATCTCACGCAGTAACTTTCCTTCTTTCTCCTGAATCACCAGATCCGCATCCACAAACTGGAACCCAAGTACTTTTGCCAATATGACTCCGACAGTACTTTTTCCAACTCCGGGCATCCCGATCAGTACGATATTGTCTTTTTTCATCTGTTTTCTCCCGCTATAAACTTCCCATTTTCATAAAAAAACGTCGAAAGACTGTGCTTTCGACGTTTTCTTTTTACTCTGTTGCCTGCTCCGTCGTGCTTTCTGTCTCTGTATCTTTTATAGTTGTAAACAGGTTATCGAAATTCACGTCATCCCAGACTTTTTCTTTCACTGCCCACTCGATGCCCTCTTTCCATCCATCGAGCGTCTCATCATACAGATCATCTTTGCGCTGCTCAATAATGCTCTGACGTGTCTCCTCTGTTGCATCCTCGTCCACTTCTTTATCAAGACGTGCCACAAAATAAGAGCTGTCGCCATCGATCAGATCTGTTACTTCGCCTTCTTTTAAATTTTTCAATGCTGCTAAAAGATTGTCATCCACAGAATCATCTTCCTGCGTAAAAGTACCGGTGCTTACCGTATAGCCTGCATCCTCTGCCGCCGCATCAAGACCATCTTCCTTCGCTGCTTTTGCAAAGTCAGCTACCTTTGCTGCAAGCTCCTCTTTCTCTTCATCTGTGTAATCTACCGTATTGCCACTCTCATCCTGATGTGTCGTCTTAGAAATGCCCACATAACTGTATGCACCCGTTTTTGCTTCCTCATCTGTCACATTGGTATCTGCGCCTGCAACGATTGCTGCTTTCATTTTACTCTGGATCGTCTCTAATGTAAGGTATTCCTCCACGATCTCCTGCGTCGCACCAAGTGCATTGATTGCATCTTTGCTGTTATCTTCCATAAACTGTGCTGCCGCTGCGGTGATCGCTGCTTTTTCATCGTCTGTAATGCTGACATTATACTCATCCATATGAAGCTGTAACACGTACATATCTTCTAAGGAATCCATCACGCTGTCTTTAAAATTATCCTGCCCGGTCGTTCCATTTCCATATAAATCGGATGTCCAGACATTTTTTCCGAAATATGCGGTATAAAAATCATCTGCTCCCGCCTGACCAAATCTTGCTGCAAAGTTTGCGACTCCAAGTTTGACCGGCTCTCCGTTTAAAGTTGCCACTGTTTTATCTTTATTGACTCCGCCACAGCCTGTCAGTACAGATAAAGCCATAGCGCTGCTTAACAATAATGCGGTAATTTTTCTGCTGTTCATATATTCCTCCCAGTGCCCTCTTTTTCCGATATGGGCAGTCATTCAGTTTATTATAATTCGTTTTGTAAAAAGCCGCAAGTTATTTTTCCATCAGCATCTCCCCTGCACGCTGCAAAAATGTTTCCATCACATCTTTTGCTTCCACATATTTTTCCCTGGTATTCAGTTTCAGGAAATAGGTAAAATATGGTTCCTTTGCATCCATGGTAAACTTCACATGTTTGTCAAAGGAAGCGGTAAACTCCGGAATTGCCGCCACATTGATCTTCGCTTTCTCATACAGGGTGAACCGCAGTGTATCACCTTTCTGTGCAATATCTGTAAAGTAAAGATGATGTGCCATGGATTTTACCCTTGCAATATAAAGCAGATTTTCGACAGACTTTGGCGGATCTCCAAACCGGTCGATCAGCTCTTCTAACATTTCTTCTGACTCATCTGCCGTCTCAATGCCTGCGATGCGCTTATAAATGTCAAGTTTCTGCATCTCATTCGGAATGTATCCCATCGGAATATACGCATCAATATCAATATCGATCGAGGTATCAAAACTTTCCGCAACATCCATACCTTTTGCTTCCTTCACTGCCTCGTTTAACATTTTGCAGTAAAGATCGTATCCGACCGCCTCCATATGTCCATGCTGCTCTGCGCCGAGCAGATTTCCTGCACCACGGATCTCAAGATCACGCATGGCGATCTTAAAGCCACTTCCAAGTTCCGTATACTCCTTGATCGCAGCAAGTCTTTTTTCTGCGATCTCTTTTAACATTTTATCCCTGCGGTACATTAAAAACGCATACGCCGTCCGGTTGGACCTGCCGACACGCCCGCGGAGCTGGTAGAGCTGCGACAGTCCCATATTATCGGCATCGTGGATGATCATTGTATTGACATTTGAGATATCAAGTCCCGTCTCAATGATTGTTGTAGAAACAAGTACATCGATCTCTCCGTTGATAAAACGGTACATGATGTTCTCTAACTCTGTCTCTTTCATCTGCCCGTGCGCATAGGCAACGTTCGCCTCCGGCACAAGCTCTGCGATCTTTGCTGCCACATCTGCGATCTCCCGTACACGGTTGTATACATAATATGCCTGTCCTCCACGGGAGAGTTCCCTGGAAATTGCCTCACGCACCAGTTCTTCATTATATTCCATCACATACGTCTGGATCGGCACACGATCCATCGGCGGTTCCTCTAACACACTCATATCACGGATCCCGATCAGGCTCATGTGCAGTGTCCTTGGAATCGGTGTTGCCGTGAGCGTCAGAACATCAATATTGGTCTTTAACTGCTTGATCTTTTCCTTATGCGTCACACCGAAACGCTGTTCCTCGTCAATGATCAGAAGCCCAAGATCTTTGTATACTACGTCTTTTGAAAGCAGTCTGTGCGTTCCGATAATAATATCAACACTTCCTTTTTTCAGCGCCTCCACCGTCTTTTTCTGCTCCGCACTGCTCCGGAAACGACACAAAAGATCAATGTTGACCGGAAAATCTTTCATACGCTGCACAAAGTTATTGTAATGCTGCTGTGCTAAGATCGTTGTCGGCACTAAAAAAGCGACCTGTTTTCCATCCTGTACTGCCTTAAAGGCCGCACGGATTGCGATCTCCGTCTTGCCGTAACCGACATCCCCACAGATCAGGCGGTCCATGATCTTTGTGCTCTCCATATCTTTTTTGGTCGCCTCGATTGCAAGCTCCTGATCCTCCGTTTCCTCAAACGGAAACATTTCCTCAAACTCTCTCTGCCAGACGGTATCCGGCCCGTAGACAAATCCCTCCTGATCCTGTCTCTGTGCATAAAGTTTTACAAGATCCTGTGCGATCTCTTTTACCGCACCGCGCACCTTTGTCTTTGTCTTATTCCATTCCTGTCCGCCTAATTTGTTCAGTTTCGGCTTCTTTGCATCCGCGCCGGCATATTTCTGGATCAGCTCTAACTGCGTTGCGAGGATATATAAGTTTCCACCACCTGCATATTCTATTTTGATGTAATCTTTGACCGTCTTATCGACCTCTATTTTTTCGATTCCACGGTAGATGCCAAGTCCATGATTTTCATGCACGACATAATCACCGATGTTAAGGTCGGTAAAACTTGCGATCTTTTCTCCCTCATAGGTACGGTGGTGCTTCTTTTTCTTCTTTTCACTGCCGAAAATATCGCTCTCTGAGATCACAACAAATTTAAGCAGCGGATATTCATAACCTTTTTTTATTTTTCCGTAACCGGTCATGATCTCACCCGGTTTTACCTCGTGATCAAAATCTTCTGAATAGAATGCATTCAGTTCCTCCGCCATCAGGTCTTCTGCCAGCCGCTTTGCACGCGTCCTTGATCCGGAAAGTAAGATCACACGGTATCCGTTTTTCTTATAGCGGGTGAGGTCTTTGACCAGAAGATCAAAACTGTTATTGTACGGGTTGACGGTCTTTGAATCGATGACAAATTTTTCTTTGATATCCACATGGCTGTTTTTTAAGTCCAGCGCCACCAGGGAAATGCATGCCATCTTTTCCATTTTTGCCAGTATTTCTTTGCAGGAAAAAAGCTCCCGCATCTGTCCCGGCAGAATATATCCCTTTTCAAGACGCTGCTTCATGCTCTCAGAATATTCTGTTTCCGTCACCATACCGCGCTCGATGGAACGTGCCAGTTCATCCACAAAAATAACGGTGTTCTCCCTGTTAAAATAATCAAGCAAGGACACCCGCTCCTCACAGAAATAGGACAAATATGCGTCAAGTCCCGCGCTGATGCCCAGTTCTCCCGCTTCCTCTGCGATCTGTGCTGCAGCACTTTTGGTGCGGTGCGCCTCCTCCGTTTTCATTTCTTTCCGGAGTTTTGCGGATACCTTGTCTGCTTCTTTTAAAATTCTTTTGATTCCCTCCTGCCGCTCCTCTGCCGTCAGAACAAGCTCGCAGGCAGGATAGATCGAAATCTCCTCCAAATTTTCAATCGAGCGCTGGCTTTCCGCATCAAAAGAACGGATGGAATCAACCTCATCCCCCCAGAATTCGATTCGAAACGGATTGTCTTCCGTCAGTGGAAAGATATCTAAAATTCCACCGCGCACGGAAAATTCTCCCATCGTTTCCGCCTGATAGTTCTTCTCATAACCAAGTTCCACCAGATGTTTTGTGAGTTCTTCCAGATTTAATATATCTCCGACGGAAACCTTTTTGACTTCCTGGATAAATTTTTCCGGCATTGGCATTGGATTCATTAGACCGTCAAACGTAGTTATTATGGTGCAGGATGACTCCTCCGCGAGCATTTTTAATGCATTGATACGCTCCGCGGTAAGCACATTTCCACGGATATCCGACTGGTAAAACAGGATATCTTTTGCAGGATAATATGCTGCCTTCGGATCAAAGAAACGATATTCTTCATAGATTTCTTTTGCTCTCTGCTCCTGAAACGTAACAATGATTCTGTTTCCAGAACCATTGTTTACACTATACATGATATGTGGTTTTGCCGCGTCAATACATCCTGAGATCTGTGCAATACCACGCAGATCATGCACCCCCGCACTTAAGGTTTCAAATTCTTTGAGCTCTTTCAAAGGTTCAGTAAAAGTTTTCATGATACTCCTTTTCACTCTTCCTTCTTTTTCACATTATAACGGTTCATCGCTGCATCCGTCTCACCGGTGATCATCATTTCTGCTGCCTCCACGGCATGCCCGATTGCCTTCTCTACTTCCGCGCGGTCTGCTGTATCAAAATGTCCCAGCACATGATCTGCAAGATCCCATCCCGCCGGTTTTTCCCCGACACCGACTTTGATGCGCAAAAAATTCTGCGTCCCGGTCATCGCAATGATATTTTTGATTCCATTGTGCCCACCCGCACTTCCTTTTTTGCGGATGCGCAGATTTCCCGGCGCAAGGCTGATGTCATCATAGATCACGATCATCTCCTCTTCCGGATCCATCTTGTAATAATTGACCAGCTCCGCCACGCTCTCCCCGCTCAAGTTCATATAGGTCTGCGGTTTCGCCAGCACAACTTTCACCCCGTTTATGACACCTTTTCCACAGAGTGCCTTATGTTTTTTTTCACTGATACTGATATTATATTTCTCTGCAAGCGCATCCATGACATCAAATCCGATATTATGTCTGGTATGCTCATACTGTTTCCCCGGATTTCCGAGCCCTACGATCAAAAACATGTATTTCTCCATTTCTGTATCTTTTATCCACAGTGACCGGAATAAATCTTTCCATCCCATTTATTTTGCCTGATTCCGTCTGCGAATGATCTCTGCCGCTGATTTCAACTGCTCCTGGTCATTCACACCCATGATATCCTCCGGATCACTTAAGGCAAATGCATCCACTTTCAGTCCTTTATCCTTTATAATTGTCAGCGTATCCGGCAGATAATATTCGCCCTGTGCATTATTCGGCTGGATTTTTTCAAGTGCCTCTTTTAATTCCCTTGTATCAAAAATATACATACCGGAATTAATCTCATGCGATGCTCTCTCTTCCTCACTCGCATCTTTATGCTCTACACTTTTCACAAAATTACCGTCCGCATCACGGATGATTCTTCCATATCCTGTCGGATCTTCCACCATGGCAGATAATACAGTAACCGTATTCTTATTCTCTGTGTGATATTCTCTTAAACGCTTTAAGGTTTCTGCCGTGATTAAAGGCGTATCCCCAAACAGGATCATTGTCTGTCCCTCATCCCCTAAGAAATCTTTTGCACAACGCACCGCATGACCGGTTCCAAGCTGCTCCTCCTGTAATACAAAGTTTACTTCCTGATGCAGGATCGTCTCCCGTACGACTTCATATTTATATCCGACAACCAGACAGATATCATCTGCACCTGCTCCGATCGCAGCTTCGATCGCATAGTCCACCAGACATTTTCCTTCTATTGTATGTACCACTTTCGGCAAATCTGATTTCATACGTGTTCCTTTACCTGCTGCAAGTATTACTGCTTTTAACTGTTCCATATGTATCCTCCTGCATCTTCGTGCTTTTTTTCTGATATTGTTCACCATACCATACTGTTTATCTCATTGCAGTCTATGTTTTATTTTACAGGACTTTCCTGATTTTACAAGTATTTTTCACACCGTCATTATAATAAGCTGCCACCAAATGATGGTTTGTGGGTGACATGAGTTTCCTCGTGTAGGGTGGTTCTGGGGATTTTAGATTGGCAAATTGCATCAAGCCGGGACTGTTTTGTTCCGTTGTCCGAAAATAAGA
>OHIN01001321.1_pt1 | contig 13229 bp, 21 predicted proteins | sample 1568261 | NCBI WGS metagenome assembly OHIN01 (sample SAMEA3879578, study PRJEB24766) | human gut metagenome | biome: human-associated habitat; feature: feces | place: USA | collected 1985/1987
CCGTATTTTACGGTGTAAATATCTGCAAGGAGATCACCTGTATGACCAATTACCGCGAGATCCTCAGGCTCCATACAGGAAGTATGCCCTGCTCATTATTGACGAATGGCTTCTGTACCCTTTGAAGGGAACGGAAGCCGGAAACTTATTGGAAATCGTGGAGTCCCGGTACAAGCGAAACTCCACGATCTTCTGTTCCCAGTTTGACATTCCGGGCTGGCCGGAAAAGCTGTCTGACCCACTGCTGGCTGATGCCATCTGCGACCGAATGATCCACGATGCTTACACCATATTCATTGGCGGCAAGGAATCCATGCACAAGCGGAAGGGGCTGCAAGACATCTGACTCAGACCATATTTATGATACCTTGACAGCTTTGTGCTGTCCATATTCAACCTGAGCGGTGGGACTGCTCAATCCGGGCGGCCCCATTGCTCAATTCAAGCAGAACCCCTGCTTAATTTCGCCGGTCGAGGTGATTTTGCAGAGCGGTGTATGCAATGATGCAATACGAAAGCGGCTCTCTTATCGGTAAATATCTGTTCCCTATTAATTATGCTAAATTCAAAAATTATATCCATCATTGAAACGTTATTCGACGCTCAGCACACATATATCATAGAGTCCACTGTTCTGAACAATAAGGCGCTTTATAGTCAATGTTCATTTACCGCTTTCTCTACCCAATACACGCTCTTTTGTTCACAGTCCGCTCAATCTTACTACATAGAAAAGGAGAGTTATACTATGGCTGCTGTTGCTTGGTATTACTGCGCTGGAAATTCTGTTTATTATTGGACGAAGGCCTACGATATGAGCGCCACACAATTTGCTATTGCGGTCTCTGAAAGGATCGGTCGGACAATAACGGCATCAGATGTTGCTCAAGCCATTCGGCAAAAAGAAGTAGATGCTATGATGCGTCGCGCATCACAAGCGATCTATATTCCTGGTTGATATTTATCTGCAGCATGATTGTCGCAAGGCTATGTAGCAATCTGCTATATAACAAATTCATACCATTTAACCCAAAGCCAGCTACGTTAAGTGCCTGTCCACGGCACACATTCTTCCCTTGCATTACAACCAGTCTTGATATGAGCTTTGGGATGATGTATTAACATAAAACACTGCACTCTGCATTTCAGGGCGCAGTGTTTTTATGTCCAAACAAATAATCCGAAATCCCTCATACGGCAGGTACTTTTTTATTATCATTCTTTTGTTAACATATCATTCTCTCTTGGATGTTCGTCTGAACTCACAAAAAAGATATCTCTTTTGCCCTTCTCCCGTCTCTTGCACTATTTTTATCCTATAGCTATAATTATTTTATCAACTTTCAAAAGAGACAGATGATGAAACGTTTTTCCCCTCTCGGCACACTATTACAATAAGGAGTGTACATTTCAATCTATGCAGCAGAAGAGCTATCGTTAATCATCAAGCAGCTGGTTACACGTTATTAGGTCTCCGCTTCACGGTCACACTATCCTCCTACCAAAAGCCTGTCGAAGGCTGCTTCCAAATCAAATTTTTCAGTTGTGTTAGGGCCAAGCAAATGTAACTACTATTTTTTCGTCCACTCTAACAACTCTATTTCTCACAAGAGCAGTACCGGTCCGGTAGAATGCTAATCTGCCGGACCGGTACTATTAAAATTCTAATTATGTGATATTCAGCATCAATAATTGACGTGCCCTGACACATGAATAGTTTGAGAAGAGTTATTTCTAACAGCTAGTACATAGTTTCCTCTTTGCGTCACCTCAATTGCCTCATCAAAACTACCATTCTTTGTGTTTAGGCCATAAAACAAGTTATCTGGAGCAATTAGGCCAAAGTCTACGCTTGCAGAAAACGGGGAATATGTCGCCTTAATTGTTACCACTTCTCCAACTTCCAACGGAAAACTGCTCTTCGCTTTCACTGTTGTATTAGCTGGAACATCCATGTTAAAACTTCCCGTCGCGTCCACTGCGTAAGTTATCACTTCGCCTTGGTATTCCGCGGCTTCTGTACTAATCCCAAGGCAGGATACTACGACAGCCGACAGTAAAACTAAACTTAAAAACCTCTTTGTTTTCATTTGCTTGTACTCCTTCAGTAAGTCAACAGTTCTCAGTTAATGTCATATTGTCCTTTGATTTCTCTGCATATTGCTTATATGTGTTTTCCAAAACGCTCTCTTTCATATTTTAAGATAAGGATATTCTGTTTCAAATGTAAACCACACGTAGTTTACATTTGAGCAATTAATAGTTGCATCTTACTTTTATGTAGATTAGCCACGAAATGCTGATAAAAGCTATTCCTTTTCCCATCAACAAAAGTCGTCAAAAGCATCGCTGTCTCTTCTTGAAAGGATTCACCAATTTACATCGAAGTCATTTTTACCTGTTACATTTACCTCGTCCCCCGATATTTCCCTCATAGATATTGGTTTTTTGGGTTGCTTCACTAATAGCATTACGCTAAGAACGATTACTGCAACTGCCAAAACAGCCATAAGGACTACAAACACAGTCTTTCTTCTACTCTCCTGTTTTTCTATTATCCTCTTCTGCATTGGTGTCTCGTTTTGATTTGGTTTTGGCTCATCGTCATGAAGCTGGAAATGTCAAGAAATGTGCAGTCGGGAAACACCCAAAATCTGAAAAGCATGGTAATACAGCGCAGTTTTCCGAAGTGGAGCGTAGCGGAACGCAGGAAAACTGCGGCGGCATCGGATCAGGCTGCCGTTTGCGCCTGCGCCCACTCCCGGTACTTCACAGGCGGCAGTCCCAGCGGGTTGCGCGTATAGATCCTAACGCGGTTGTAGTAGATAAAAACATAGCGGAAAATGATCGTTTTGACCTGTTCTCTCGGCAGCTTGTACGCCGCAATCTGATAGATCTTCTCTTTCTTGAGCGTGGCGAAAAAGCTCTCCATCCGTGCGTTGTCGAAGCAATGTCCGATGCCGCTGAGGCTCTGTATCATGCCGCAGCGAGACAGCTCTGCGCGAAAAGCTGCGCTGGTGTATTGACTCCCGCGATCTGAGTGGAACACCGCTCCCTTTAGGCTCGGATAAATCCGCTCCAGCTGCCGCACCGTGTCAATGCACAGCTCTTTCTTCATATTGTCCCGCATCTCGAGCGCGACGATCTCGCCGCTGAAGCAGTCCATGATCGGTGAAACATACAGCTTGCCGTCTGCGCACTGTACCTCGGTAATATCCGTGAGAAATTTTTCCAAAGGGCGCTGGGCGCTGAAGTCCCACTTTAAAAGGTTTTCCTGCTCCTGTGCTTCTGTCGTGGTCTTCGTGATACCGTGCGGAATGCGTCTTTTATGGAGCCAGCCATTCTCTTTCATCACGCGATACACCGTTCTCCGGCTGACGTCGACGCCGTCCTGCTCAAGCGCGAGGCAGACGCGATCCACGCCGTAGTTTCGGTTATCCGGATGCTCTTCGAGAATCTTTTTGACCTTTCCCGCAAGAAGCTGACGGCTGCTGTGCCTGCCCCTGTTTCGAAGCCACCGGTAATAACCGGACTCGCTCAGGTGCAGAACACGGCACATATCCTTTGCCGTGTAGACACCCTTGCGTTCGACTATGAACAGGTGTCGTTCACACACTTTTACTTCTTGCGGTCTTTTGCGAAAAAACCGAGTGCATCCTTGAGAATGTCGTTTGCAGTTCGCAGCTCGGAAACCTCACGCTCGAGCTCACGGATGCGGATGGATTGCTCCTCCGCACTCAGCGTCTTCGCGGGCGGCGCGTTTCGGCGTATGCTACGCCAGTCCGCCAGCGTGTAGTACGCAATGCCGAGCTGCTGCGCGGCTTTCTTCACGCCGATCTCGTCTGACAGCTTCAGCGCTTCTTCCTTGAATTCTTTGCTGTAATGCTTCATTGCGATTCCCTCCATCTCTGTTCTTTCAGTTTAACAGATTTTTGGGGATTTTGCGACTGCACTTACAGGGTACTACTCCAAGCAAATATTCTAAAGATACACCATACAGGTTCCCCAAAAACTTTAAATTATCTGTAGACGGAACTGCTGCTCCCACCTCCCATCTCGAAATAGCCTGCCTAGATACATTCATCATCTCCGCCAATTTCATTTGCGATAAGCCTTTTTCCTTTCGCAAAGAAATCAGTTTCTCTTCTAATTTCACCTTTATGCCTCCCAAATAGAATCACTGCTTTTAAACATGGTCAATTCTTCTTACCATTAACATTCTCGGTTTATTCACCTTCTGCAATAGTTTCTCTCATTTTCATTTTTATCTCGAATATTCTTCGTTTTCTTTGCTCAGTCGTACACATCCCCCGTTCCATCTATCTATATTTCCATTTCAGGATTTACTACATTCCGCTGCCCAATGGCTATGTTTATCATACCGCAAAGTTAGCGTTTTGTCGACACTCCGGCATCAATATTGATAGCCGACCAGAGGGAAGGGGGCGCGGTATTTGCATCTCACACGCGCCCCTTTCCATTACGACACAAATCTACAAATGCACTGCAGCAACGTCACGCATAGTTCCTGATATAGATCTTCGTCAAAAATTCCGTTTATCTTTGCTTCTCTAAAAAGGAGTGGGCGATAAAGCCGCAATATCTTTTCCTTTGCCTGTTCATCCCCCTCCTGTGCTAAAAGCAGGAGTGTCCCAAATTTCACCGAGATACTTCTCCCCCCTTTTCGCTCTCCACAATAAACTTCTTGATTTTCCGAATTGCCCTATAATAGACTGCAGCAGCCCCCTGATAACCAAGACCAAATTTGGTCCCGATTTCAGCAAAGCCTCGCATATCTACTACACGAGCAAAAATGACATATCGTTCGCGCACACTAAGTTGCTTCAGTGCGTCATCCAATACCTCATATCGAACTCCCTCACCTATATTCATCACATTCTCATAACTTGCCTCTCCATCTTCAAACATCTCGTCAGTACCGACCATTAACTCATGCGCCCGTACGTACTCAGCCTTTTTCCAATAGTCAACTTTCTTTCGATGAATCGCCGTAATTAGATATGCTGTAAATCTATTCTGGACAGCGTTACTTTCAAATGTATTTTTCTTTTTAGATGTCATACGACTCCTCCAACGTCATTTTTTTAAAAAGACGATATGGCGGATCTCGACATCGCGTTAGGACATTTGCTAAACTTGCTTTTGCAAGCGGATCTCTGCATTGAGCACAGCTATAAAAGCAAAATGTTGTGTCTGCATACTTTCTTTGATCTCGCTATACACGCGCAGAGTATTCCTCCTCTCACAGCACACAAAAAAGCTGATGCGGTACTCATAAGTTATGTGTACCGACATCAGCTTTTCGTTGCTGAAAATATCTAATTTTGTCTTTATGGTTCAGATCATATTGAGAGAGTCTACGTGAACATAGAATAGATCACTTCATGTTCGCCATGTAATTCCGGCATGTCCTGTAGCCGGACAATGTCACCATACTCGCAAGATGAATCATCCGTCAGAACCCAAATAGTATGTTTTGAATATACCCCATTGTAAATGTCTGTTGTACACTGTTTTAAGTATAAATAGGACTTGCTCATAACTTCCAGAGGATACCATGTTGACCACTTTTGAAGTTTGAAAGTCGCGCCATCATAAGAAATATCCAAAACCGTTCCCTTTAGTGTGCTCCCTTCTTTCTCTCCGGAATATACAAATAACACACGAACTTTTGCGTCTGATGCATGTTTGACTTTCTTAATAAAATCTTCCCATAGCTCTGCTTTTTTTATCTCACAGAGATCCGTAATAATCACACATTTTTCACGCTGCAGCTGTTCAAGGGAAAAGTTACCACTATGAAGTCGCTCCATCGGGGTTAGTCGTTCTGCATACTTCCACAGGCAAAAGGCACTAAGCAGTACTAAAAAACAAATTCCGAATGTTCTTCTCATTGTTAGGCTAAACTCCAATAGGAGTACGTGGTTCGATTTCCAGCATAAGGACAGTCGTATATAGTATGCTCATATAAACCATACTCTCCCCATTTTGATGTTACCATTATTGTACTTCCCACGCTCTTGACAATGCCAGAATGATCTCCCAGTGTTTTACCATCTGTACCGACCTCGCTTCCAGTATTTCGATAGAATACTTTTCTACCCGCAGCAGCACTGCCAGCGTTTAAATAACTGCCATCAGTCATGTACGGAAAAGGATTAATAAGCCAAACATTGTTTTCAGGCGATTGGTCATGCCATGCATAAGAATGGCAATTATAGCGTTTGCTCGCACTCTTTCGCCGTATTGCATTAGGATAAAGCCTCGCCATTTCCAAATCAAGGTAATATATCTCATCATCAGAAAAGCCACTAGATGTCGTAATATAGTAGTCATCATACCAGCCCTCTTTAAGGACCGTTCCATTTGGAGTCTGGACAATCGAAGCAGTACCATCTGTTGCATTTGTCTGGTTGGTAGACAAAACTGCTATGCTTTCACAAAGATATAATTTATCGGCCTCATCAAGTTGGTTGAAAAACGGTTCTATAAGAAGCAAGGTTTGATTTTTTCTTTTTTCAGTATGTTTCTGCATCTGCATATATGTCATATGCATTAACTCGGTGGAGCTGGCCAAAACATCTGCATTTTGATTACTATAGGTGTTTTTATATCTTGCGGCAAGCGCATCTGCCGCATCATCGCGCCTTTGCAATTCCTGTAATGCGTCACAATACTGCAAAACAGCATCAAATCCCTCTTCAATGCTATCATAAGCATACATGTTAGAAAAAAGCGGGTAATATAAAACTGCTTCGATAAGTGATTCCGTAGACATTTGGTGCAATGTTTCCTTTGGAATTTCGCAAGCAGCTATTTTACTCTGTAACGTCTCCAGCTTCTTCCATTCCTCCGTACCAGGTTGAATTGGGTATACATCCTTAATATTGAGTAGGAGACTATACTCAGACAAATCATATCGGAACTCTGCCTGAACTGGAATGTAGAGCGGCACACAAAGAGCGATTGCTAAAATTAAGGTAATTAATCGTTTCATATTTTCTCTTCTCCATTCAGATTAACTCAATTAGTTTTTACAAATAATATTTCTGGTGAAGGAATTTGCTTATCTTATCGTTACTACGCAAATATAGGCCGTATATATCTCACTTATCTCTTCTCGTCATCCTACTTAAGTATTTTCCTTTTAAGTCAACATCTGGGATTTCACCGCCCTCTCGCTCGTCTAACTCTAGAGTTTCACGTTGGGCTGTTTTAAGGATTATTTCATCAAGATTAACCATATATCATTTTACTCGTTCACGTACACCTACTGCGAATTGCTACTTCAACTTTTCACTTGAAACAGTCAAGTGAGAGATATTCATCATTTCTGTTATTTCAATTGAGTAACTCCCCTTTCTCATGTGGAAGAATATCTCTCTTCCAACTATGTTTCCTGTTTTTTAAGTATAACAGTTTCTATCAAATGTAAACCGCTTACGGTTTACATCTATGCAATTTCAGATTGCTTTTTGAAAATCTTCAAAGGCAAGAAATAATTAAGCTTTAAATAACAGGCAGAACAAACATAAGCGTGGGGCTCTGTGTGATCGCCCCACGCTTTATACTTATATCTTTATGTTTATTTCCCCTTCTCATGTAAAATCGGGTTCAATTTTCTCCTCCTATAGCCCTACTGCAACCATGCAATGGTTCTATAACACAATTTAATCCCATATAGAAACCGCAAATTGACAAAATGCAAACTTGATGTGGTTTACATTTCCTCAGTTTTTTCTTAATTTATAGCTGTAAAACTTCTTGTTGTTACAATCGCAAGGTCAAATCATTGCAGCGCCTGTATTTTCTTTATAAACCACGACCTTCAAAATAGTTTACGATTCTTATCAAATATATAAAAAGGGGGAATATCATACCCCATCGTTTTTAGCTCACTAATTCTTTTGTTTTGCTATGCTACCCGTCATAACAGTAAAGGAGGCATCTCTATGAGTAAGAAATCACTTCGTTCCATCGGTACACTTACCCTAGCTTTTCTTCTGTTAACCACTCTCGCTTTTGCAACATCTGGCCTTAGTGCTTGGTGCATTGTTCCCGCACTTAACGGCAGTGCCAACTCCGAAGACACCGGGGTTAAAGAAACTACAGGCTCCTCTGCTTACCTTTATAGTGCAACCGTAGGCGGTGGTTATGAAGTCGATTGTCGTCAGAGTGATCTGAGCAATAACGTAAGTGGGGCGTGGACCAGAGATATCAGTTCTGTAAACAACGCTGCTTACCTTGAGGGTGTTTCTCGTATGTTTGCAGGTCATGAGGTCTACTTACAGTTCTCCAACAACCTTACAACCCCTGTACGGGTTGAGGTCAATGGTTCATGGGATAGCAATTAATTCATAGTCTAACACATTTCTAAAATTTTGCCATAAGTAGTATATTTAAACGGCGGGTAGCATAGCAAAGCTAAATTGAATGTATCAAGAGGTAGATTAAATGTTTATTAGGTCATTAAAGATCAACCGATCAATGTTTATTTTATCCGCTACGATTGGATTTGCTCTATCAATCCTGTCTGAATTTCTCATTGCTTCAAACACATCTATAAACCGCCCAATTGAAATCTGGCTTTATTCTCAAGATTTTTTTACTGTTATATATCCTGGGAACTTCTCGCTGAACGTAAGGGCGGATTCTTAAGGCAAGTCGTTTCTCGCATCTCCCTTAATAAATATCTCACATACCGCTATCTAGGCGGCCTTATGCTAGTTAATTTGCTCTTTTTCTCACTCTCTCTCGGCAGTGCACTTATAGCAGAAAATGTAATTCCCCTTACACATCCAAGTCCTTATGGTTCAAACCTTCAAATTGAGCTTTTTGGGAACTTACTTGTCAATGCTCCAATAACTTATGCACTTCTTCTCTCCCTCTGGCGAATTCTTCACATTTCGCTCTATTTTAGTTTAGGCTTTGTCCTTTCCTTATTTTGCAAGAATTCATTTATCGCACTTACAGGGCCTTTCATCTATTCCATCATAGAAAACTACATTATGTCCATTCTCGGCATTCCTCAGTATAGCATGACCACATCGTTTTATATCTCAAGGCTCGCTCCTGGCTATGCGGAAGTTTCAGATCTATTCGCTGGCCCTGCCATTCTTGCCTTATTCGTTGTAACTTTCTTTCTTATCAATATCATGAAAGCTCACCGAGGATCTACAAGATGTTTAAATATTGTTTGATAGACACTCGTCAATGCCTTTCTAATCAGTGGATCATCCTCACTGGATTGACATACATCATCAGTAGTATTCCTGATGTCATTTTTTTTAGCAGTTATAGGGGCAGCATTGCCGATTTTATAATTTTGAGTTTTTCCAACCAGTATTACTTTTTACTCATAATCCTTCCATTGCTTTTTCTTTTTCTGCTAAAGATAGATTGGCTGCCATCTTCAACAATACTCTTGCGAAATGCCTCAATTACAACTTATGTTATAGCAAGATTTTCTGCTCTGGTTATTTCTCTTAGTGCAATAATTACATTCCATCTTTCCCTCGCAGCTATAATGGCAGTCGGATCATCAATGGTTAAATCTACCTCTTCTTACACCTCTAGTTATTATAATTCGACCATTTCTCTTTTCAAAGAGCACTTCGTTTCCTCGTCCGTCTCTATTTGTTGGATTATCGCAAATTATTTATTCGGCCTCCTTTTAATTGCCTCTATCATTTGGTTAATCATAGTAAGTACCCCCAGAAAATTTCGTGTTCCGCTCATTGTTCTTCTATACTTTTTCATTTTCTTAGGTGTTCAAAGATCATCTTCGTGGTATCACCCAGCCCTGTTCATCTTTAATATGATTATTCTCTCAAATGCTCTACCTTATAACCTATTTCCATGGTCTATGCTGATATTTTTACTCACCACAGGTTTGATTCTATTCCTTTTATGTAAGAGGTGGTGGACTATCTACAGATGGTAAATCAACGTACAATTATAAAGTGGTCTTTTATTTCTCTCCTCAGGAAAGAAAACATTATTAGTGTTCTTGTTTTTCTAATAATATGTATTCTGTGTGTGATATCCATGCCGGTGGTCTCGCTCTCTGAACGTATCGTTCTTTTATTTGACGGTTATAGATATGCCCGGTTTAATCTGTTTGATTTCTCTAGAGTCGTTATCTTGCGTCTATTGCCAATTTATCTCATTGGATTCTCCTTTTCTTCAAGCCTTTCTGTAAATTGTGACTATTTCAAGCTAAGGCTTTATCGCTATTCAATATGGCATAATGCTATAAATTGTGCATTCGCTTCACTGATAGCGATCTTCATTGCACTTCAGCTATTGCTTGCATCTACCTTGCCCTTCTCATCTGGGCAGTCCTCACAAGAAGCGCTCTTTAACGTCTCACCGTTAGTTCTTATTTTAGTTATAATAACTGTCTTCATGGAGCTCTTTGCAGCAACACTCTGTTTCTTCAACTGCTATCTTTGTACAAGTAATAGTGTCCTTTCATTTATACTAATTTTCTTCATCTATCTATTGTTCTCTCTATTCCCCTTTCCTTCTCCACTATTTGGTACATCTCTTTCTGGTAAAATTAAAGCTTCCACTTTATGCACATTTTTCTCTTTCATAACCACAATCACTATATTCGCAGTTCTTATCGTCATTCTTCATTTAGCGGCTATTAAAAATGTCAAGAAATTATTATCGAGGTGATTCTCTAAATGCAGCAAATCTTAGTTGATCACATTTCAAAAAGCTTTGGAGATACTGTTATATTTCGCAATACCAGCCTAACAATTCAAAAAGGGCACGTTGTCGGTATTATCGGAGCAAACGGTTCTGGAAAATCAGTTTTATTCAAAATGATTTCCGGGTTATACCGCCCCGACAGTGGGGAAATATACGTCCGCGGAGAAAGGATTGGAGATCGTTTTGACTTTCCTCCTAATGTTGGTGTTTTTATTGATGCCCCCGGGTTCATACAGATATTTTCAGGGTTTAAAAATCTGAGAATGCTTGCAGACATAAAAGGGACTACTTCTGATGAAGCCATCCGAGATGCAATGAACTTGGTCGGCCTTGAAAGCAGTTGCAAAACTTTGGTCAAAAATTACTCTCTTGGAATGAAGCAAAAACTTGGGATTGCACAAGCCATAATGGAATCTCAAGATATTCTTCTTTTAGATGAACCTTTCAATGCGTTAGATGAGTCTTCGCATCGGCGAATGTGTAATGTGATCAAAGAATTAAAAGATAAGTCAACTACAATTCTTCTTACAAGTCATAACATGGCCGACATTCTTGAGTTGTGTGACGAAATATACCAAATCAAAAATTACACTATCGAACAATGGAATCCGCCGCCGTCTTCTTTAAGCTAATCGCTGACGAACATTCTTCCTGATCCCAATAACTCAAATTAAGCAGGTGCTCCCTGTCTTTCTTCTCCCCATTGCGCATACCGGCCGGTACACGGCAGTCTAGTCACATAAGTGCAAGGGCTCGTAGTAGTTAAGGACGATACTTAAAGTATCCCGCTACTGCGGGCCTCTTTTCTCGAGAACGTCGTTCGTATTATCTCGGCGAGAAGGGCGACCAGAGCCGAGCAACGAACGTATCTTGACGGAATCTGAGGTGATTATATGAGAGACGAGTATAATATTCGAGAGTTGAATCCAAGAAAAAATCCTTATGCAAGCGGCGTGAAAAAGCAAATTACGATTAACATTGATGGCAGTACAATAGATTACTTTAAATCGATGGCTGTAACTAGGGGAATTCCATATTAGACTTTGATCAACCTTTATTTGAGAGATTGCGCGGACAATCATCGGAAAATTCAAATGTCTTGGAACTAATCGATGAGAAATAAGGAGGCTATGAGCGCATGAAAAATGAAGCCATTGCTCAGTTGCAACTCCCTGATCTGGCAGATACTGATGAGCACCCTCGACTGACACTCAATGGAGAAGGCATTCATGCTGGCGACAGTTTTGCAGCACTATTTCCCGACGGTTGGCATGATGTTACGCTGGAGATTAGAGAAGATCAAAATGGACCCGGATGTTGGTATATTTCAACGCCAGGTTTTAGAGAAATTTGCCCGATTGGATTGTTTGTAAAGATTTAAATAGAAATGGACGAAGCATTTTGCTTTCGTCCATTTCTATTTTGCTTTTTATTTTTGACTACGCAAATAGATCTGCGGTATCAGAGGACTATAAAGCATTTATTGAGGAGTTTTTGAAAGGGGTTAAGGAATAATGGCAGGAAAAGCAAAGTTTGATCAGGAGGCTGCATTCAAGTCCATCATTGGTGCAGATCGTCGACCGGCAGAGAAGCTGCAGGAGGAAACTGAAAAACCGAAGAAGAACAAGGACCGTGTGCAGCGAGCTTACTTTTTAGATCGGGACATTGATAAGGCGCTGCGTAGAATGGCGCTGGAAAGAGAAAAGAATCTTACAGAGACAATAAATGAAGTTTTGCAAGAAGGGCTTTCTGGCTTTTTAGAATAGAACAGGGCTGAGCAGAACGGTATTTGAGCCTGCTCAGCTCTTATTTTTTGAAAATTTTCAAAAGGCAATCTGCGATTGCCTAAATGTAAACCGCTTGCGGTTTACATTTAATGAGTTTTTCCTTACCTTGGAGGTACAAAGATGAAGTTAGAAGAAAAGCTGGTGGCTCTGCGAAAGGAAAAGGGATTGTCCCAGATACAGTTAGCGGAGATGATGAATGTATCTCGGCAGGCTGTTTCACGTTGGGAAGTAGGAGCATCTGTGCCATCTACAGATAACTTAAAATATTTGGGAGAATTGTACGATGTTTCATTGGAATATTTGCTTCATGATGATGCTACAGAGTCAATCCGCGTGGATAAGGAGAAAGAGTCGGACGAGGAAAAGACTATCTCTACTAATGGAACGAAAAGGACAATTAGAAGTATTGTGCTGGTATTGATAGTAGTTGGAATTATTGCGATTGTTCTTTGTGTGACGCTGTTCGGTAATATCGGGAGTAAAGGTAAAGCCCCAGTCGATATGAAAGAAATAGAAAGGAGTGATATGGCTCCGGTAGATAATTTCGAATTAGATTGGTAGATAAGAGATGAGCAAAACAGGCAGAAGGAGCAGCCCACAAACAAGGCAAATGGGAATCAAAAGAGCTTGGGGCGTCTCAAGGGCGCAAAAGCCGTAGCGCGGTAGACCCCGCGCCTGAAAAAGGTATGGAAAAGACAGATC